>Ga0209555_10000718_pt1 | contig 27479 bp, 22 predicted proteins | sample SaaInl85LU_5_DNA_FD_184643 | JGI IMG/M metagenome (GOLD analysis project Ga0209555, IMG submission 184643) | Marine microbial communities from expanding oxygen minimum zones in the Saanich Inlet - ESP_85LU_5_DNA (SPAdes) (version 2) | ecosystem: Environmental > Aquatic > Marine > Intertidal... | reverse complement strand
CTGATTCAGAATGCCCTCCAGCAGTAGGAATCCTAACAGCGGTTGCAGTTATTTTCAACGAATCGTCTGAAAGTATTTTAAGAGGTTCGGTCATGAGTTTCATCTCCTCTTTGGTAAATCCATTGTCCTGAAAAACATCACAGTGAGGCAGGGCGTTTCTGTAAATCGGATGCGGATAGGCACGATTCCCCTCAATACCTTTTTCTTCATTTTCTAACTGACTCACAGCTGCAACACCGGTCCCAGAAACCGACTGATACGTAGAAACAACTACTCGGTTTATTCCATAGGCTTTGTGAAGAGGCGCTAGGGCAAGTACCATTTGAATCGTAGAACAGTTTGGGTTCGCAATAACATAGTCTTCAGCAGTAAGCTCTGCTGCATTGATTTCAGGAACCACCAGCTTGTTATTCGGATTCATTCTCCATGCAGACGAGTTATCAATCACTCGTGTTCCAACTGCCGCAAACTTAGGCGCCCATTCTAGAGAGGTGCCTCCTCCTGCTGAAAACAAAGCAATATCAGGACGTCTGTTTACAGCCTCTTCAAGCCCAATTACAGTAATATCTTCACCCTTGAAATTGAGGGTTTTCCCTACCGACCGCTCTGAAGCGACTAGAAGTAATTCATCAATCGGGAAATTGCGCTCTTCCAGTACTTGAAGCATTACGGTTCCAACAAGGCCAGTAGCCCCAACAACAGCTATTTTCATGAGTGTTTCAATTTGAGCCGCAAAGGTAGGACAACCTCTTAGATAATTATGATAACAAAATGTTACAAATATAACATTAAATAAAGAGCCTAGGTATTCTAGGGCCAATTCCGGTAAGTAGTTCGTAAGGAATAGTACCCGATTGTTCTGCCAATTTGTTTGCGGTGAGTTCTTGCCCCATTAGGATCACTTCGTCTCCGACGGCAACTTCTAGGCCTGTTACATCGATCATGAAAAGATCCATGCAAACCATCCCGACTACCGGAACGAGCTGACCATGAATTAATACCTGGCCCCGACCATTTCCTAAATCACGCGTGAATCCATCGGCGTGACCGACAGGTATGGTAGCAATAGTCATAGAGGCCTCAGCAACGAACTGACGGTTATAACTGACCGATTCTCCTTTTTCAATGGTCCTCAACGCAGAAATTTGAGAAAAAAGAGTACTTATCGGCTTTAATTGTTGGTCTAAGATAGGGTCGTTTGCAAATCCATGAAGCCCAATCCCACAGCGAATCATGTCGAAGCTCGCGTCTGGATAATTGAGAACTCCTGAGCTATTTAGCGCGTGTTTTTTTAAAGTCTTACCTAGTGTTTGCTCTATAAATGCCACACTTTGTTCAAAAGTATTGAGCTGATCTTCGGTAATCTTTTTTAAACCCGGATCTTCGCTACCGATGAGATGCGTCATTACGTGGGTTAGTTCGATCTCAGGGCAGGCCTTAATCAACTCTATAGCTTTTTCGACTTCATGGGGTTTTATGCCCAATCGATTCAGCCCAGTGTTCAAATTAAGGTGTACATCGATTTTTTGTTCCGCCCCCATGATTACCAGAGTTTCTAAAAACGATATCGAATAGAGACTAAGTGATAAGCCTTCAGCTATTGCATTCTCAAGATCTTCAACTTGCGGATGCAACACAAGAATCGGAACGGTTATCCCCGCTCTTCGAAGGGCAATACCTTCGGGAGTGTAAGCCACACACAGAGCATCTGCCCCCATTTCAACTAACCACTGACTAAGTTGAATAAGGTCGGTGCCGTAACCATTAGCCTTGACCACTCCCATAAGTTTAGCTTTTGGGCCAGCGGCGGCTCTTAAAAAACGAACGTTATGTTCAAGAGCAGTTCTGCTTACTTGAAGCCTAGTTTTAGCGATCATTGCGCTTTTTCTCTTCTTGAATCGCCTTGTGAAAGGCCGCTCTGCTTAGGGGTTCATATTCTTGATTCTCGCCAAGAAGCACTAAGCTTTCACCATTAGCAATACGATGTGAATAGTTGGCCAGGTTGCCTGTGCGCTTGCAAATGGCGTGAACCTTAGTAACGTATTCTGCGGTAGCCATTAAATTAGGCATAGGGCCAAAAGGATTTCCTTTAAAATCCATATCAAGACCTGCAACTACTACTCGAACCCCCTTGTTTGCAAGATCATTACAAACCGCTACAATTTCATCGTCAAAAAATTGGGCTTCATCAATTCCAACGACATCGCATCCATCTGCTAGCAATCGAATGTTGGCTGCCGCAGGAACCGGTGTTGAATGTATTTGATTGTCATCATGAGAAACTACCATGGTTTCATCATATCGAGTGTCAATTAAGGGTTTGAAGATTTCGACTCGCTGTTTTGCGATTTTAGCTCGCTTTAACCTACGAATAAGCTCTTCGGTTTTACCCGAGAACATAGATCCGCAGATTACTTCGATCCATCCGTATGGAGCATTAGGGGTTACAGGGTTTTCTAAAAACATTCGCAAAGAGTGTAAATTCAAAAATAGGAAGATTTAACGCAGATACAGCCCCGCGGCTTTCTTTTAGGTTGTATTTTTATTCAAAATTGCATCATGAAAATACCATCGCTTTCGTTCACTTTCAGGATCGCCTTTTCTAGGAGATTCGAGCGTATAGCAGACCAAGTACTTTTTCGGTCAAAACACGTTCCTGAGCGAAATCCACAAAAAGAGGATTTAATTACTCCAGGAATCGACACCATAAGAAAATTGGTTTCTGAAATCGAAAAATAAGCTAATGTCAGGTAAGCTATACGTCGTACCCACACCAATTGGTAATCTTGAGGATATTACGCTTCGTGCACTTCGGGTCTTGAAAGAAGTGGATTTAGTACTTGCTGAGGACACAAGGGTAAGTCTAAAGCTTTTGAATCACTTTGAAATCAGCGTGAGCGTACACGCTTATCATCTGAATAACGAGCACCACACTACTAAAAAGTGGATTGATCAGTTAAAGGAGGGTAAGAAGATTGCCCTTGTCAGCGATGCGGGGACCCCGGCTATTTCAGACCCAGGATTTCTATTAGTTAGAGCATCAATTGCTGAAGGAGTCGAGGTTGAATGCCTTCCTGGGGCAACTGCCTTTGTGCCGGCACTTGTGATGAGTGGATTGCCTTGCGACCGTTTTGTGTTTGAAGGATTCTTACCCCCTAAAAAAGGAAGAGCGAGCAGACTCGAACTCTTGGCAGCTCAAAATAAGACGGTAGTATTTTACGAATCACCTCACAAAATTCTCAAAACCTTAAAGCAATGCACAGCCATTTTTGGTGCTGATCGCCCGGCGAGTATTTCTCGGGAACTTACTAAAATGTATGAGGAAACCCTGCGGGGATCCCTATCCGAATTGATTGACCATTTTGAAGAAACAGCTCCTAGAGGAGAGTTTGTTTTAATCATCGGTCCTGAGGCTAAAATGCAGGATTAACCCCTATATTTAAGAATCGAATTAAGTAAAAGAATATGCAGAATCATATCACAACGAAGTGGAAGGGCGGTATGCTCTTTGAAACCAATAGTCTAACAGGAACAACTTTTCATATCAATGACGGTAGCAAAGATGAGAAACACAGTCCAGTGACTCCCAAGGCCCTCATGCTTTCTTCGCTAGCGGGTTGTTCAGGTCTTGACGTTGCTTCTCTTATCGATAAAATGAAATTAAAAGTAGACGACTTTCGAGTTGAAACTTTTGCTGATTTAACAGACGAGCACCCTAAGACCTATAGCCACGTTAGAGTAGAATATCATTTTGAGGGTAGCGAGCTCAACGAAGAAAAACTTCAGCGTTGTGTAGATCTTTCAGTAGAGAAATATTGTGGTGTAATGGAGATGTTTCGCCAATTTGCAGAATTAAAGATTGAAACAATCTTTCATCATAAGACCGCGTAAATGCGGTGGTCCCAAAGAGACAAACCAGACTCGACTTGGGTAGATGCGCTTCACGAAGCATTTAATCAAGACCCAACAAAGCCTTTAGATCGAAAGTTTTCTAGGCTACTAGTTAGTCGTGGCATAAAAACATATGCTGACGCACTCACTTTTTTTAAACCAGAAATTGATCAGTTACACGATCCTTTCTTAATGAAGGATATGGATTGTGCGGTGTCTCGCATAAAGCATGGTATTGCTGCCGGGGAACGAATCTTAATCTTTGGTGACTACGATGTAGATGGCACTACGGCAGTAGCTTTAGTTTACAGTTATCTTGAAATGCAGGGGGTTGAGGTCTCTTATTACATTCCTGATCGATATCTAGAGGGCTACGGCCTTTCTTACCAGGGGATTCAATTCGCAAGTGATAATGACATTTCTTTGATCATCGCCCTTGATTGTGGCGTCAAGTCGATTGAAGAAGTCGATTTTGCCAATAGCTTGGGAGTTGACATGGTGATTTGTGACCACCATACACCAGGAGATGAACTACCCAATGCGATCGCTGTTTTGGACCCTAAACGCCTAGATTGTTCATACCCTTTCAAAGAACTGTGCGGATGTGGGGTTGGCTTTAAGCTTTTACAAGCTATTGAGACTAGTGAAGGTCGAGGCCTCGAATATTTGATGCCGTTAACTGATCTGGTAGCCGTTGCTATAGGCGCCGATGTAGTGTCTGTGATGGGCGAAAATAGGGTGTTAGCCAATTTAGGGCTTGAGGTGATAACCAAGAACCCTAGACCTGGTTTTAAAGCCTTGTTAGGCCAGGCGAAGCGCGATGTAGTTAGCTTAACAGATCTTAATTTTTCTCTAGCACCAAGAATAAATGCGGCAGGCCGCATGAAACAAGGCACTTATGCCGTTAGTTTAATGTTGACGGATAATTTGAGTGCTGCCGAACAAGAGGCCAAGGCTATTGAGCAGTTTAATATAGATCGAAGAAGTACAGATCAGTCGGTAAGTGATGAAGCCCTTCAGCAAATTAGAGATCTTGGTGAAGAAGATCGCTGCAGTACCGTGGTGTATCATCCTGATTGGCACAAAGGAGTTATTGGTATTGTTGCCTCAAGACTCATAAGTTCTTATTACCGTCCGACACTTGTTTTTACAAAAAGCGGAGAGTATCTAGCCGCCTCAGCGAGATCTGTACAGGGATATGATATTTATTCAGCCATTGATGCCTGTGCCGAGCACTTAATACAGTTTGGAGGTCACGCCTATGCGGCAGGTTTAAGTCTCAAGGAGTCCTCTTATCAAGATTTTAAAGAAGCCTTTGAAAAACAGGTGACGAAAACCATAAAGTCTGAACACAAAGAGCCCGAGGTGACCTACGATTATGTAATCGATCCTTCCTTTTTTTCTCAAAGAAACTTTCGAATCTTGAATCGCTTTGAGCCCTTTGGCCCTGATAATCCAGAACCGGTCTTTCGATTAAACAAGGTTCAACTTGAGGCGGTTCGATTGATCGGCTCAGAAGGCAAACATTTGAAGGCTCGCTGTCACAGCTTTGACCTTATTGGTTTTGGTTTTGGAGAAGCGATTGAGCACACTAAGAATAAAGTCGATCTATTGGTAACTATTGGTGAAAATAACTGGAACGGTAAATGCCAACTGCAATTACAACTGAAAGACCTCAGAGAATCTCAGGAAAACTAACGTCTAAACGAAGACTCTTGAGACTTAACTCTCCCTCTTCCATAATGGCGTAACTATCATATCTTATCCAATCTCCCGTGTTGAAGTAAAAGGCGCCACCATTTAGGTGCACTTTCATTGGATAATGGCGATGACCAAACAAGAAATAGTCAAAAGAATGCTGTTTTAGTTTTTCTTCGCAATAAGCGATTAACCACTCATTTTCTCTTCCTTTAAATGTGACATCTTCGTCACCAGAGATGAGTTTATTGTTAAGAGAGGCCGATCTGCCTAATCGTACTGCAAAATTGGGATGAAGCCTCGAAAAACACCATTTAGCTAAAGGGTTAGTGAATAGTTTTTTCATTCTTTTATACCCTTTATCGCCGGGCCCAAGGCCGTCTCCGTGCCCGATGAAGCATCGTTTGCCTTGAATTTCAAAAAGCTGTGGCTCATGAAAGACAGGTATTTGGAGCTCTTTCTCGAAATAATCTCCCATCCAGAGGTCGTGATTTCCAACGAAGAAATAAATCGTCATTCCTTTATCTCTTAGCCGGGCTAATGTTCCTAATACTCGGGTAAACCCTTTAGGCACCACTTCTTTATACTCATACCAGAAGTCAAATAGATCTCCAAGCAAGAACAATACATCAGTCTTGCCTTCAAGATCTTCAAGCCACTCAACAAAGCGTAATTCTCTATCCCGACTCGAAGAGTTGTCTGGCGCTCCGAAGTGCTGGTCACTGGCAAAATAGACCGGTAGCGTGCTCGTGATCTTATGCATTGCGACGATTTTTGAATGCGGTAAGAATCGAGCGAGCATTCTCTGTAAGGGAAAGTTTACCCGATTCTTCAGCTCTCTTAAAGAGTAGTTCTTCGTAATGTTCGGTTCCTTCCCAAAGTGAATGCTTTAAAGCAGCTAGTGCATCAGGGCTATAACTGGAGAGCTGGGTTAGTTTTTCTTCGAGGGCTTTATCTAATTCTATTTCGCTAGAATATACCGATTGGTATAATTTATTTGTTTGAGCCCATTCAAAGTTCTTCCATTCGTTCGGGTTCAGTGAGAACTCTGCCATTGCTCCAACTCCAATTTTTCGGCTAACAACTGGTTCTATAACCAACGGCGCAATACCAATGCCAATCTCAGAGAGTTTAATCGATGCAGTTTCTGTAGCATAGCAGTAATCACAAGATGCAATTAATCCTACACCTCCTCCGACAGCTTTACCCTGAATTCGGCCAATTACTAGCGCTTTTGATCTTCGAATAGCCAAAATTACTTTGGCAAAGCCGCTAAAAAATGCCGTTGCTTGTTCCTGGTTTTCAAGAGCTAGTAACTCATCAAAATTTGCTCCAGCACAGAAAACCGAAGAGCCAACAGAGGATAACACAATCACGCACAATTGCGATTCATTTGCTTTGTCGATGAGTTCGGAAAGCTTATTCAACATCTCGCTGGTCATCGCATTTTTTGATGGATGACCAAATGTGATTCTACCAATACGATGGTCTATACGTAACTCGAGGGTATAACTGTCCATAAATCAAAGGTAAGATTATCTATAAAAGCTTCTCGTAACAGTGAAAGGGAAAAGGACTTTTCTGCTCAAAATACACATCACCAAGGCGTTTATAGCCTCGCGCCTCGTACAGTTTATTATTGCGAAGATTTTTTGAAAAGGTGTCTAACCGAATCGATACTGCACCTAGTTCTTTAAGTTGGGTTTCAGCAAAGTCGAGAAGTGCACGTGCATGACCTTTGCCCTGGTGTTTGGGGTGGACACATAGGCGATGAAGATACCCGTTGATTGAGTCTAGGGTTAGCCAATCAATCGGTTCGTAAACGTCGTCTTTCCTGGTAGATATCACAATTGCCCCAATGACCTCACCCTCAATTTCTAAGATAAAAAGTTCCTCATTAGAAAGATCTTTTTCAAAGGCCTCAAGAGACGGATAGTTTTCATTCCACTGAAAGATACCCATCTCACATAGATGCTTTGCGCAAGCCTGAGTGATTTGAATAATCTTCGAGAGATCTGTTTTGACAGCAGGCCGTATCATAGGAGACTATTTTGAATCCCAATTTAACGAAGCCTTAGCAAATTTTAATAGGCTTCAGATATTATCTTTGGTAAGTACAATTTGAAGTTAATGAAAAAAGCGTTTTTACTTTTCTTTCTTATTCTTAGTAGTGGTTTTCTTACTGCACAACAATTAGTGAAGGGAACGCTCAGTGATCAGTTTGCTGCGTTGCCCCTTGGCACGGTTGAGAATCTAACTCAAAAGACCAGTATCACAACGGATAATCGAGGAGGTTATGAGATCATGGCTAATATTGGCGATCGCTTGCAATTCTCATTTCCTGGGAAACGGAGTCTTATTTTTGTAGTTGAGGACGTAACGCGTACACTTAACGTTCGATTAGAAGATGAAATTACCGAGCTAGAGAATGTTGTGGTTACTCGAAAGGGACAAAAGACCTTAAAAGAGCTTTATAAAGAATACAATTCTAATCCTGCTATCGTTAAAACAGTCTTCGGTTATTTGGATACAGAATCTGCGAGTTATCAGATTAGAACAATGAATGAAAAGAACATGGTTCAAGCGGGCGGAGACCTTACAACCATGATACGAGGCCGATTCCCTGGAGTTAAAATTGCCAATGACGGACAAGGAATGCCTCAGATTTTCTTGAGAGAAACGGCGAGTTTTAGTGCCGTACCAGCAGGATATGACATTGACAATGTATTATACGATACGTATCCTGCCTGGTTAGACGCCAATAGTATTTTTAGACTAGCCATCATCCCGTCTCGATCTGCAAATACGCGATATGGATCTTTTGGAGCTGGCGGAATGGTTATTATCAATACTCAGAATTCGAACATTCATCCGGTCGGAGAAGATGGAAAGCCCATTGATCTCGCACGCCTAGACGACAATCTTTTCAAATACGAGGTCCTTGAAGATGACTATTTATACGACTCAAAACAGTCTAAACTTATTCAGTCTTTTGACGACGCAGAGAACCTAATAGACTATGTATCTAGAGCGGGATCTTCATTCTCTAATTATGACTGGATTTCAGTAGCCGAGAAAATGAATGACCTGAATCTGAGTCAGGAGCTTGTAGAGCTTCATCAAACCTATCTAGACAAGTATGGTGATCATGCACCTTCTTTAAAAGCTTATGGATATTGGCTTCATTCGATCAAAGACTTTAAAGCATCTATGACCTTTTTTCAAACAGCCTTTAAACTGCGACCTAACTACCTACAATCGTATCTAGACCTTGCAGACACCTATGAGTCGCTAGGACAGTTAAAGAAGGCGTTATCGCTTTATGTTCGAGCAACTAATTTGGTGAATTCTGGGTTTATCGTAGCTCCTTCTGAAGAGGGTCTGTTGTACAATTTTGATCGCAGCTATGATTCGTTCTTGAAGCGAAATAAGGATGCCATTGCAGACCTAGATTTTGAATGGGATTCAGAGGAGGCAGGCACCGAGGTAACTTTATATTTTGATGAAACCGAGGCAGAGTTCGAACTCTTTTTTGTCAATCCAGAGAATCAATATTTCACTGAAAATTATAGCACCTGGGCGAACTTAGACCTGATTAATAACAACAAAGCACTGGGCCTTTCTAGCCTCGAATTCTTTATTGACGAAAACTTAAGAGGGGAGTGGAAGGTATATTTGAAATATCTCGGAAATAAAAAGCAAACTCCATCTTTTGTAAAATTAGTCGCACGTTCGAATTATCCAAACTCTAGCAAAACCCCGGTAACTTTTTTCAAGAAATTAACAGCAGAAGAAGAAATAGTACTTCTAGGAACTCTGACGAATTAGTCTTTAGTTAGTTCTGTTTTTTGATGGTGGGTGAGTTAGAGGAGCTGTTCCGCGAAATGTAGGGCCTGCTTGAGGAATTGCTGAAGGACCTTCTCGGCTGATAGGAGTCTTTTCTTTCTTGATTAATAATGGATTGGTTTAACCCTCCGGTAAGGGAGCCTACTTCTCCATTCATACTTCTACGTGTCCATTCTTGTATTCGATAAAAATCTGATGGGGATCGGAGAGTGCCAGATTCAAAAGAGTAATTAGACCAGTACCAATTATTCCAATACCAGTGATTGTTGTAGTTGTATCTTGGGAATTCTTGGGACTTAAAAAACTCAAAGACATTGCGATTTACCGTTATGGTATCGCCAATACTAGTAATCACTCTCATGGATTCCTGATTTTGTCCGAAGCATGGCGAGCATAAAACAAAGAACATAAAAAAATGCAATACTTTGATTTTCATTAAGTTAAGGTAGTATAATTTTTTGAACTGAGTCGTTTTGGTACATTCCTAATTCATAATCATTTTTAATTCAAATCACCCATTTTCACTATCTTGCGCGCTCTTCTGGGGGATTAGCTCAGTTGGCTAGAGCGCTTGCCTGGCAGGCAAGAGGCCACCGGTTCGAATCCGGTATTCTCCACATTAAAGCACAAGCAAACACGGTCTAGATTGGGCCGTGTTTTTTGTTTAGAAAGATTGTGAAGCTTGCTTTATCAATCTTTTTGAGCAAAAAACAGTAATCGTGCGAAAGTGTCAAATTGAGTAACTCCCTCAGCCACAATTTCTTCACAAAGCACTTTTTTTGTTAAAAATTCAACAAAACATTGTGTGACTCACATAAAAGAGTAGTTTTATCCCGTGAAAATGACACAGCACATTATTACTCCAATCCGACGTATTAGTCGCCGCCGCCCGTAAGGGTGTAGTGCTGTTATGGAAATAGGTGAGTCCATTTCCCCCTCTGAATTCTCAATTACCCTTTTACTTTTAAACTACCCAACGATTCTTTAATCATGGATCTATTTATTGCTGATGAGTCTTTTCATCGCTTTGCAGAACATATCTGCGACACTATTCAGGACGCTGCACAAAAGCGCGGTACAGGTATTGCCCGTCGTAGCCCTGAGTACATCAAAACTAAGATGACTAACGGGAATGCCGTTATCGCCTTAGACGGAGATACTTTTGCCGGCTTCTGTTATATTGAAGTGTGGGGTGGGAAGAACTTCGTCGCTCACTCTGGCCTTATTATTTCAGAAGAATATCGTGGAAGAGGTTTAGCAAAGGCCATTAAATCGAAGGTTTTAGAACTTTCGATTCAGAAGTACTCAGAAGCTAAAATCTTTGGAATTACCACTGGGTCTGCTGTAATGAAGATCAATTATCAGTTAGGATATAAACCCGTAACCTTTAGTGAGTTAACCGATGATCCTAAATTTTGGGATGGATGTCAAACCTGCCTCAACTACGACATCTTAACTCGAACCAATCGTAAAATGTGCCTTTGTACAGGCATGTTGTATGACAATCATTTAAATCAAAAAATCAAGAACGATGAAAAATAAAGTAGTTATCGCTTATTCAGGAGGACTAGACACCTCTTATTGTGCACACTTAATGGCAAGTGATCAGCAGAATGAGGTTTATGCTGTTACCGTGAATACCGGAGGTTTTTCAGCTGCAGAGGTTGCTACGATTGAAGAAAAGGCCTTAGCATTCGGAGTAAGTCATTATGAGTGTATTGATGCGCGCGAGCGACTATATAACGAAGTGTTGCGTTTCTTGATTTATGGAAATGTACTTAGAAATAATACGTATCCGTTATCGGTGAGTGCCGAACGTGCTACTCAGGCAATGGTGCTCATTGAATATGCAAAAAAGGTAGGTGCAAATGCAATCGTTCACGGTTCTACCGGAGCAGGAAACGATCAGGTTCGATTTGATCTGATCTTTAGCGTACTTGCCCCAGAAATTGAAATTATCACTCCGATTAGAGATAACACTTTATCAAGAGAAGAGGAGATTGAATACTTGAAAAGCCATGGTTACGAATTTAGCTTTGAAAAGTCAAAGTACTCAGTAAACAAAGGAATTTGGGGAACGTCTGTGGGAGGAGCAGAAACTTTAACTTCTTCGACGGGGCTACCCGAGTCGGCTTATCCGTCACAACTTGAAAAGTCAACACCTGAGAAATTAACCCTCGAGTTCAAGAGTGGAGAATTAAGCTCAGTAAATGGACAAAAAGGTTCCCCGACCGAATTAATTACGCTTCTTGAAGAGATTGCGGCGCCCTTGGCTATTGGGAGAGATATCCATGTGGGTGATACGATATTAGGGATTAAAGGGCGCGTTGGTTTCGAAGCTGCCGCACCAATGATCATTCTGAAAGCTCACGAACTTCTCGAAAAACATGTGCTTACTAAATGGCAACAATACCAAAAACAGCAGTTAGCTCAGTTTTATGGAATGTTGCTTCACGAAGGTCAATTGTTAGACCCCGTAATGAGAGATACTGAGGCTTATCTAGAGCGTAGCCAAGAACGAGTCACAGGAGTTGTTTATTTAACGCTACATCCGTATCGATTTACTTTAGAGGGCATTGAATCACCTTATGATATGATGCAGTCCAAAGTCGCCACTTATGGTGAGACTAATAAGGCGTGGGATTCTAGAGACGCTAAAGGGTTCATCAAAATTTATAGTAATGCCATTCAAATTTCACACCATGCCAAACCACAAGATTAAGGTTGCTGTTATAGGTGCAACAGGATATACAGGAGCTGAATTAATTAGAGTTCTCGCCTTTCATAGTGGGGTAGAACTAACACAACTGATCAGTCGTTCAAAAGCGGGTCAGACGTTGTCAGAAGTAATGCCAGAGCTTTCAAATCGACTCGATTTAGATTTTAGCAGTACCATTAACGCAGGTGCAGATATATGGTTTCTTGCACTTCCGCACGGTGCCTCCAAAACTTTTATAGAATTGCATAAGACACTTGCTGATCAGGTTAAAATAGTTGATCTCAGCAATGAGTTCAGACATATCAATCATTCAAAATGGGGAGGCTACCACTTTACTTTTGGTTTGCCCGAACTGAGAAAACAGGAGATTCAAAAGGCGAATCATATTGCTAATCCTGGCTGTTTTGCAACGGCAATCACCCTGGGTTTAGCACCGCTATTTCATCACCATAAAATTGATGAGCAAACTTCAGTTCATGTTAACGCTACAACAGGCAGTACTGGAGCAGGGGCTTCTCTCTCAGAGACTTCGCATTTCAGCTATAGATTGAATAATCTTTCATGGTATAAAGCTTTTACCCATCAGCATTTAGCTGAAATTGGGGAGCAACTCACTCAGAAGGCTAAAGCTACCCCGAAGCTGTTTTTTCTCCCTCAGCGAGGAGCCTTTGCTAGAGGAATTTTTGCTACATCGTATTGTGAATTTGAAGGGTCGCTAGAAGAGGCCTACGACCTTTATGAAGCTTTTTACAAGGACGCAGCCTTCACTCAGGTGGTAAAATCACCAATATCGCTAAAGCAGGTGGTAGGCACAAATAATTGTCAAATCCATTTACACAAACACAACGACACGTTGCTTATCACTTCTGCCATTGATAATTTATTGAAAGGGGCTGCGGGACAAGCGGTTCAGAACATGAATCTCATGTTTGGCTTTGACGAATCTGAAGGGCTGTTATTTAAATCTATAGGATACTAATGAAATCGACCATCGCCATTATAGGAGCAGGAAATCTGGGACTAAGTATTGCCTCAGGGCTTCATCAGACAGGACACTCTTTGGTGCTCACAAGAAGGAAAACAGGTTCGCTTTCTAGCTGGTCAACTAAAGAAAATATTGAGGTGACTAGCGATAATATTCAGGCTGTTTCAAAAGCCGATGTAGTTATCATTGCGGTTCAACCTAGTCAATGTGATCGTATTTTAAGACAAATAAAACCAAGTCTTCAGAAGAATTGTCTGGTCGTATGCACCGCTGCTGGTTATCAAATTGAGCAGCTTGAGGCGGTTCTAGGATCAGACACTGCCGTTTATCGCGCTATGCCCAATACTGCTATTTCGGTACAGGCTTCAATGACCCTAATTGCCTCGAACGAGACAGGCGCCTCTAGACTTTCAGAGGTTGAGGAACTATTTGCACATGTTGGAGAGACCTTGGCTATTGAAGAGGCTCAAATGCAGGCTGCCACCGTTCTTTGTGCGAGTGGAATCGCTTTTTGGCTTAGACTGATCAGAGCCAACACACAAGGTGGCGTTCAATTGGGATTTGAGTCAGAGGTCGCTTTAAAAATTGCCACACAGACGGCTTATGGAGCGGCTCGATTACTTATCGAATCGGGAAATCACCCTGAGGCAGAGATTGATCGCGTTACCACTCCGAGCGGATGCACGATAACCGGTCTTAATGTCATGGAGCATTCAGGAATGAGCTCGGCATTTATTCAGGGGCTTACGGCCTCTTTTGATAAAATCAACGAAATTAAATCGACGACGTAGTTATGAGTTTATATCAGGTTTATGCTCAGTATCCGATTGAATTGGTCTCGGCTAAAGGGATGGAACTTACCGATAACAATGGGGTGAAATATACCGATTATTACGGGGGGCATGCAGTGATCTCAATCGGACACAGCCATCCGCATTATGTAAAATCACTCACTGAGCAGTTAGAACAAATCGGGTTTTATTCGAATGTTGTTCTCAATCGTTTTCAGGAGGAACTTGCTGAGCGATTAAATGCGAAATTAAATGAGGACTTTGCTTTGTTTCTTTGTAACAGTGGGGCCGAGGCAAATGAGAACGCGCTCAAATTGGCCTCATTCAAGACCGGTCGAAAAAAGGTTCTCGCGTTTAAAGGGAGCTTTCACGGAAGAACTTCAGCAGCAGTTGCAGCTACGGATAATCCTTCGATTGTAGCTCCTCTCAACGCTGGTCATGAGGTCGATTTCATTCCTTTTGGCGACCATAAGCAACTAGAGCAGTTATTAGTCACAGAACAGTATTGTGCGGTAATCATAGAAACCATTCAAGGGGTTGGAGGACTAGATCAACCCAGTTTAGATTTTACTTCTGAGATTAATGAGCAATGTAAAAAAACAGGTACTTTACTTATTGCAGATGAGGTTCAATCGGGTTTTGGTAGAAGCGGCAGCTTTTTCTCCTTTCAGCGCTTTGATTTAGAGCCAGATTTTATCAGTATTGCTAAGGGAATGGGGAATGGATTCCCCATTGGAGGGGTGCTTATACACGAAAAACATGAGGCTGTTAAAAGTGAATTAGGAACAACGTTTGGCGGAAATTATCTAGCCTGTAGGGCTGCTTTAGCCGTCTTAGACGTTCTTGAGGAGGAAAATTTAATTGCCAATGCGCGAGAATTAGAAACCCATTTTAGAGCAGAGGTTGATCGACTAGGTATTGAGGCCAAGATCAAAGGCGCAGGACTGATGATCGGTCTAGATTTTGGAAAACCAACGGCCGCGCTTCGCAAGGCTTTATTAGAAGAAAGCCATCTATTTGTTGGGTCGTCAAGTAACCCTAATGTGGTTCGAATTCTTCCGCCTCTTAACTGTACCAAGGAGGCATTATCAACCCTCCTCAATGAGATAAAACGATTATCATGAAAAAATACACCAGCGTTAGAGATCTAGTGTCTGCACCAGACGCAGTGAAAGAGGCACTCTCTTTGAAACAAAGCCAGGATATTACAAAGCCTTATACCAAAGACAAGGTACTTTGTCTACTGTTTTTCAATAATAGTTTGAGAACAAGACTGAGTACTGAATTGGCAGGAATTAAGCTAGGGATGAAAGTAATGGTCATGCAAATCGGCGAGAGTGGTTGGGCACTTGAATTTGAAGATGGGGCAATCATGAATAGCACAAAAGCAGAGCACATTAAGGAGGCTGCTGCAGTTGTATCTCAGTACGCGGATGTTATAGGAATTCGATCGTTTCCAACTCTAACGGATAAGGAGGCAGATATTAATGATCGAGTGATGTCGGCTTTTGTTGCCCACGCTAGGGTACCTGTCTTTAGTATGGAAGGTGCGGTTGAACATCCACTTCAGGCGTTTGCTGATGCGATTACCATCGAAGAGAATTGTACTTATCGACCCAAAGTGGTTCTTAGTTGGGCACCACACCCTAGAGCCCTTCCGCACGCAGTAGCCAATTCGTTCGCCCTTATGATGCAGGCTACTGATGTTGATTTTATAATTACGCACCCAAAGGGATATGAATTAGACCCTGCGGTTGTAGGAGATACTAAGGTTGAATACGATCAAGATAAAGCCTTTAAGGGAGCCGATTTTGTTTATGTAAAAAACTGGTCTCAGTTTTCCAACTATGGCGCAGTAAGTACTGGTCTCGATCATTGGATGATCACTCCTGAGAAGTTAGGGTCTGCGAAGTTTATGCACTGTTTGCCTTTGAGAAGAAACGTGATCGCAACCGATACTGTTCTAGACTCTGAACAATCTTTGGTTATCGAGCAAGCGAATAATAGAACCTACTCTGCTGCCTACATCATTCAAAAGCTTCTTGAATCATGAGTTCTTTATTTGTTTTGAAAATCGGAGGAGAGTTATTGCAATCCCCTGAAAAGTGTGATCAAGTACTACAGTATTTTGTCGCTCAAGAGGGGCCAAAAATCTTGGTTCATGGTGGCGGACGAGATGCTTCACTGATCAGTGAAAAAATGGGGATACAACCCCATCTTATAGATGGTCGAAGAGTTACCGATGCCGCCCAATTAGATATCGTTACTATGGTGTACGCCGGTAAGGTAAATACTCAATTAGTGGCTCGATTAAATTCCTTAGGGCAAAAGACTCTTGGCATCAATGGCTCTGATCTTGGCATAATTACCTGTGATAAAAGGCCAGCTACCCCGATGGATTATGGGTTTGTAGGAGATATCAGAGCTGTTGATGGGTCGGCTATCAACGAGCTTCTCAAATTAGGAATAACACCGGTTTTCTCTGCGATCACTAACGACGGACAAGGACAATTACTCAATACCAACGCAGACACCGTAGCAACCGCAGTGGCTACTGCATTAACTTCAGATTATACGGTAAAATTGGCGTTACTCATGGGAATCCCAGGAATCCTTAGAGATTTAGAAGACACTGAAAGCTTAATTAAAGAATTAGACTATGCTTCTTATGAGGAGCTAAAAGCCTCGGGAGCCTTGTCAGGAGGCATTCTGCCGAAACTACACAATGGTTTTCAGGCTATAAACAATGGAGTTTCTGAGGTGATTATTGCCAATGAAGAAACACTCATCAATCATCAAAACACCTTATTATGTCGCTAGAAGAACTGACTAGCTCTGCTATCGAACTTTTAAAATCACTCATTGCCACGCCTTCTTTTTCTGAGGAGGAGGATCAAACGGCTGAACTTATTGACACTTGGCTCAAGAAGTACGGTGTAATTACCCAAAGGGAGGGGAATAGTGTTATCGCCGTTAATAAACACGAAGACTCTTCAAAACCCTATTTTCTATTGAATTCACACCACGATACGGTGCGTCCGAACAAGGCTTATACTAGAGACCCTTTTACCCCTGAAGTTATAGACGGTAAATTATATGGGCTCGGAAGTAACGACGCGGGAGGATCACTAGTTTCGCTAATGGCCACTTTTGTTCATTTTTATAACCGTTCAGACCTCCCTTATAACCTAGTGATGGTCGCTTCTGCCGAAGAGGAAACCGCAGGCAAGAATAGTTTGAGAGGCATTCTCCCCCAACTACCTGAATTTGAATTGGCAATTGTAGGAGAGCCTACCTTATTAGACCTAGCTATTGCCGAAAAAGGGCTGTTGGTGTATGACGCGATTGTGAAGGGAACTCCCTCACATGCGGCACATCCTAACCATGATAATCCGATCTATAAATTAGGGAATGTATTGAAGTGGTTTGAAGAACTTGAGTTTGAGAAGAAGTCTGAAATGCTCGGGAGTGTCAAGACTACCGTAACCCAAGTCTCTGCGGGAAAACAACATAATGTAGTGCCTGCTGAGGTTGCCTTGGTAGTAGACGTTCGTGTTACCGATGCCTATACTAATGAGGAAGTAGACGCTTACTTTAAAACGCATGCTCCTTGTCAAATGACCGCTCGATCAACGCATTTGAGATCTTCAGGAATTGAATCGAACCATCCGCTAGTGCTAGCAGGAAAGTCATTCGGAAGAAAAACGTATGGGTCTCCGACCTTATCAGATCAGGCTGCACTTCGCTGTAAATCGATGAAAATGGGCCCCGGAGATAGCCTTCGTTCTCATCAGGCCGATGAGTTCATCTACCTTCATGAAATAGAAGAGGCGGTTGTTTTATACACTGATCTACTTGAATCTTTTTTTAAATCTATAAACTAGTCTTGCCATGAAACTTTGGGAAAAGGGAATTTCAACAGAAGCTTCTATCGAAAATTTCACCGTCGGAAACGACCGTCATTATGATCGTTACCTAGCCATCTATGATGTCAAAGCTTCGGCTGCTCACGCTAGAATGTTGCATAAATGTGGGTTTTTAGAATTGCTTGAACTCAATCAATTACTAGAAGGCCTCAGCGAACTTGAAGAACAAGTAGCTCTTGCTGATTTTAGTATTCCAGAAAGTTTCGAAGACATACACTCATACATCGAATATTACCTTACTGAAAAATATGGTTCGGTAGGAAAAAAGATTCACACGGCTCGATCTAGAAACGATCAAGTGATTACGGCATTACAACTTTACGTAACCGATTCTTTAGAGCAGCTTATAGAAAGCACGGCTGCTTTTGCTCGGTTATTGCTCGAGTTGTCTGAAAAACATCGCGACATTCTGATGCCGGGATATACCCATTTACAAGTCGCCATGCCTTCGTCTTTTGGCTTATGGCTTTCGGCTTATGCAGAAACACTTTGTGACGACATCGTAGCACTCAAGGCAGCCGCAGTTGTCTCGAATCAAAACCCCCTAGGTTCGGCGGCAGGATACGGCTCAAACTTCGGTATTGATCGCCTTTTAACGACAGAACTTATCGGTTTTGAGGTAGTTAAGGTGAATTCGATTGCTTCTCAAATGCTTCGAGGTCGAATAGAGAGAATAGCCATCAATGCCATCGCTCAATTAGGTGCCACGCTAAGCAAATTAGCCGGAGATATCTGTTTATACATGGGTCAGGATTTTGGTTTTCTTTCTTTTGATGACGAAATCACAACTGGGAGCAGCATCATGCCTCACAAGAAAAACCCGGACGTGTTTGAACTCATTCGTGCAAAGGGGAATTCCTTACAAGGAGTGTCGGTACAGATCTCTACCATTCTAGCGAACTTGCCAACAGGCTATCACAGAGATCTTCAGCTCACTAAGCCTATGTTGATGGATAGTTTTTTAACTATTGAGGAGCTACTGAATATTTTCTCTTTTTCACTTTCGAAAATGACCCCATCAAAGGCGTTACTAGAGCAAGAGAAGTACACTTATTTATGGAGTGTCGATACTTTAAATAGTATGGTAAGTGCCGGGATGCCGTTTAGAGATGCATATAAAAAGATGGCAGAAGACATAGCGACCAATAATTATGTGCCGAATAAAGAGGCCGCTCACACTCATTTAGGATCTATCGGAAACTTAGGACTTGATCTGATTTCTAAAAAATTAGATGCTGCGGTTCAAAGCGGGAACTATTCGGGTTTATCAAGTGAAAAGTAGTCTCCTTCAAAAAGTGACCTGATATACCGCTTCAATTGCTCTTCGAACTCCTTGATTTTATCTGTAGTTAGGCTCATTGGTTTCTTTCCCTCTATTAGGGGAAGGTAGGTCTGACTCTTTGTGCTAAAGACGTATGCGGATACCTCTTCATTGTAGACTGTATTCCATTTTTCACTTCGGTACAGGAATAAGGCGTAACATAGGAGCTGGAGCGCCTTTCCTTTTTTGTGATTCGTAAATACCTCGCTTATTGTTTCCACCTTTAATTCTGAGGGAGTGACTGAACCAGTTTTGTAGTCTACAATTCTAAGGGTGTTATTGAGACGATCGATGCGATCAACAAGCCCTCTTATTTTGAAGGGTTTTGGGCTGATCTCTGGCAAGCTTAGCTCGACTTCTAGTTTCTCTTCTAAAAGAACCAATTCAATCTCTCCGGTATTTTTACAAAGCGAGGCGTCAGCTTCTAGGGTTTTGGTCACGTAATCTTTAATAACTTCATAGGTCAGATATCCTCGTCCTTTTTCTCGGTCATAAACCACCTTTTCTTTCGTGTAGGCATTGGCAGTAAAAGTCGCCACTTTTGGACACAATTGACCAATAGTTTCAGCGGTCAGTATGGGCTTTTCGAGGCTTTTATAAAGTGACTCTAGGGTATGATGGATGATATTACCGAAGATGTTTAACGGCATCATCTCAGAGAGCTCATCGTAGGAGTTAATCTGAAGTAAGTATTTCTTATAAAAATCTAAGGGATCTGCGATAGATCGACTTAAACTACTAGGCGAGAATCCATAATGCCCAAGGGTTAGCAGACTTTCAATGAAAGCCGCGTCTTTTTTGACTTGATCTTCTGGATTTTTTCTAAAGGATTGAGTAAAATATACCGAACGGTATATAATAGATTTTCTTAAAATAGAATGCATCTCTAATTGATAGATTAGTCTACTTTTTTCTTTGGTTTCGAAGGCGCCTTGTTGACCGTTAAAGGTTAAATAGGCCTTTGACGATTTCTGTAGAAGACGATAGAAGTAATAGGTATAAATGGCGTCCTTTTCTTTGTAAGTCGGTAGACCAAATGCCCGTTTCATTTCATGTGGAATGATAGAGGCATCATTCTTGCCCTTCGGTATGATTCCTTCATTAAGCGATAAGACAACAACTTTGTCAAAGGTGAGGTTTCTGGTCTCGAGAATTCCCATGATTTGAAGCCCACTATTAGGATCTCCTTTATATGAAAAGTTGCCAGTCCTTATTTGCGAGAATACCAACTCTTCAAAGCTTTCTAGACTGAGATCGCTGCTGAGGTAAGAGTCTTGAAGTTCAATAGCCTTATAGACCGCTTGCCTTAGAAGACTAGCTTCGGCACAAGCAAGATGATCGATGAATTCGATAAGTAGGCTACTTAACTTTCGATTTTTATCCTTTAAATCAAAAAAGGGTAGGTGTGAATAACTAGATAATTCATCCGTACTTTTTCTACTTTCTTCAGCTCTTTTTTCTATTTCTAATAACGGATGGTTCAGTAAGGGAAGCAACAATCGGGTCGGTACGACTCCTGACTTCTGTATAGCTATTTTTATGAGTGCTAGATATTGACGTACTAGAGAAGCACCTTGGGTATAAATAATACCCTCCCCCATAGTGATGTTGATTGACCCTTTGCTGGTGTCTTCAGGAAGATGAGCGATAACGGCAGGTAGAAGGGATTCGTCTGCTAGCACCACAGCGGTGTTATCGTAAGATTCTAAACCATTGAGAATTTGTGCCATTGCGTGGCATTGCGCCAAAACTCCAGGGCATTCTATGACCTCGATGTTACGCTCCTTACGCAGAAGCTCGTTATTTTCTTTAAATACAGAGGGGAGGGGTTGCCTATCGAGAAAACTCCATTCTTTTCGATATTGTCTAATGAAATGACTCGCCTCGTGTTGTTCATTCTGCAATAAATCCCAATCAATATCCCAGAATATAAAACCGGGATCTTCGGATTGAAGTAGGTCAGCCACTACCGTCTGTTCTGCCTTTGAAAAAGCATTAAAACCGATAAAGACATGTGGCTTGACGGCCTTTTCTAGGTATTGACTTACATTTTCTGCCGCCTTTTGGTAGACAAGCCCTTGATATCCTTGGCGTGTTTCTAAAAGCCTTTGCTTGAATATTGGATATACTTTTTTAATCAGTTCGATCCGTTTTAGATGATTCTGGATTAAATCTGAACGCTTTTTTTCGGCGAATTGAGCATCCATTTCACCCATTTGTCTGAGGCTTCGAAAGAGCTCTTCAGAATTGATTAATCCTTGATCGATCTCATTAAAGTCGCTCAGTAGAGCGCTCCCCATTGCAGAAAACTTATGAAATGGGTCTTTATAACCCGTAACCTCTTTAAAAACACTGAAAAGGGTTAATAATTGATGCGAAGGGTCAGCATATCTGAGACCTGCAATTTTTGAAAACAACTGGTCAATAGTGATCGTTTCAGGGGCAAAACCTGAAGATTTATTGATTTGACCTATCGCCCTGTATAGGGCTTGAGCACTTCGAATATTGGGGAGAACAAAAAGATAGTGGTCTAAAGATCGTTCTTCTCGAAGCTTGGTAATGATTAAATCTATGAAGCCTTTTTGACTAGTCATTCGGTCTTCTTATGCGTATCTCTACCCGTCGGTGCGGATGTGGTTCTACTCCAATTAACGAAGGGTCTTCGGGCAGCTCTCCCTTTCCTTCGAAGGTCAATCTTGAGGGGTGAATGCCTCGAGAGATTAAGTAATCATGTAACCGCTTCGCTCGATTTTTTGATAGCTCTAGGTTCACATCGTCTGGACCAACCGAATCTGTAAACCCTACTAGGTCGTAGCTCTCGATAGGATGATCAAACATGTATTGCACAATCTTTCTCAATACCTCATTCGATTCGGTGATAAACACAAAGCCTCCTTTTGCAAAACCTAGGGTTTTGGCTAGTTCATTGATGTCTACTTTTTCAGGAATCTTTGGTTCCGGACATCCTTTATTGGCTACCGTTCCGGCAATGTCTGGACATTGATCTTCACTATCGGCGATGGTATCATTATCTCTGTCTGCTATCGGACATCCTTTATTTTTAAATGGCCCGTACTGGTCTGGGCATGCGTCTTCTGAATCTTTGATCCCATCATTATCACTATCAGGGCATCCTCCTAACTCCGGTTTTCCGAAAACTTCGGGGCAACTATCGATAGGGTCTGAAATACCATCCTCATCCGTATCTGGGCATCCGTTAAGTGCTTCTGGACCTGGTAGGTCAACACATTTGTCAAACCGATCTTCAGTACCATCTTTATCAGTGTCGGGGCATCCCATGAATTTTTTAAGCCCAGGAGTGTCTGGGCACTGATCGTAGGCGTCCCACACTCCATCCCTGTCTCTGTCACCTCCTTTTAAGGCAAACGAAACCCCTAAGCTGTGAGAGAAATAATCGAAAAAGTTTTGGCTTAAGGCAGTGTGATAGTCGGTTGCGATATTTAACGAAGCATTGGCACCCAATTTAACTCGCAATCCCGCTCCAATTAACGCTTGTGAAGAGGAGTCGTCTTCTAACGAGGCGAATCCTAAACCAATCGTTGAATGTAAACGAATCATAGCGTATCGAACAAGAACACTTTCTAATCGGCCTTCCAAAGAACCAAATCGTACTGCAGAGATTTCTTGATCTCCGTACTGATTTAATTTTGAAGAACCGATTCTAAGACCGAGGGTGTGTTTTTCTTTTGAGAGATCACCAATTCGATATCCGATTTGAATGTATGCCGGAACCGAACCACTTAAATTGGCCTGTGAAAGGTCATAAAGCCCATCGAGAAATCCTCCGCTTCGCAGTGACCCGGTCTCTGATCCGTCTTCGGTTAAAGCCGGTCTGAAAGAGGAGAACTGTCCGGCACGACCGGCCGCATAACTATTTAAACCAAGACCTCCAAAGCCTAGCTCCCACCTTCGTTGATTCATTTCTTGAGCGTGCAAATCTAGATGTACTACCCAGCTCAAAAGAATGAATAACCAAATACCAGCTCGAATACGCATTAAATGACTTTTAGTTCTTTACCTACTTTGACAAATGCGGCGATCGCTTGGTCTAGTTGCTCTTTGGTGTGAGCAGCCGAGAGTTGCACGCGAATTCTAGCCTTGCCTTTAGGGACTACAGGAAAGAAAAATCCGATTACATAAATTCCTTCTTCGAGCAGTTTGGCAGCCATTTCTTGTGCTTTAACCGCATCGTAAAGCATAATAGGCACAATAGCAGATTCTCCATCGATAAAATCAAATCCGGCCTCTCTAATTCCCTTTTTGAAATAAGCAGTGTTGTCGGCTAATTGATCTCTTAGAGAAGTGTCTCTTCGAAGTATTTCAAATACTTTAATTGAGGCACCTACAATTGCAGGGGCAAGAGAGTTTGAGAATAAATAGGGTCTAGAGCGTTGACGAAGAATTTCGATGACCTCTTTTTTGCCTGTGGTGTATCCGCCCATGGCTCCACCTAGCGCCTTGCCTAAGGTTCCGGTAATAATGTCTACTCGACCCAAGACGTTTTTGGCTTCGGGAGTTCCCAGTCCTGAGTGACCGATAAAGCCAGCAGAGTGGCATTCGTCTATCGCGACTAGAGACCCGTATTGTTCTGCAAGATCACAGAGCTTGTCAAGTGGAGCAACTAAACCATCCATAGAGAAAACCCCGTCGGTTATGATGAGAAGGTTTCGAGCTCCAGCCCCGGTAGCTTCTTTCAATTTTGCTTCGAGATCCTCCATATTATTATTCTCGTACCTGTAGCGCATGGCTTTACAAAGTCGAATACCATCGATAATAGATGCGTGATTAAGGCTATCAGAAATGATGGCATCCTCGGGTCCTAATAGCGGCTCGAATAATCCTCCATTAGCATCAAAAGCAGCTGCGTAAAGAATGGTGTCCTCGGTGTGGTAGAATTTAGCAATCTCTGACTCGAGTTGTTTGTGAATATCCTGGGTACCGCAAATAAAACGAACGGAGGACATCCCAAATCCGTGAGATTCTAAAGTGTCTTTGGCAGCCTGAATCACCTCTGGATGCGCAGATAGCCCCAGGTAATTGTTGGCACAAAAATTAAGCACCTTGTTTCCGTTTTCTAAAGTGATTTCGGCTCCTTGAGGGGAGGCGATAATACGCTCAGATTTGAATAACCCTTCTGCTTTAAGTTCTTCAAGGGTAGTGGTGAGTTGATTTCTAAACGATTCGGTATACATAGCAATGAAATAGTTTAATCAGAATTGAATAATTTCTAGGTCTTCAGCTGAACTTCTAAGATAGACAATGATTTTCTTGAATGAATAATTCTCGCCCGCATTAATGATCTCAGAAATCAGGGATTCATACTGGTCGAGCTGCTTTCGGTGTTCGTCCTTTTTCTGCCCAGTCTTGTAGTCGATAATGGTGCAGCTATTCTCTTCAAATACTGCGCGATCTGGGATAGATACGTTGCCCTTATCATCTATTAAAACACCTTCGTTTTTTGCATTTAAACCCGGCTGATAATAAGCTGATAACTGCTGGTGATTAAGAATGTTTTTGGCATTATTGAAGCACCATTCCCTAAGGTCATCGGGGATCTTCCAAGAGGGTGTTGAGTTCAGATTAATGAGATCCTCTTCGGTATGCACTTCTTCCATAAAGCTGTGAAATGCGTTGCCCAACCGCTGCTCTTCACTTTCTGAAACCGGGGAAACGACCTTAACAAGGCCTTCTCGAACTAGGCTGAAGGGTTGAAAGTTTAATGCCATTGACTTATCACTGCCCTGGTCAGAATTGGTTTTCTCTTCTAACTCGCTAGTGATGAAATAAGACATTCCTCGTTCAAATTTGGGATAGTGGCGCTCAAGGCTGTTCGCAAAAAGATTAGAAAACTTCATTACATCTGATGAATCGTCGGGCTCGGTATAAATAAACAGTCCTTTTTCGGCCCTTGTAAGAGCTACATAAAGCATGTTGATCTCGTCTAGTAGCGACTCTGCTTCTTCTAACTGATAAGCCTGATCAGCGTCTTCTCTGATTGGAGTTAACTCCTTTTTTAGTGGTAACAGCATCTTCTCCCGGCCTGTGGCATCTGAGACGTCTAGCCAAGCTTGTGGTTGATTGAGTCTGCCCCTGCGTTGCCAAGCAAATGGAAAGAACACTACCTCAAATTCAAGTCCTTTAGATTTGTGAATAGTGACGATTTGTACCGCATTTAAGTGCTCGGGTAACTGGAGCGATTTGTCGCTTATTTTATCCCAATATTCGAGGGTGGCAGAAAGTGTCGTAATCGATTTTAGTTGTAGGGCATAGAGCTCTTCTAGAAAGGCGCCGACATAGGCCGTGTCTTCCTTTGTCATGGATAGCGTTGTGGCAAGGGTCGAACAAAAGGCGTGTGCTGTAGCTGTTTTTTGTTCTTCAATTTTAATCCCATGAGCGCGTAAATAGTTTTCAAAGCTTTTCGATTGATTAAATCCTTGCAAAGCTTCTTTTAACGCTTGATGTTTGTCGCTCGTTTCCCTTTCAATGAATCGAGCTAGATCGAAGGCAGCGTCACCATTTTTTGTGTCTACAAAATAACGCATCGCCGCAACTAGAGCTTGTACGGCAGAATTTGCTCCTAATTTTAAAACATCTGCCGAAACAAAAGGGATGGGGGGTACCTGAGCGCTTAAATACTCGATGACCTTTGCACCCTCCTTGTGAGTAGATACGAGAATCGCGAAGTCTTTGTAATGGTAGCCTTTATCAAGGCAGTATTGAATATCATCAGACAAGCCTTCGAGATTATCTAATGATTTCGAATCCCCCTTTTCATTAAATCGAATAGAAACGAGCCCTTTGCCCGTTTTACTTTCGGGTGTTTCTTGCGCGGATGTTTCTCGATAAAGCGTCTGATGTTCGCTCAATAACAATTGCTCTGAAATTGCTGTAAACAGATGATTGTTGAACTGTATGATCGCGCCTGAACTACGATAGTTGGTCGACAAGTTGATCACCTCCGCCGGTACACTGAAAGGGTTATTTCTTGATTGTGCAATATCTAAAAATTGACCAACAGCTCCACCCCGCCATCTATAAATGGCTTGTTTGGCATCACCAACGATAAAAACTAATCCTCGGTCTTCTTCGTAGGAATTTTCGGCGGCTAATGATAATAAGGGTTGAAGGTTGTCCCATTGCAGGCGAGAGGTATCTTGAAATTCATCGATAAAAAATGACTCATAGCGTTCTCCTAGACGTTCATAGATGTAGGGGGCAGACTGGTCAGCTATAGCATTGCTAATCAATTGGTTAAATTCGGCTATCGGAAGTAGCTTTCGTTCATTTAATACCGATTGGTATAATTTTGATATTTCTTTTAGAAGCGCATAAGGACCTACTTGCGCATCGATAAGTTGTAGGCGCTTTAGTTCAAAGAGTTTGTTCTGAAGATTGGGGTATTCCCGTTCTAATACATTTAGAACATGAGCGTCAAAGGCTTTATTCTTCAAGGTAGCCTTACCATTACTCAGCGCTTTCGTATTGGTATCATTGTAGAGTTTGGTTGCCTCTACCGAACCTTCGGTCATTGTTTTAAGATGATCGATAATGGTTTTTCTGTAAGGCTCCCCTTCCTGATCACTCAAAATGAGCCCAAGCAATTCTTGAGCCTTTTCTTGAACGGCTCTTTTATGAACTTTGATTTTTGATGACAACTCCTTTCTCAAAGGTTGAATCTCAGACTGATTGATAGGGTTTTTTTCAAAAATCGCCGTATTACCCTCTTTAAGGAGAACATCTTTACTTGCGTTTAGAAGGGTATAGCCAATATCCCAGCTCTTACCCTCTGCGATCTTTTCACGAATGAGTTGAAGCAGAATTTCTTCAATAGCAGAAGCCTTCTCTACCCCTTCGATTAGTAATTCTATAGCTTCCTTTAAATTTTCTTCTGGATCTAGGGTTACTTCAAATCCTGGGTTTAGATCAAGATCTAGCGCGAAACTTCGAATGATTCGGTGGGTGAATGTATCAATGGTGGTCAACTCAAAATTCGAATAATTGTGCAGTATCTCGCCGAGGATAGATTGAGCCTTTTTTCTAATAAGGGATTCGCTCTGATTCAGTTCTTCGCTTAGGTCTTTAAGAAGTTGTTCTTTGGTGCTATCCTTTTTCAGTGAAGGATCAGAAAAATACCAAAGACTCTGTAAGATTCGATCCTTCATCTCGGCTACTGCTTTATTCGTGAAGGTGATGGCCAATAACTTACGAAAGGGTCGTTGATCCTTAGACTCAAATAACTTTTTGAGGTAGGTTTTTGAAAGCGTATAGGTCTTACCTGAAC
>Ga0209555_10000716_pt1 | contig 27506 bp, 26 predicted proteins | sample SaaInl85LU_5_DNA_FD_184643 | JGI IMG/M metagenome (GOLD analysis project Ga0209555, IMG submission 184643) | Marine microbial communities from expanding oxygen minimum zones in the Saanich Inlet - ESP_85LU_5_DNA (SPAdes) (version 2) | ecosystem: Environmental > Aquatic > Marine > Intertidal... | reverse complement strand
GCGTAACCGCCGCCTCTTCCCCTTTAGCCATCACCAGCAGCGCGTCTGGCTCATTAAAACCAGTCAAGTAGTAAAAATTACTCGACTGACGGAAGGGGTACTCTGCATCGTTATTGCGCGTCTTTAACGACTCAGCGGCGATCACCATGATCGAGCCCTCTGGCATCTTCTCTAGTAACTGCTTACGTCGTTCCCGGTAGTTTTGCTGATCCAGTTTCATCGTCTCTCCTCAATGGAGTGTTGGCGCATCATCTGATTTGTTCTCTGCTGGGGCCTGATTACATTCTGTAAAGAGCAGCATAGCCGCCATGCGCACATACTCCTCTACCTCCATCAACAGCCCCTCATCCTCTTCCGCCTCTTCAGACGCATCGATCTGTGCAATCTGTACAAGGTCGCCGATACTCTCCTGAGCTTCGCTACTGAGGGTAGAGGCTTTCTCGGTCACTGCCAGGCCAAAGCCAGCGATAAAGCCCGTAACCCATAGACCGAGCTGCTCGGCACGCTGGCCTAGGCTGTGCTCGTCATCCGGTAGCAGCAACTCCAGCTCAAAGTTGCTGGATTCCAACTGCTCCAACGACTCTTTATAAAGCAGGGTGAGATTAGGCACCGTACTTGGCTGAGAGAGTATCGAGAGATCTATCTGCTCGGCACAAAAAGTCGCCAGTTCCGGCGTTTCAAAGCGACGCCCTGCGGCAATCTGCCCAACAATGAGTCCATGTAATTCAGAGGGTGAGAAAGTCACCGCACCCTCTTCCAGTAGCAGGTTAGCAAGTTGTTCAAAATCGGGGGCTGACGCTTGGGTAACCACAAAATCTCCTGATAGGTACGGTTTACTTAGCAATGTCGACTAGTCTAAACCAGCGCTCGCGTCGCGTCAGCAGAGATTGACGCTCAGATGCGGGCTGATACTATCTACAGATCACTCTTTTGCGGACTATCTGATGACCGAACACTATTTCGCTGCGCTTGAGCAGAAGCTCGACCAACTGATCAAGCGCTTAGGCCAGCTTGAAGAGCAGAACCGAGCACTGCGCAGTAAAAACGCAAAACTCGAAGAGGAGCGCGCACAGCTGGTGCAGAGTAGCGACGCGACTCGGGCGCAGGTGGAGGCAATGTTAACCCGCCTCAAAACTCTGGAGAAAACCAAATGAGCCAGGTTCGTACCGTCAGTGTAAAACTGCTCGATAAAGAGTATGCCATCAGTTGCCCTGATGGCGCCGAGGCTGAGCTGATCGCCTCTGCCGACCTATTGGATAGCAAAATGCGCGAGATCCGCGATCAGGCAAAACTACTGGGGCTAGAGCGCATCGCCGTTATGGCGGGACTTAACCTTGCGCACGAGTTCATGCAGTCAGGCCCGAGCAATGCGGTTGATACTGAAGCTCACCTGAAACGTCTGGCGGAAAAAATTGATTCTGCACTCGAACAAGCTGAGCAGTTTTCATAGCATTATTCCGTGAAAGGGGTTGGAAAGCCGCACCCCGCTGGATATATAATTAAGGCAACCCTGGGATGTTCGACAGTTGTTCAAGTCCCTCGAGCCGATAATCATTTTACCGGACGCAGGCTAGGGGTGTTGTGAGCATGTCCGTACTCGGAAAGCCTGATTCACCTTTACTTGCCTCCACTCTGAACCTTCGGGTTCAGGGCCAAGAACACCACCGGCATTCTGGGGCCACTTTGACTCTCTCATGACACTCTCCACTGACAGCAAATCTGACGACCGCCGCCAACTTCGGATGCGCATCCGCCGGGAGCGTAGAGCGCTCAGCGACCTGCAACAACGTACCGCTAGCCGTAAACTCTGTGCCAATGTGCGCTCTATGCGTGCATTCTGCCGTGCTAAGCGTATCGCAGTCTATCTGGCGAGTGATGGCGAAATTGACCTCCAACCGCTGATCGAACTCTGCTGGAAGCTGGGTAAATCTGTTTACCTTCCAGTCCTCCACCCCGTGCGCCATAACCGACTCTGGTTTACCCCGTACACTGCGCAAACTAAACTCAGCCACAATCGCTACAGAATACTCGAACCGCAACTGAAGCGACCTGGCGCACCCGCTTACGCGTTGGATATGGTGTTAATGCCTCTGGTTGCCTTTGATTCAGAGTGTAATCGCATGGGGATGGGCGGCGGTTATTACGACCGCACCTTCGCCTTTACACTCGCTCGACAGGGGCTGAAAGGTCCCAAATTGGTGGGGATGGCACATGATTTACAGAGGGTAGAGAAGCTAAGCCTTGCAGATTGGGATGTTCCTCTCAAGGCGGTGGTAACAGACCAGGAACGCTACGGTACTGCGTAGCGTTTTAGCTGTTAAAAATATCTTTCATCAGCGCAGCGATCTGAATATCGCTCTGCGCAAAACCTGTCATCACAACACCAACCACTACTGCGATCAGCATCAATAGAATTAGGTCTGGACTTCTTTTCATCGGGTCTTTCCTGTCCGGCTTTGCCGGGTTAGCGAAGGCTCACTATCACCTTCTTGACAGTGTAGACCCCAGTTGTCACAAAAAGTTCATACCTAACAGGAAAAATTTTCATATTTTCAACGAAATAAGCTGTTTTAGTAATTCTTTCAGTGAAAAAACAGCGCTAACTACCCGTTTTGGAATTAGCCATTAAACCAAGAGAGTAGAGTGGGATAGAACTGTGCCCCATATGTCAGCACTAGGGGAAGCACCACCATAGCTACCAAAGTTTGACCGCTCAAAATCGCCGCCATCAGTGGCGCATCGCCTCCCAACTGCCGAGCAAGGATATAAGCAGCAGAAGCAGCAGGCACAGCACCGAAAATCAGCAGTATCTGAGCCACTTCTGGTGCTAGATTGAGTAGTGCAGCACTAAAAAGCGCAATAGCAGGCATCAAAACAATGCGAAACACCAAGGTTGTGATCAGAGGCAGGCCAGTTGAGCGCAGTGCGCGCAGATCAAGCGCGGCACCGACAGCCAAAAGCCCGAGCGGTAGTGCGATCCGAGACAATAGATCGAGCACATCGTAGACCATTATCGGAACACGGATGTCGCTAAAATTGAGCGCTAGACCCGCAAGGCAGGCGACAATCAGCGGATTTTGCAGCACATTGAGCATAACTCGGCCCGGCGAGGGACGCTTGTCACCATAGATAGCGAACATCAGAACACAGAGCGCGTTTAGTGGCGGAATCAGCAGCGCAGCAATGATTGCCGCATAGACCACACCCTGCACCGGCCAAATACCGGCGGCCACAGCGAAGGCGATATAAGTATTGAAACGCACACTGCCTTGATAGATCGAGGTAAACTGAGCTCCCCCGAAACGAATCAGGCTTTGAATTACCAGCAATATGGGCGTTGCAATCGCAAGCAGGATCAGCACCGCCCAAAAAAGGTCCATTGCAACTGTACCATCAAGCTGTGCCTGTGAGAGCCGAGTCAGCAGCAGCGCAGGAAAACAGATGAAGTAGATAAAGCGCTCGGCGGGTGGCCAGAAGCTATCGCCGGGAAAGCCTGAGCGTTTCAGAAGATAACCGAGCATCAACAGCGCAAAAACAGGCCCTAAGGAGGCAATTATGTTCAAACGCGTGCCCTCCTTGGGGACAAGGTGCTAGATTTAAGTTAAAACCTTTAAAAGGACACTCTAGATGACCACAGTTGTTTTAACGTTTATGGCCGATGACAAACCCGGCCTCGTCAATGTTCTCTCCAAAACAGTATCGGAGCATGAGGGTAACTGGCTCGACTCGAGCCTGTCTCGCCTCGGCGGGAAGTTTACCGGGATTGTCGTAGTACAACTAGCCGAGGATCGGGTTTCAAGCCTCAATGCTGCGCTCGGGGATCTCGCTCAACATGGCATGCACGTTTACGCTGAAGTGAGTATCCAAGGCGAGGACGCTGTAGCCTACAATGAAGTCCTGCTCGATTTGGTGGGTCATGACAAACCGGGCATCGTAAGAGATATTTCAGCGGTTTTAGCCAAACACCAGGTCAACGTCACCAAGCTGAACACTGAACTGGTGCCCGGCTCTATGTCCAGTGAACTTCTGTTCAAAGCCCAGGGCAAAGTACTGGTGCCGCAAGACGCAGATCTGGACCAACTCCAGGACGCGCTCGAAGAGATCGCCTCAGACCTGCTAGTCGATATCAGTTTTCGGTAACAGATTAGAACTCCACGACCACGTCAGATTCGGGTACTGTACAACAGGATAGTACGTACCCCTCTGCAACATCCTCGTCGGTGATACCGCCATTGTGGTCCATCGAAGTACTACCCGATTTGACCATCACCTTGCAGGTACCACAGATACCCATACCGCAAGCTTTAGGAATGTGCAGCCCCAGCTGCGAAGCGGCCGAGTGCAGTGTTTCGCCCGGTGCGACTTGGATGCTTTTTCCGGAGGCATCAAACGAGATCGAGAGCAGATCTTCGCGCGGAATTGCCTCTGCCTCCTCAACGGCCACCTCCGCGTCAATCACTGCTTGCTCTTCAATCGTATCTGGTGTCGCACCAAAGGATTCCTCATGGTAGCGCGACATATCATATCCCTGCTCTTCCAGAATCTTACGCACAGCGGCCATGTAGGGAGTTGGACCACAACAAAACACCTCGCGCTCTAGGAAGTCAGGCGCGATCATTTCCAGCTTGGTCAGGTCGAGAAATCCACGGTAGCCATGCCAGGACTGACCCGACACCTGACGTTCACAGATAAGGTGTAACTGGAAATTGCTGACACGCGAAGACATGTTGTCTAACTCGCGGTGGAAAATAATATCCGCTGGCGTGCGAGCGCTGTGGACAAAGACCATATCGGTGTCCATGTTCGTGTCGTACGCCCAGCGCGCCATCGACATAACCGGCGTGATACCCACACCGCCGGAGAGAAACAGCACTTTCTCCGCTGGAAAATCGATGCTATTGAACTGCCCAACAGGTCCGTGTACTGCGAGCATCTCGCCCTCAGCCAGGTTGTCATGCAACCAGTTTGAAACCAGCCCACCTGGAACGCGTTTGACCGTTATCGAAAAACTGTACGGCACGGATGGGGAGCTCGAAATCGTATAGGAACGAAAGATCTGCTCACCTTCAATCTCAAGTTCCAGCGTGACGAACTGTCCTGGCTTGAAGAAGAACATAACCGGCTGCTCCGCCATGAAGCAGTATGTTTTAACATCCCAAGTCTCTTGGATTATTTTGACACACCGCACCACATGCCGACCGTTGGCCCAGGTTTGTGTGGTGACTGGAGAAAACGAATCCGAGTTAGTGAGAGTGAGGTTTGAGCTGGCCATGGCGGATATTCCTGTTTAATTTGACGCGCACACACCCAGCTGGACCCTGCGCAAGTCATGCATTTTCATTTTCTCGAACATACCGCACTTATCTAATCGCGACAAAGATCTGTCTAAATTCCCCCGACGAGATTTTTTCTAATGTATCGGCACTTTTAAACGAGATATATTCGCAGGATGGCCGGAGCAGAAAACCCCCGGTTTTGCCCAGCGCACTGTTCATTCATCACTCAACGGAGTGTAGGTATGTTGCAGTCCCGCAACGGCCCGATGGGAGGGTTAAAGCTTAACCCTCGAGTAAATCCTGATTTGTTGAGACGGTCACACCATGAATCAGAACGATCTGCTGTATGCTAGCTTTTCTTCCATTGAGCAGGCTCGCGAAGAGATGGCGAAAATGCTTGAAGAGCGCGATCCCAACTACACGCTGCCACAACCCTTCTACAACGATCCCTTCATGTTCAGAGCTGACATGGAAGAGATTTTTGAGAAAGAGTGGTTGTTCGTGGGAATGACCAGCGAAATCTCAACCAAAGGCGAATACTTCACCGTCGAGATTGGTAAGAACCCTGTCCTTATTGTGCGTGGCGCAAATGGTGAAGTTAATGCCTTCCACAACATGTGCCGCCACCGCGGTTCACGAATCTGCACAGCAGAACGCGGTAAAGCAGCAAACCTGGTATGTTCTTACCACAAATGGACTTACGACACCTCAGGCAAACTGCTGTACGCTGGTTCAGAGATGGGTGAGGATTTTGATTTAACGGCTCACGGTCTAAAACGCGCGCACTGTAAAACCGCTGGTGGCTTTATTTTCGTCTGCCTCGGCGAAGAGACGCCAGATGACGGTTTCTCTGAGTTCCTAGAGACCCTCGAACACTACATGGAACCTTACGATGTTGAGAACACCAAGCTCGCGTGTGAGTCGAACATGTACGAGAAGGCCAACTGGAAGCTGGTAATCGAGAACAACCGCGAATGCTACCACTGCGAAGGTAGTCACCCAGAGCTTCTTAATACTCTGCTTGAGTGGGACGATAGCAACGACCCGCGCGCACCCGAAAGCTTCCGCGAATACTTTGCGAAGCAGGCCGCAGATTGGGAAGCCGAGGGCATTCCGTACGAGCACAAAAGCTACGGGGTCGGTCTGCGCAACCGTATCGTTCGCATGCCCCTAAAAGAGGGCACCCTCGTCATGACGATTGATGGCGACCAGGGCTGTGAAAAGCTCTTGGGCCGTATCAAAAACCGCCAACTGGGCTCGATGCGTATTCTCCACCTGCCCAATTCGTGGAACCATATGATGAGTGATAACTTCATCGTATTCCGAGTGCTACCAATCTCTGCGCAAGAGACACTCGTCACGACCAAGTGGTTTGTACACAAGGATGCTGTTGAGGGCGTCGACTACGATCCAGAGCGTATCCGCGCGGTATGGGATGCGACCAATGACCAAGATCGCCGCCTGGGTGAAGAGAACCAGCGAGGTATCAACTCCGTGGCTTATCGTCCAGGGCCGTATTCAAAAACCTACGAGTTCGGCTTGGTGAATTTCTTAAATTGGTACAGCGATACAGCGCGAAAGAACCTCGCGAAGTGAGCCGACTGATTTAGAGATATTAAACATGACAAGGGAAGCCCGTTAACTTCCCTTTTTTATCTGTTAGGCCCTTTACAAATAACCATCTAAAGAGGTAGACATGGATCCTCTTCTACAGCCGTACAGACTTAAACACCTCGAGCTGCGCAATCGCATCATTACAACATCCCATGAGCCCGCCTACCCCGTCGATGGCATGCCCACAAGTCGCTACATTGCCTACCACGCCGAGCGTGCGAAAGGCGGTATCGCGATGACCATGACGGCTGGCTCCGCTGCAGTATCCAAAGATAGTCCTCCAGCGTTTAGTAACCTTTTAGCTTACCGCGACGAGATAGTTCCGCACATCCGCAATCTGTGCGATGCAGTGCATGAGCATGGTGCTGCGATTATGATCCAGTTGACTCACCTAGGACGCCGTACCCGCTGGGACACAGGTGACTGGTTACCGACTGTTTCACCGTCTCACAAGCGCGAACCCGCCCACCGCGCTTTTCCCAAGCAGATAGAAGACTGGGATATCCAACGCATTACTACCGAGTATGCCGATGCAGCAGAACGCATGCAGGCAGGCGGTATGGACGGTATTGAGCTTGAAGCCTATGGGCATTTGATGGACCAATTCTGGTCACCGCTGACTAATACGCTTGATGGGCCCTACGGCGGTTCGGTTGAACAGCGCGTTCAGTTCACCCTGGACGTACTGGCCGCTATCCGCAAACGGGTTGGCGATGAGTTTATTATCGGTGTGCGGGCCTGTACTGATGAGCTGTTGGATCGTGGCCTGAGCAAAGAGGATGGGTTGCAAATCGCACAAATCTTGAAAACAACTGGCCAAGTCGATTTCCTCAACATCATTCGCGGTCATATCGACACTGACGCAGGACTGACCGACGTCATTCCGATACAAGGGATGCGCAATAACCCTCACCTCGATTTCGCCGGTGAACTTCGTTCGGCAACCGGTATGCCAACTCTTCATGCAGCCAAAATTCCGGATATTGCGACCGCTCGATACGCGATCGCGGAAGGTAAGCTTGACCTAGTGGGTATGACGCGGGCACACATGGCCGATCCTCATCTGGTCAAAAAGCTGATCGAGGGGCGTGAGGAGCAGATACGCCCCTGTGTAGGTGCTAACTACTGCTTGGATCGGATCTATCAAGGTGGCGCCGCCTTCTGTATTCATAACCCATCAACCGGTCGGGAAGAGCAGCAACCACATCGAATCCAGCCAGCCGATCAGAAAAGACAGGTCGTGATTGTCGGAGCAGGTCCTGCCGGTCTAGAAGCAGCACGCGTCAGCGCTGAGCGTGGTCATCAGGTAACAGTGTTTGAGGCCAGCAATAACGCCGGCGGACAGGTCGCGTTGACGGCACGCAGCGAGCGTCGACGCGAAATGCAATCGATCATCGACTGGCGACTGGCAGAGTGCGAACGGCTGGGGGTAGAGATTCGCTACAACAGCTGGGCTGAAGCCAGCGACATCACTAACGAAAATCCAGACGTAGTAATCATCGCTACCGGCGGCTACCCACAAACAGAGATACTTGAAAGCGGTAACGAACACCTCAGCTCATGCTGGGATGTTTTGGCCGGTGACTGCAAGCCAGCCCAACGTGTTCTAATTTTCGATGATGCCGGCGACCATGTTGGACTGCAAGCCGCCGAAATTCTGGCTAAAGCAGGATCTAACGTTGAGATAATGACGCCAGATCGCAGCTTTGCGCCGGAAGTTATGGGCATGAATCTAGTCCCGTACATGCGCAGCCTTCAGAGTTTGGATGCACGTTTCACCGTCACCTACCGACTCATCAGCGTTGAGAAAAAGAGTGACGGTCTACACGCCCTGATAGGCAGCGACTACGGTTCAGCTCAGCAGGTGAATGTCTACGATCAAATACTCATCAACCACGGGACGTTGCCAATGGATGAGCTCTACTTTGAGCTCAAACCCCTATCGAGCAATCTCGGACAGGTCAATTACGATCAACTGATTAACTCTCAGCCGCAGACAGTTGAGGTCAACAGAGATGGCGCTTTTCAGCTCTACCGAATCGGTGATGCGGTCTCCTCACGCAATACCCATGCGGCCATCTACGATGCCCTGCGCCTGATGCGAGAGGTATAACAAAAGTAAAAACGGCACTACCGAGAGGGCATGCCGTTATTTTTGCGAGGAGATCTCAGTAATCAAAGACTCCAACAGAGCTTTTGCCGCGGGCAGGATCAACCCTTCAGATGCAGCCTCGAATTCGCCAAGATGCGCTCGAGCCTGTGCGATCTGATCGCTCGAGGCTGTTGATAGCCAACGAGTCGCTGCTGCGCTAATAACCGCAGGCTCAGCATCCACAGCGACATCAACACCCAGAGTCTTGAGTTGTCCCGCGAGGTCCTCTAAATCCACAAGATCAGCAAACATCATCGTGATTGATCTCCGCTCAATGAGTTTCGGATTGTCGGTTAAAGATTAGCACTTGAGAGCAGACCTAGAAACTCCCCAGATCAGCGACGAGATATATCTGCGATTAGCGCAGCACCCCCTCTTCAACTAACAGATCGAAAATCGCTTTCGCCTTCTCTGCTGCTGACTCGTCGCGCATCACTGCCCCGCCATCCCCTGTCGCCTTAGCCGTCGCTGCTTTAAAGCGGTCGGCTGCCGTCTCAGCCTTGACCACTTTAAGACGCTTTGGACGTTTGCGAGCGGGTACCTCTTCCCAGCTCGCGCGAACAGAATCTACAACCTCAATGCCGACTTGCTCAGCTTCTACCCGCGCTCGCATCGCGGGACCGTAGGCGCTCTGACGAGCTGGCATAGCAGCCGAGTCAACCGAAGCGATAAACGGCAGTTTGACCTTCAGAGCACGCCGTTGACCGCGAGGGAGCGCCTGCAACACCTCTGCATAGCCCTGGGATATGGAACGGATCTCAGCGAGACCGGTTACTACAGGAATTCCCAGCTTCTCACTCAAAAGGTAGGGTGTCATACCGGATGACTCACCGCTCTCCGCACGAACGCCGGTCATTATGATATCGGGCAAGCTAGCACCAAGATACTCAACCAAGGCAGGTAAAACGTCCGCTTGCGGCGGTTGCTCTATCACTTTTACCCTGTGCAATCCCATGCCAGCGTACTCACGCAATACCGAATTGGATGAGTCACCGGCATGGATAACTTCGAGCCCTTGATGAGCTAACCTCAGCCCCATATCAACTGCACGTGCATCTTGGTCAGCACGTCGCGCGCGCCCAGAGCTCTGATGTTTTCCTACGGAAACTAGAGCGACAACTCGCAGATCAGAGTTGACTTTAGGCTGCATCAGTCACCTCCCCTTGGCGATGTTTTTGCACCAGGTCGATCAATTCACAGAGCACTTCGTCTCCATCATTAATGACGCTCAATGCCGCGCGTTTTACCATGTCACAACCGACATCGGTATTCACAGCAACAACCTTGTCGCACTGAGCTATGCCCTGCAAGTGCTGTACTGCACCGGAGATTCCTACAGCGATATACACTCGTGCTGTAACCCAGGTGCCTGAAGCGCCTACCTGACGGAAGCGGGGCAAATAGCCGTCATCAACAACCACACGACTCCCCGCTTCGGTGGCGCCCAAAACTTCTGCAGCTCGATGGAAGTTTTCCCAATTATGAATACCGTTACCGGCTGAGAGAATAAATTCTGCCTCACCCAGCGCAACTGAGTTGGGGTCTACTGCGACCTGACCGAGGTCCTCTAGCGCCGGGATAACATCAGTCCGATCAATAGGCTCAAGCGCAAGCGCTTCGTGACGCGTCTCATCGACGGGGTTGGCACACTCGGGAGTCAGTAACAGGACACGCTCTGTAGGACGACTAATATCACTGGTACCACCGGCACCGCGACAGATCGTGGTCTGCAGACCCACCTGCCAGGCCTGAGTCAGCGGACGTTCACCCAGACGTGCAGCCAGACGAAGCCCTATTTCAAAGCCACCTGCGACGCTGTCCGGAAATAACCAGAACCGTGGCGTAAGGCTCTTCTCAACCTGCTCCAGAACAGCGATACGCGCTTCGGGCGTATAGCCGTCAAATACCGCTTCACTGAACTGCAGCAACCGATCAGCACCGGCTTTATCGAAACCATCTTCACGACAGTCGCCAAAAGTTATCACCACCACGGCACCAACACCGGCATCTGTTGCACTCAGAGCCGCAATCAACTGATGCGCTTGCCCCAGTACATCTTTGTCATGGGCGGTCAGTCGGCCACCCACAAGATCGGGCACTACAGCGATGTAGTAGTCAGGCGAATCCACCTTAAGCAGCGGTAACTCAACCGCTTTAGCAGCGCTACGACGAGAGCCACCGGCCGCGTGTACGTTCCCGTTGAGACGGTCAATGCGCTTGAGGCCATTAGGGCCAATAAAGCCGACAGCATGTGGATTGTGGCGAATAAGACCGGATGGACCGCGCACTTTGGCGCCACTCTGCTCAACCACAACGCCATGCAGCGGATGCAAGCGGTTACGCGCTATCCACTCAGCCCGCGGATCACGACGAATGATCTCATCACTCATTATGCGATCTCCTCTACCAGAGCTGCGGCAACCATCTCAGCGATATCCATGACTTCTGCTCGATCTTCGACAACACCCTCGAGCATCGCTGTACACTGCTGACAGCCGACAGCGACTATCTGCGCGCCCACTTCGCGGATCTCCGCCATTCGCATATCAGCAATACGACGCTCACCCGGCACATCCGTGATCGGCGCGCCACCACCGCCACCACAACAACGAGAACGGAAGCCAGAGCGCTCCATCTCTGCCAGTTGAATACCCAGGCTAGCCAATAACTCACGGGGCGAATCATACTCACCATTGTAGCGTCCTAGGTAACAAGGATCATGGTAGGTAACCGTACCGCCCTTGTGCGAGCTCAGATTGAGGCTTCCGGCCTTAACTAACTCATTTATGAAGGTTGTGTGATGCATCACCTGATAATGAACCTTACTACTCGCAGGATAGAGCTCCGGATACTCATTCTTCAGGCAATGGAACGCATGCGGATCGGTGGTTACGATCGTCTTAAATCTGTACTTCTGCAGCACTGCAATATTTCGTGCCGCCAGAGACTGGAAGGTTGCGTCATCGCCCAGACGGCGAGCCACATCACCCGAGTCGCGCTCTTCATCACCGAGAACTGCGAAATCGACATTGGCAGACTTCAACACCTTCACAAAGGCACGGAGAATGCGCTGACTGCGCATATCGAAGGCACCGTCAGATACCCAGAAGAGGACATCAGCCTCTTTTACATCAGACATCAGACGAAGATTCTGGTCTGCAGCCCAGTTGGTGCGGTTGCCGGGGTTAAATCCGTTAGGGTTATCCGTAACGATCAAATTTTCGAGAACTTCCGCACCCTTGTTAGGTGTCTGTCCCTTCTCCAGTGTCAGGAAACGGCGCATATCGACAATCGCATCAACATGCTCAATCATCATTGGACACTCTTCCACACAGGCCCGACAGGTCGTACATGACCAGAGCGTATCTGGGCTAACCAGACCCGTAGTGATGGACTGATCGGGACCACCCTGAGCCTTACCTAGCTCTATTCCCGGGTACGGCGAGCCTGCAAACTGAGCATCGGAGCCACCTGCAAGACCAACAACCATATCCTGAATCAACTTTTTCGGATTCAGCGGTTGGCCGGCGGCAAATGCCGGACACATCGCCTCACATTTACCACACTGCACGCAAGCATCGAATCCAAGCAACTGATTCCATTTGAAGTCAGTTGGCTTGTCTACCCCGAGCTTGTCAGCTTTTAAGTCAACCGCTTTCAGACCGGTGGAGCGCCCGCCACCAAAACGCTCTGGACGACGATGAAACGCCAGATGCAGGGCGCCAGCAAAGGCGTGCTTCATCGGTCCGCCCCAGGCCATACCAAATACCAACTCTCCCAGTCCCAAGACGATGCCGGCAGCAAGAACGAGCGCCAACACCCAACCCGCTCCTTGTGACAGAGCGCCTTCAGGGAGTAGGCCCGCTGCGGGGAGCGTAGCGATAAAGAATGTTGCCGAGAAGATGAGCAAGCTCTTTGGCAGACGCATCCACGGCCCCTTCGACAGTCGGGAGGGAGGGTTGCGGCGGCGCTTCCAGACAAAAACTGCACCGCTGAACATCAGCGCAGTTGCAACCAACAGTGCATAGCTAAGCAGACGGTTCTCAAGGTCAAAGAGGTAAACAGACAGAATCAGCACCATCGACAACACAAAGCCGCCAGCGGTTGCGACGTGAGTTCTGGAGATATATTTATCGCGCGCTACAACATGGTGCAGATCAACTAAATAGCGGCGCGGTATTGCTAACAAACCGCCGATTAAATTTACTTTTTCAGGCTGGCCAGCACGCCACAAACTGATGCGTTTGACCATGCCAACTGCAGCTAAAAGTAGCGCTATCAGGAGCAGTGCGGGGATTAATGTATCGAGGATCATCAGACGACCTCTTGAATCAAGCTAGGGGTAAACGAGGTCCGTACGCCACGACGATGCAGCGGCGTACAGAGCCTTTGCCGATCAGAGATCTTTACACAGACGCAGAGCATCGTAGATCGCCGCATGCGTGTTGCGCTGGGACACACAGTCACCCAAGCGCCACAGGATCATACCCTCACCCGCCTCACTCAACACGGGCTGTGGCTGGATCGCGAACAGCGTCTCATTGTCAATCTGCCCCTTGTTACGCGATTCGGCTTTGAGGGCATAGTAGAGCTCCTCGTTCGGACGCGTACCGTTCTCAACGACGATCTGATCAACAACCCGCTCCTCCTGCTGACCGGTGTACTCGTTCTCAAGCACAGCAACCAGCTTGTCGCCTTCACGGTAGACCCTCTCCAGCAACAAGTCAGAGGTCATGATTACCTCTTTCTCGTACAGGCTACGGTAGTACGTTGGGAAGGTAGTACCACCGATGCCTACGCCCGGTTTGATATCGTCGGTCACCAACTCAACCTTAGAGCCTTTGGAACTCAGGTAGTCCGCAGCTGACATACCAGAGAACTCACAAATGGTGTCATAGATCAGCACATTTTTACCCGGTTCTACCGCACCATTGAGGATATCCCAGCTTGAAACAACCAGACCGTCGGCAGCACCCCAGTGCGGGTTCTGTTCGAGAAATGGGCGACCACCTGTCGCCAAAATACAGACATCTGGGTTCAGCCCGCGGATCATATCCGCGTCAGCGCTCGTGTTAAGACGCACGTCGACACCCAAACGATCGATCTCCATCGCCAACCAGCGTGTGATACCGGCCATTTGATCGCGCTGTGGTGCTTTTGCGGCGATCGTTATCTGACCGCCCAACTCAGCACTACGCTCTAGCAGGGTAACCTTGTGACCACGCTCTGCCGCGACGCGCGCCGCCTCCAGACCACCGGGGCCACCGCCTACAACCACAACGTTGCGGATCGGGCCGGTCGTTTTTTCGATAATATGTGGCACACCCATGTATTCGCGCGAAGTCGCAGCGTTCTGGATACAGAGCACGTCCAGACCCATATACTGACGGTCGATACAGTAGTTGGCGCCGACACACTGACGAATCTGATCAACCTGATCCGCTTTAACCTTGGCAATAAAGTGCGGGTCCGCGATGTGTGCTCGCGTCATACCTACGAAATCGACATAGCCGCCTTCGAGGATACGCTGTGCCTGATTCGGATCTTTAATATTCTGCGCATGAATAACAGGCACAGAGACCACCTCTTTGATGCCCGCCGCCAGGTGCAGGAAGGGCTCTGGCGGGTAGCTCATGTTCGGTATAACGTTTGCTAGGGTGTTATGCGTATCACAGCCTGAGCCCACAACACCGAAATAGTCGATAAGTCCTGTTGCGTCATAGTAGGCGGCAATCTGCTTCATATCTTCATGGTTGAGGCCATCCGGATGAAACTCATCGCCGACAATACGCATACCGACAACGAAATCCGGTCCTACAGCTTCGCGTACCGCCTTCGCAACCTCGAGGCCGAATTTCATTCGCCCTTCAAAGGTGCCGCCCCACTCATCTGTGCGCTTGTTAACGCGCGGCGACCAGAACTGGTCAATCATATGCTGATGCACGGCAGAGAGTTCTACGCCATCTAGGCCACCCTCTTTTGCACGTACAGCGGCTTTAGCAAAGTCGCCGATGACGCGCCAAATCTCTTCCTCTTCAATGGTCTTACAGGTAGCACGGTGAACCGGCTCACGAATGCCCGAAGGAGACATAAGGTTGGGCCAGTGTTCTCCGTCCCAACGCGAGCGCCGCCCCATATGAGTAATCTGAATCATGATCTTGCCGCCATGCTTGTGTACAGCGTCGGCTAGATTCTGGAAGTGAGGAATGATTCGGTCCGTTGCAAGATTGACCGAGCTCCACCAGCTTTGCGGGCTGTCGATCGCCACTGTGCTTGAGCCACCGCAGATACACAGACCACAACCGCCCTTGGCTTTCTCTTCATAGTATTTGACGTAACGATCGGTTGTCATGCCGCCGTCGGTTGCGTACACCTCAGCATGTGCGGTACTGACAATTCGGTTACGAATAGTCAGTTTATTTATGTTCAAAGGCTGGAACAGTGCATCGTACTGCGACATGGTTCACTCCAACTGTTGTCACACTGCGCCGCAGCGTCGTGTGGCACATCTGTTTCTTGTTATTAAAGCGGTGCGACTTCAAAAATACCGAAGTCGCAGCCCTCTTGTGCAGCACTCTGAGTCTGCACTGCACGGGTACGCACTGGGTACCCTAGACTCTCTGCAATCTGATCCATCGCTCCGGCAAACCAGCCAGTGAACATGTAATCAACCTTGCGGTTTACTTTACCGTATTGATAAACAAACGCAGAATTTTCCAACCGCACCCGTGCTGTCCCTTTCGCGAGATCCAGTGCCTCGGTAATAAAGAAACCCCATCCGCGCTGAGATAGGCGTTTCATGTAATGATGAAAGACATCCGCACCGCTGATGCCATGAGCTGCAGCCTCTTTCTCGCACCAGTAATAGGCCGATTTATAACCCGCTTTATAGAGGATCTCTGCGTAGCGCTCAGCCCCGATCTCCTCTTCGATACCCATATGGTTGTTAACGAAAAAGTGACGGGGCACATACAGCATAGGCAGCGCATCAGTTGTCCATACGCCAGTTTCGTCATCAACTTGGATTGGCATCTGAGGTGCGTGGTGGCTCATCGGTTACTCTCGAAAAATTTTAGATTTATAGTCACATCAGTATATGGAGCAGGTATGCTGCCGGTTTCGCTAAATGCGACACTTATTGCTCCGAAAACGCGGCCAACCAAAGGTCAAACGGGCCGATGCGCGCGCGGAATACCTTTGATCTAGGCAATAAAAAAGCGCACATGTAGATGCGCGCTTTCACTTAAACGGAGTCACGTAGGATGATTATTCGCCCCAAACATCTTCCAGCAGACGAACCCAGTTCTCACCCATAATTTTACGAACCTGAGTCTCGCTAAAACCATCCTTGAGCAACGCCTCGGTAAGATTTGGAAACTCCCCTAAGGTACGAATACCCTCTGGATTGATGATCTTACCGAAATTAGTGAGTCGACGCGCATAGCCTTTGTCATGAGTGAGGTACTCAAAGAAGGCCTGATCCTGCCCCTGAGTGAAGTCTGTACCTATGCCGATTGAGTCCTCACCCACGATGTTATAAACGTAACGAATCGCTTCAACATAATCTTCGATCGTTGAGTTGATACCATTTTTGAGGAAAGGTGCAAACATGGTTACGCCGACGAAGCCACCATGATCAGCAATAAACTTAAGCTCCTCATCCGACTTATTACGCGGATGATCTTTGAGGCCGCTCGGCAAGCAGTGTGAGTAAGCGACCGGCTTCTTCGATTCTAAGATCGCTTCTTCGGAAGTTTTAGCGCCGACGTGCGACAGATCAACTAATACGCCAACTCGGTTCATCTCCCACATAACTTCACGACCGTAATCAGACAGACCACCATCGCGCTCGTAACAACCAGTACCCACCAGATTCTGAGTGTTGTAACAGAGCTGAGTGATACCCACGCCGAGCTCTTTGAATATCTGCACATAGTTGAGCTGATCTTCGTAGGCGTAAGCATTCTGGAAGCTCATCAAAACACCGACCTTATCTTCCGCTTTCGCTTTGCGAATGTCGGCTGCCGTACGGATCTTGGTCAACCAGTCGGAATTCTCGTTGATGATGCGGTTTACAGCGGCGATGTTATTGACTGTGCCTTTAAAGTCATCCCAGAACGCCATGGTACAGCTAGCGGCAGTCACACCACCTTGACGCATATCCTCAAACAATTCCAGATTCATTTTGCCGCAAACGAGACCATCGATGATGATCGAATCCTTATGCAGTTCTGCCGCGTTCATTCTTCACCTACTAGTTGGAGTTTCTCTTACTCTTCGATATTAGTGTTAAGCGCTGACGATATCTGTTCCAGAAACGTCACTCTTATTGCCCATAGCGCGTTTGATATCGTTCAAATAACTTACCCGAACATGGCGTCGAACAAAAATTACGGTAAACTCGTTTAGTACGTTTTGTTTTCATTTTCTACAGAAGTTGGAGTAGTGGATGGGCCAGCGCTCGAACTCTAATGCCGAGTCCTTATTCAACCCCCCGCCAGCCCCCCCGGCAGTGATTCGTGTTGGATTTATCTTGCAACCCCACTTCTCTATGGTTGCGTTCACTGGCGCTCTTGATGCTCTGGTAACGGCAAATTTGGTCTCTGCAAACACACTCTTCGAATACAAGACCTTTGGTATCGATTCTCGCGTCGTTGTTAGCGATTTAAGTATCAACATCTCAACCGATGACGTGATCGATAATGTACCGATCCAGCACCGTGGCGAGCTGGATATTTTAATTGTGTGCGGGGGGTTTCGCTGCTCACTCTTAGCCAATACCAAACTTAGCACCTGTTTGCGCTCCGCGGAGAAACTAGGGGTAACCCTGGGCGGTCTCTGGAATGGTGCGGTCGCGCTCGCTCATGCCGGTTTAATGGAGAATCAAGAGTGTGCAGTTCACCCGGATAATCATGCCTTTATGAAGGAGACTTTCCCGAGTATCAGCGTTTCCCGCAACACCCTAGTAATTGCTCCGCACCGCGCCACCTGCTCAGGTCCAAGCAGCGCGCTGGAGATGATGTTGAAGCTTGTGAATCAACTCAGAGGCACTGAACTTGTGCGCGCAGTCCGCGAGGTACTCAGTTGTGACCAGGGTGCAGAGAGTCGAGACGCAATACCGCTACAAATGGGCGACGATCCGACCCTACCGGAAGTGCTGCGCGGCATTATGGAATTGATGCGCAAGAACATCGACGAACCGCTAACCCTGTTGGAACTCGCAGAGCTTAGCGAAGTCTCTCGCCGCCAAATGGAGCGCCTCTTTCACGCCCATTTGGATAGCAGTCCATCGCGGTACTACCTTGAACTTCGCCTCGCGCACGCGCGCCGTTTACTAACCCAAACGAATGAGTCCATCACTAACGTTGCGTTAGCGAGTGGCTTTGTTAGCACGAGCCACTTTAGTAACTGTTACAAAGACGCTTTTGGTGTTTCGCCTAGCGCGGCGCGTGCCAATGTGACTGGCAAACAAACGCCGCCTCCAGGTGAAAAGCACTAAGGCGCAACAACGAGACCAAACTCCTCGCTCGCGCTCTGAATCCAGAGCCAGAGATAATCAGCAAAGCTGCGACGGACAACGAGTTCAAATTCGGTTGCACCTGTACGACGAATCGTAGCACCAGACTTGGCGAACACGGTTGATACAACTTTTCCGACCGGAAACTCCGAATCATGTAGATCGACCGGCGTCGATTTCTTCAGCAGATCGACGACCTTGTCGCCGCTGAGTTTGAAAACTGTGAGACCGCCACTGCTATTAACCAGCGAATAGTGGCCGCTCATCTCAGCACGAAAACGTGTCTCCAGATCAAATGACTGGTCGTTTGGCAGGGTAATGAGCCACTCGTCAGGCGAAATCCAGCGCACAATTAGGCTGCCAGTCTCTACGCTGGTGAGGGGCTGCAGCGGCAGCTCGACACCTAAAACTCGTGCAGCCGCACCAGTCAACTCAGCGTTCTTAGGATTGCAGCGCAGCGTCAGGTGGCCCAACAGACCCAGCTCACGGAAATGAACACCACCACTCTGCGCACCTTTGCGCGCGACTGTTTCCAGATCAGCGTGGTGCAGTGGAGATTCGGGGCGCACACCAGCAGCTGCATCCGGCACCTGGTTCATGATTGCAACGGTATTAGTGTCAGACATTTTGACGCTCCCCTTTAGGGTCCAGGAAGATCGGACTACAAATTTCAGCTTCTACTACACGGCCATCAGCCAGCGGGTAGTAAACCTTCTCACCCATGCGATCGAGACCGCCTTTAACCAGACCCATCGCGATACTGTGACCCAGATTGGCGCTCCAGTAGCTGGAAGTAATGTGACCCACCATAGGCATCGGAATCGGCGCCTTAGGATCAAATACACCCTGCGCACCCTCTGGCAGCACGATCGTTGGATCGGTGGTTTTCAGTCCGACCAGCTGTTTACGATTTTCGCGAACACAATCCTCGCGCGCCATTCCACGCTTACCAATAAAGCTAAATGGTTTCTGCTGCGCTACTGCCCAGCCCATTCCCAGGTCGTAAGGATGTACAGAACCGTCAGTATCCTGACCGGCAATGATAAAACCCTTCTCGGCACGCAGAATGTGCATGGTCTCTGTACCGTATGGCGTCAGGTTGTACTTGGCGCCATGCTCGAACAGTTTCTCCCAAACGTGCAGACCGAAATTAGCCTGGACGTTGATCTCAAACGAGAGCTCACCGGTAAAGGAGATACGGAATACGCGGGCAGGTACGCCAGCGACCTTCATCTCACGCCAGTCCATGAATCCGAGGTTCTCTTTCGAAACATCGTAATCGGTCAACTCTTGCAGCAGATTACGCGCGTTCGGACCTGAGATAGTCATGGTCGACCAGTGATCAGTTACCGTATTGAAGTAGACCTCCATCTCCGGCCACTCAGTCTGATGATAAAGCTCCAACCACTCGTAGACGCGTGCCGCGCCACCTGAGGTGGTAGTCATGATGAAGTGATTCTCACCGAGGCAAGAGGTCACACCATCATCGAATACCATGCCATCTTCGCCACACATAAGGCCGTAACGGCATTTACCAACAGCCAGTTTGGCCCAGGCGTTGGTATATACACGCCCCAGAAATTCCCGTGCATCCTTACCCTGGATATCGATCTTACCGAGAGTAGACGCATCCAATATACCGACAGACTCTCGGGTCGCTTTACATTCGCGATCCAGTGCCTGCTGCATGGTCTCACCGGCTTTAGGGAAGTACCATGGGCGTTTCCACTGACCTACATCCTCAAACAGCGCACCGTTCTCAACGTGCCATTTGTGCATAGCCGTGTAGCGCTTAGGATCGAATAGCTCGCCGCGATCACGACCAACCATCGCACCGAAGGTTACAGGTGTGTAGTTTGGGCGGAAGATCGTGGTACCTGTCTCAGGGATAGTACGACCGGTCGCTTTAGCAGCGATCGCCATACCCGCGATATTACCTAGTTTACCCTGGTCAGTACCAAAACCCAGTGCGGTGTAGCGCTTAACGTGCTCGATTGACTCGAAGCCCTCACGACACGCCAGCTCGATACCGGCAGCGGTTACATCGTTCTGGTAGTCAACAAACTGTTTCGGCGCTTCTGACGTCTTTTTCAGATGCGGGATGTGGAACAGCGTCATCGCAGGCCCCTCAACAGGCTCCTGCGTTGCTGGCAACTCGATAATCGGTTGATCCATACCGAGTTCAGCGCAGGCTTTGCGTCCAGCTTCAGCGCCCTGCGACAGCGCGCCTGCAGTTGTAAAGTCACCCGCGATCGCGCCAGCGATCAGACGCTTCTCAACCGTTTGACCCGGCAGAAATCCTGCAACCTTTTCGTCCCATACAGGGCGACTTCCCGTGTGGCCCGCCAGGTGAATAACCGGACTCCAACCACCGCTGGTCGCAACCGTATCTGCGCTAAATTTTGCGACCGAACCGCTAACAGCAGATCCATCAGCACTCAATGGCGCAATGCTGACGCCGGTTACGCGTTTGCTGCCTGACACATCGATAACACCTGAACCCTTGATCAGATTGATACCGCGTTTAGACGCTTCGTCAACCTGAGCACCCTGCGGGTTCTGACGTGTATCAACGATTGCAACGACTTTGCGCCCTGCATCCTGCCAGTCAAACGCGGCCTGGTAAGCACCATCGTTGGTTGTCATCACAACCAGATCGTTACCGGGTACGACACCATAGCGGTTGATGTAGGTCGAGACTGCACTAGCGATCATACAACCTGGCACATCGTTATTGCCGTAGACCAGGGGACGCTCGTGCGCTCCAGTCGCAAGTACTACCCATTTTGCACGCACACGATGGAGCGTTTGACGCGCCTGCCTTGCTGGCGCTTGATCTGCCAGATGGTCAGTATTGCGCTCATGGATTGTTAGGAAGTTGTGGTCGTGATAGCCATTTACGGTAGAGCGAGGCAGTAACAACACATCTTTCATACCAGCCAGTTCAGCAGTCACTTGCGCCACCCAACTGGCTGCCTCTTCGCCGTTCAATGTCTCGCGGCTACTCAGCAGGCTACCGCCAAACTCAGACTGTTCATCAGCCAGAATCACACGCGCACCGGCACGACCTGCCGTCAGCGCAGCAGCTAAACCAGCAGGGCCTGCACCCACAACCAACACATCGCAGTGCTGATTAATCTTCTCATAGCTATCTGGATCGTTCTCTAACGGAGAGCTACCCAAACCCGCAGCCTTGCGAATAAATTTCTCGTAGGTTTCCCACATAGACTGCGGGTACATGAAGGTTTTGTAATAAAAGCCAGGAGGCATCAATTTGCCACCCACTTTCCCAACGACACCCATGAAGTCGTTTTCTACACTTGGCCAGCCGTTCGTCGCACCTGATACCAAGCCATCGAACAGCTCTTGCTGGGTGGCGCGCACGTTTGGAACCTGCGTCGCCTCAGTAGCACCCAACTGCATAACTGCATTAGGCTCTTCAGCACCTGCGGCCACAATACCGCGAGGACGGCTGTACTTAAAACTACGCCCAACAATATCGATTCCATTGGCCAGCATTGCTGAGGCGAGGGTATCACCCTCAAAGCCTTGATATGTTTTACCGTTATAAACAAAGCTCATCGGCTTGCTACGGTTAATGCGCCCACCAGCCTGGAGGCGGTTTTTCTGTGTCATAATTCCACTCCCTTACTTGGCGCTATCAGTCTGGGCTACTACAGATGGCTTCTCACCGATCATGTAGACCTCTTTGATTTCGTAACTCACCGTGTCGCGCGTGACATTGAAGAACTTACGACAACCGGCAGCATGTACCCAGAGTTCGTGATGCAGACCACGGGGATTCTTGCGGAAATAGAGATACTCGCCCCACTCCTTGTCAGAGCAAGCTTCAGGATCTAGCGGACGGGCAATGTGCGCCTGGCCTTTAACATGAAACTCTTCCTCTTCGCGACACTCACAACAGTGAGGACAGTAAATGTGTAGCATTGCTTATTCCTCGTTAGTGAGCCACGCCAGCTGCGCCGTGCTCATCGACCAGCGCACCATTGTGAAAACGGAACATAGAGAATGGTTTAGCCAGCGGGTGCATCTCACCCTTTGCAAGGGAGGCCGCAAACACGTGACCTGAGCCCGGAGTCGCCTTAAAGCCACCCGTGCCCCAGCCACAGTTGAAGAACAGGTTCTTCACTGGAGTCTCACTAAGGATTGGACAGGCATCTGGACAGGTATCCACGATACCCCCCCACTGACGGTTCATTCTGACGCGGCTAAAGATTGGGAACAGTTCCACAATTGCCTGCAGTGTGTGCTCAATTGTTGGAAAAGAGCCACGCTGGCCATAGCCGTTGTAACTATCGATACCTGCACCAATTACTAGGTCACCCTTGTCAGACTGACTGACATAGCCGTGCACGTGGTTGGACATAACCACAGTATCCAACACAGGTTTGATTGGCTCAGAGACGAGCGCCTGTAATGGATGGGATTCGAGAGGCAGTTCAAAGCCACCCATCGCGGCGACCACACTCGAGTTACCAGCAACAACTGCGCCCACTCGATCGGCGCGGATCTCACCATAACGGTCAGTTTTAACCCCAACACAGGCACCATCTTCAATAATCAAGTCCACGACCGCTGTCTGTTGAATGAGGTCGACTCCGTGGGCATCCGCACCGCGGGCGTAGCCCCACGCGACTGCATCATGACGCGCAACACCGGCACGGGGCTGCCATGAAGCACCCATCACCGGGTATCGTGTATTGGCCGAACAATCCATATGCGGCACGAGTTCTTGAACCTGCTTGGCATCCAACACTTCGCCATCGATACCGTTCAGGCGGTTGGCATTTACTCGCCGCTGTATGTCACGCATATCCTGCAGGGTATGTCCGAGGTTGAGGACACCACGCTGTGAGAACATAACGTTGTAGTTGAGCTCTTGAGAGAGACCCTCCCATAGCTTCATTGCATGCTCGTAAAGGTGGGCAGCCTCGTCCCAGAGGTAGTTTGAGCGCACGATAGTGGTGTTGCGCGCGGTATTACCGCCGCCAAGATAGCCCTTCTCGATCACAGCAACATTGGTAACACCAAACTCCTTGGCGAGGTAGTAAGCAGTCGCGAGACCGTGGCCGCCGCCGCCAATCACGATCACATCGTACTTTTTCTTCGGCGTCGGATTACGCCATGCACGCTGCCAATTTTCATGGTGGCTAAGGCTGTGCTTGAGAAGCCCAAAACCCGAATAGTGCTGCATTCTGCCAGCTCCCTCTTTTGCGCCCGATAGCTCTAACCACCGAGACTCCTTCAATTTATGCACTCGAGGATACTCCGCACAGCTGAGGGTCACTTTGCTATGAACGTCAATATTTTTTGCGACCTTAGCTTTTTCGGCACGCCGAAAGAAAAGTGATTTCTTTCAGCTCAAAGTCGTGCTCCAATCCGCAAAAAGAGGATATCTGATGTCTGAAGTAACAATTCTCGATGGTGGGATGGGACACGAGCTACGCCGCATGGGTGCTCCCTTTTCGCGTCCTTTATGGAGTGCCGAGGCACTCATCAAAGCCCCTGAGATGGTGGTACAAGCACACACAGCCTATATCAATGCCGGCGCCGACATAATTACAACTAACAGTTATGCCTGTGTACCCTTTCACCTCGGAGAGGAGCTCTTCAAGGAGCGTGGAGCTGAACTGGCAGCATTGGCCGGCAAACTGGCCCGGGAGGCTGCAGGCAAAGCGGAGCGCAAAATTAAAGTAGCTGGCTCCCTGCCACCGGTAATGGGCAGCTACCGTCCGGACTTTTTTGACGGCACTGTTGCGCAACCAATTATCCAAACCCTCCATAGAGCGTTAGAACCGTATGTAGATATCTGGCTCGCCGAAACTATATCGTCGCTCGCTGAATTCCAGAGTACAGCTGCAGTCCTCAAGCAAGCCGACAAACCAGTCTACTTCTCGTTCACCCTAGATGACGACTCACAGACCCCCAAGTTACGCTCCGGAGAGAGCATTACACAGGTCGTCGATGCAGTGTCGCAAACAAATGCCACGGGCCTCATGTTTAACTGTTCGATCCCCGAGATTATGGCCGCCGCTTTGCACGAAGCTGCCGAGACCCAACGGCGAGTCGGCTCAAACCTGCAACTCGGTGTTTATGCGAATAAATTCACGCCCATCAAAAGCACTCAGGACTCGCGCAGCCAAGAGATCGAGATGCGGGAGATTGAGCCCGAGGGCTATGTAGAGTTTGCCAAAGAGTGGCAGCAGTTGGGCGCAGATATAATTGGCGGATGCTGTGGAATAGGACCCGAGCACATCAGCGTGCTCAATGAGTGGCGTTTAAAGCGCGAGGCATACTAAGCAGTTTCAAGAGCGCGCGTTAGCAAGAACCTAACCTGCTGTTGCCGCCGTTTTATCGAGCACCAGATAGATACCCACCGCCATAATCACCAAACCCAACACCCGCTTGGTGGTGATGGCATACTGCTGCGCACCTAGCAGACCAAAGTGGTCAATGACGCTCATCGCTATCAGTTGCCCGAGCAGCGCGAACGCGATCGCATTTGAGACGCCAAATTTTGGCACGATCCAGGTGACACTAATCACATAGAAGGCGACACAGAATCCGCCGAGGTAGAAGTAGAAGGGCAAATCATCGGCGATCAATTTGCTGGGAAGACCTTCAGTCGCCAGCATGTAAACAGAGACAGAGGTAAAGGCCAGCGCAAGCGCCATTGCGGTCGCCAACGATGAGCTCATCAACTTTCCGCCTAAACCACCGTTGAGTGTTGCCATGGTTGGAATGCCGATTCCGGCCAGCAACATGACGGCAGCGTAGACATAAGGACTGTTCATCGTTCTGATTCTCTTAGTTAGCAACCGCAGTGCGGCTAATTAAGCGCGACCGCCAAGCAGCTCACGACCGCGGGCAACAGCGGCGCGTACCTGGTCAGGTGCAGTACCGCCAATGTGGTTACGCGCGCTAACAGAGCCCTCTAGCGTCAGAACCTCAAACACATCTTCCTGAATCTGATCAGAGAACTGCTGCAGCTCTTCGAGCGTCATATCGGAGAGGTCTTTGTTAGTTTTGATGCCATAAGCAACCGACAGTCCAACAATTTCATGAGCATCACGGAATGCCACACCGGCGCGCACCAGGTAGTCAGCCAAGTCGGTCGCAGTAGAGAAACCGCGACGCGCCGCTTCACGCATCTCCTCTTTACGCGCCTCGATCGCTGGAACCATGTCGGCAAACGCACGCAGACAGCCGCGCACGGTATCAACCGTATCAAACAGAGGCTCTTTGTCTTCTTGATTGTCCTTGTTATACGCCAGCGGCTGAGACTTCATTAGCGTCAGTAGTGACATCAGATGGCCATAGACACGGCCCGACTTACCACGCACGAGCTCAGGTACATCCGGGTTCTTCTTCTGCGGCATGATCGACGAGCCGGTGCAGAAGCGGTCTGGAAGATTGATAAAGTTGAACTGTGATGAGGTCCACAGGACCAGCTCTTCCGACATACGGGTCAAGTGCATCAGCAGTAGTGAGGATGCAGCGCAGAACTCGATACCAAAATCACGATCGGATACCGCATCGAGTGAGTTATTTGCCGGTGCTGTAAAGTTCAGCAGTTCAGCTGTGTATGCACGATCAATCGGATAGGTGGTGCCCGCCAGCGCAGCAGCGCCGAGTGGCATGATATTTATACGCTTACGACAGTCAGCGAAACGCTCGTAATCACGCGAAAGCATCTCAAACCACGCCAGCAGATGGTGCCCAAATGTGACTGGCTGAGCAGTCTGAAGGTGGGTAAAGCCTGGCATGATGGTATCAGCGTTGCGCTCAGAGAGATCTAGCAGCCCCTGCTGCAAGCGCGTAATCTCAGTCAAAATAAAGTCGACTTCGTCGCGCATGTAGAGACGGATGTCAGTCGCGACCTGGTCGTTACGCGAACGGCCTGTGTGCAGTTTCTTACCGGTGATACCGATCTTCTTGGTTAGAGCTGCTTCGATGTTCATATGCACATCTTCAAGGGCAACCGACCACTCAAACTGACCGCTTTCGATGTCCGACTGAATTTCACCAAGGCCCTGAATAATTGCCTCACACTCGTCAGCCGTCAGTACACCGACCTTGGTCAGCATTTTGGCGTGCGCAATCGAGCCTTGGATATCTTGACGGTAGAGACGCTGATCAAAATCGACTGAAGCGGTGAATCGTGCAACAAATTCATCTGTCGCCTCGCTAAAACGTCCACCCCACTGTTGATTGGTTGTGCTGCTCATCTCTACCTCAGAATTCAAACTTAAATTTCATCGACTGCTGTCAAAAGCGGCGCGATTATAGCATCCGCGCTGCCCCTATAGTAGAACCCCAGAGCACCGCACTCAGCGCAAAGGTCTGTTACAATGCGGCGCATTGAAATCAGATCTAACGACTTATCCATTTTGGAGCCTGCATGTCTCGCACACTTCGCATCGCTACGCGCCAGTCTCTGCTGGCTCTCTGGCAAGCTGAATATGTAAAAGCACGACTCGAGTCGTTGCACAGTGATCTCAATGTTGAACTGGTTACCATGGTAACCAAGGGCGACAAGATCCTGGACACCCCACTCGCCAAGATCGGCGGTAAAGGACTCTTCGTGAAAGAGCTCGAGAGTGCCATGCTTGAGGGTCGTGCCGATATCGCCGTGCATTCCATGAAAGATGTACCGATGGAGTTTCCAGAGGGGCTGGGCCTAGCCGTGATCTGTGAGCGCGAAAACCCAACTGATGCGTTTGTCAGCAACACCTATGAGCATCTGGAGAATTTGCCAGCGGGTGCGGTTGTTGGAACCTCATCGCTGCGCCGTGAGGTTCAACTGCGTGAACGCCGCCCTGATCTAGTAATTAAGAGCCTGCGCGGCAATGTGCAAACCCGTCTCGGCAAATTGGATGCCGGTGAGTATGACGCAATTATTCTCGCCTCAGCAGGCCTGATCCGT
>Ga0209555_10000712_pt1 | contig 27689 bp, 49 predicted proteins | sample SaaInl85LU_5_DNA_FD_184643 | JGI IMG/M metagenome (GOLD analysis project Ga0209555, IMG submission 184643) | Marine microbial communities from expanding oxygen minimum zones in the Saanich Inlet - ESP_85LU_5_DNA (SPAdes) (version 2) | ecosystem: Environmental > Aquatic > Marine > Intertidal... | reverse complement strand
ACGATATTATCCTAATTAAGCAGTAGGATCAATGTCAGTTCCACCTGTAGTAGGAGCATCACAAAAGAAAGGCGGTGCAGTCTCCTGAGCAGTTAATGTTAAGGTAAATCCTGATAGATCTCCCATTGCAGCACCGGTAACTATCGTACCTCCTGAAACTTCTGCACCGTGGTCCTTACCTACTAAGAAAAAGTTTCCATTGTTATCCTCAATTACTACCTGAGGTCTTCCTGCAGCTAATAATTTAATCTCTTCCTGAGTTGCACTATCTAAGAAAGTGAAAGTCGCACTTAAAGTAGATTCGTAGAAAGTAGTTCCATTCTCACGAGATGAGTTAATAGCAGTCTCTAAACTAGAATTTCCTTTTATCTCATATTTGTAGAACGTTTCGCTATCGTCAAAGGTAATAACCCCTGCAGTCGGTGTTAAGGCAGCAATATCTGCGTCGTAATTTGAGAAGTAGATGTTTTTAAGTCCACCTACGGCACTCTTACAAGGCAATACTCTCCCTTTTGCTATTGAACAAGCCATATTTTTAAGGTTTTTTAGATTAATTAAAAAAGGGCAGGCAGGTCTTTTATGGACTTACCTACCCCTTATTTTATTTATTTTAACTTATTAAGAGTAAAGCACGATATCGCTTCCGATTCCGTATTCTACACCTGCTGTAAAACGCATTATTACTCTTACGTTTTGAGATCCGTCAAGATCTCCCATATCTAGAACTTTTACCTCGTTGTGATCAGAAAGTAAGCCTGTACCGAAAAATAAGTTAGACTTCTCAGCGGCCATTGCAGTATTGTCAGCCAATCCGTTTGCTACGAATAATTTAACACCATCAAAAGATAATGCTCCGTTATTCCACCATTGAGTTCCCTCAGCGTTTACACCATTTGCTCCTAATCCTGAAGCACCAAATCCTCCTAAAGCACGAACGTATGCTCTAGCGATGTTTTGAGATACATAGATATATAAATCCTCTTTTCCGTAAAGAGCAGATGGAATAGCATCGACGATTTTACCTAATTCATCAATAACATTAGCAGCTGTAACAGTAGTTCCTGTAACATCAATTACAGTAGCATCTGCAGTAGCTTTTGTTACTAATCCGTCAAATTCACCTGCATTAGAATTTACACCTTTCCAAATGTTTTGCTCGGTTTTCTCAGCAACTAATCCTGCAACGTGTGCAACTAAGAAATCAGAGAAAGCAGGAGGTAAGCTATCAAATGCAGATACACCCATTTGTACGGCTTCCCAATCTGATCTGAAGTCTTTTTTACATAATTCTAGGTTCACTTGGAACTCCTCAGGTTGTAAAATTCTCTCAGTTAATGTTACTTCAGCAGTATCTGTAAAATCACAGGATCCGTCTTTAATTACGTTAGCGTCAGTCGCCATCTTTTTGATAACTTCTTTGTACTTAACGTTTGGTTTAACAGTGATACCTCCATTGTTAAGAGTAGCACCTGATAATAATGCTGCAGCGATATATTCTCTCGAAAATTCACCAGCATATGTAGTTGTAATGTCAGTAGTTGTAGCCATTTTTTAAATGTTTTGTTTATTTATTTTTTAATGTTTGCAATTCTTGCGAATACTGTGTCCCTTGTGGACATTGGTCTGTTTTTTCCTAATACCATTTTCTTGGTCTCACTTCCTGCTTCAGGACTATGCTTTAAAGGTTGAGCAGCAGGCTGAGAGGATAGTTCCTCTTTTACTTGTTCCTCAACTTCTTTCTGAGTAGATAATTGAGTTTTTAACTCGGCGATCTCATTCTGTAATTTCTCAATTTCACTAAAGAAAGTTTCTTTACTTACTGATTCAATTACTTTTTTAGGTTGAGATACCTCAGCTTCCGCTTCAACTTCTACCTCTACTTCTGGTGCTTCCTCTTCCATAGGAGCCTCCATTTCTTTGATCTCTTTAATGATACCCTCAGCTTCCACAACTAAGATCATTCCATCCTCTAAAGAATATTCACCCACAGGCAAGGCAATTCTGTCCTCTTCTGTTACGATAAATACTTCAGCTTCAGGAGTAAACTCTTCTGCTTCGATAATAGTACCATTCTCTAGGGTCATTTGAGCTAATTTGATTTCCTGTACAGTATCTTGTACGTCCTCTGATAACTCAATCCCTAGTACGCTTTTGATTTCTTTTAGCATTTCTAATGGATTTTTCATATTTATATAACGGTTAATAATTATTATTTTGCATTTTCGTATTAACTTTTTCTGTAAATACTGCCAATTCCCTGAGCCCATAGTGATCCATCGCAACAATCTCTAGAGTAAGTATTGGTCTCTTTACAGTAACACGCTCTAGAACTTCCTTTAGGACTTGTGTAACTCGGTGTCTTGTCATCTTTAAGCATAGCTTTGTGTTTTTTGTATAAAGAATATAATATCCCATATCTTAGCAGTACCTCCATCGGCAGTAACTTTCCAACTTGAACCATTGTCCACAAAATCTTGATCTACATAATATTGGAATACTCCGTGGTATTCGTGAGTAACATCGTTACCCTTAGGGAATATAATATCTTGCTTTAACCTTTCATATGGAGTAGCACCTGCATTTTCTAAGTTTAAGTGCATATATGTTTGATTAGCATTGGCTGCTGAATAGTTAAAAACCACAGTCATAATGTAAACATCTTTTGGTGTAGTAGCCAATAGTTTGTTTGTTACAGTATCATAGTAATTTATTCCTGGATCACTTTTTATAACTACTTCGCCATTGTTTGTAAGTGTTGTTTCTACACCATCTGCTAATAATAATTTACTATCTGATGTATATTGGTCATCGTCATATCTTGCCCATCCTAAACCTGAACTTGCTGCTGATTGAGGATATAATTTAATCCACTCTCCATTATATACAGTCCATACTCCCGATTCAGTAGTCACGAATGCCCCCTCTTCAATATTGTAGCTATTTCTGATCTGATCAGTATCTACATCTACCTGTACTTTATATGATGTATTCCTAGCCATCGATTTCTTTTAATTTTCTACTTGCCCAATTAATACCTGCATCTCCTCCCCAAGCATCCCACATAAGGCCACCACATCCCTCTGAGTAAGGAACATCTTTATTTTGTTGGTGTCTCTTAAAAGATGCCATTCTAGCAATAGTATCTCTTGTTATATTCTCTCCGTTTGCTAATTGATTTGCTCTAGCTTTTCCTGTAGCCTCTCCACAAGTTCCCCATCCATTTTTTTCTGCCCATTTCAAGGCTCTTTTTGCATTATTACTTGCGGCCTTAGGATAGTCATTATAACTTTCAAACTCTACTCTTCCAAATAGATCTTTTAATTTGTCTATAATTAACTTAGCCTCTTGCTCTTCCTGAGACATTGCAACCGATTCCTTAGGCCTCTCCATTTTATCAGCAAAGTAACCCTCGATAGAAAACCCTTTGACCTTTCCTGTTTTTACATAATCATTCCAGACCTCCTCGTTATTCACTTTTACTGCTCCCATCCAAGTACCTAAGGGTACATTCATTCCATACTTTCTACTCTTATCGTGTACCTCATCCTCTACTAGCCAACTCTCAACAAGTGATAATCCTTTTAGATCATATTGATGTTCCATAGTAGAATTGTTTTGATTTCCATTCACTAAGTACATTTGAGACGCTTTTGCGACAGTTTCTTTGGAAAAATATATATAATACTCATCCTCACCTGATCTGCGATATATGGGCTTGTTTGGAATTAATAAAGCACCCATTAAAATACGTTTCTCTTTATTAACCTCAGCGAGTTTGATCTCTTCACTCTTTAAAGCTACAAAATCCTCCTCTATTGCAGGGTTTTCCACTACTGAGATAGCCTCAACTCCTGTCATTTCCTGGTCCTCATCCAAAATGAGTTCGATAATCTTAAAATTGCTCATATTAATATAACGTATAAAACTTTAAATTTTGTATTTTAAATTGAAGCACCTGATACAATATTTCTCTCTAGGCTCTGAGCAGAGGTAACATCACTAGAAACAACGTAGGCCTTTAAAGGTTCATTGCTTTTACCTTGAATAGTCTCAGCTAATTGATTAGTGCCTGAGGTTCCTACTACATTAAATTGAGGGGCTTGTGATGTAACAGGTGCAGATCCTCTTACTCCGGATATATTTGGACTACTCACACTTATACCTCCTGGTACTTTTGTTGAGGATATTCTTTTTACATTTGCGACACCTGCTGCAATAGCTGCCCCTGCTGCTGCAAAACCTAACGCTGGTCCTATTATTGGTATTCCTGCTAGCGACTTATAAGAGTCTGTTGCAGATTGATATGTACTAATAGTCGCAGATGCAATAGCCGCTGCTTTACCTGCCGCACTTTGCTCTCCTAATATTTTAGATAGATTATTAAAACCATCTGTCGAGATCTCTGCTTTTTTCTGCTCAGTCATTTCTGCCCAAGCTATCTCGTTTTCATTTTTTTTATCTGTTATTTTATTTAAAGCATCTGTTTTTGATTTCTCTAAATTAATAACTGATAGACCTGCATCTTTTGCTAATTGAATTAATTTATCATAATGCTCTGTTACTTTAATAATCTCTAAGGCTCTCTTTTCGTCCTCACTTACTGCCTCTGCTTCTCTTATTTGATTTTTAAGATCAGCTAGTGCTTTAGCGTCTGCAATTTCTTTATCTTGTGCGGCTTTATCTTTTGCATCTTGTTCATCTTGCTTTGCTTTCTCTGCTGCATCTACTTGTCCTTGTATTGTGTTTAATTCTCTCTGTAATTGTCTTGCTACATTTGCCCTCGCAGCAATTTGATTGTTTACTGCAGCAACCGCTTCTGCCTCTAAGGTTAGATTCTCTTTGTTTGTTCTACTAAATGTATTCTCTAAAATCTGAGCATCTCTTCTCAATTCTAAGTACTTAGTCTGATCGTCTAGTAATTGATCCTCTAATTCCTGTGCATCTAATAAAGCCTGCTTTCTCTCCTCAGCACTAAATTGATCCTCTTGTCTAGCTTTTAATCTAAGTAAGGCCACCTCAGATTCTAGCTTAGATCTTTTAACTATTAAATCTCTCTCTATCTTATCTGCTTTAGCCCTCATATCAGCAACCTTAGCTGCTGCCTGTGCCTCTTTTACATTCTCTGCAATAAATTCTTTTGTTTTTTCTATTGCAGTCTCTATTTTACCGCTTAGATTATCAACTCCTAGAGCAACTTTTGCAACGGCATTTCCTGCAACCTTACCTGCTTCTGAAAATTCTCCTTTAAATAATAAATTTATAGCCTTTCCTAACTGAGGTATTAATTCAGTAAGACCCTCAAATCTATTTGATATATTCTCTTTGATTAAATTACCAAAGTCTTTTAAGGCTTGTTTAGGATTCTCAAATGCCCATATTAATTTTTCTCCTAAGTCTGCTAGTAAATCTACAAGGTTGCCTGTTAAAGCACCAATTACCCCTAGTATCTTTGCGAACTTATTTTGCCCCTCTTCACTTGAATTAAATGCAGCTACGAGAGATGTTACACCTATTACTAAAGCACCTATTCCTGTTGCTATGATAGCACCTCTCAGGGTCTTAAAACCTGTTGTTACACCTTTTACAGTACTTATAAGTCCTTTAAATTTAGTTATAGCACCACCTGTTGCCTGATCTGCAGCAGAAGTAACACCATCTAAATTGCTAGATGTAGTCTTTAAATCTTTGTTTAGATCTTGTACATTCCTTTGAGCCTGACCTGTTTGTACGTCTAATATGACTACTCTTTTCTCTGCCATCTTATCTCTGTTTTTATTTGATTAAATGCTCCCTTTATGTTCTTAGGTAAATAGTATTTTCCCTGAGCAATCCTGATATTATCAGTATCTCCTTTTACTCTTCCTAATATGTTAAAAATACTTTCTAGCATTAGCTTATTAAATTTAGATTATCAAATAATTCATCGTTAGAAGTTAAACCTCCATTGCCTAAATTTGTTGCAACGCTCTCACTTAGTTTATTTATTAACTGCAAGCTGCTTATTCCAGTCATTAAATCGGTGTCTATTGAATTAATAACATACTGTCTGCCATTAATAATAAACACATCATTTAATTCATAATTCAATAAAACCCTTTGAGGTAATTTAGCCCTAAACGTAAACATCCTGCCTTTTGGATTAAAAACCCTTTCTATATAGGACCTATAAAAAGTATCGTATATTGAATTGCTATTACTACTTAAAACAAATTCGTCTATCTCTGTTCCAAAGTTTATAGTAAACGACTTATCTATTTGATGCTCACTATCAGGGTTGCTAACATTACTAGGTCTATTATATGTATTAATACTACTATGATTTCCGCTAATCCAACTAATCGGATGCTGACTTGTAACTGTCTTTACATTAAAGAATATTAAAGGCTTTCCTATCTCAGGAGATGCATTACTTATATCATTACTAGAGTCGCCATTATATTTTGCAAACCATCCATAGGCTATATTTGTAAACTCTGAACTATCAGACAACCTTTCGTAAACCATTTTTTCAAAGTCCACTTTTAAAGTGTATTCTGTACCATCAAATTTTTCCCCACCGTCATATATTAAGTTTCCAAATCTTGTTTTTCTACCCGTTATCTGATTGGTCTTTTCAGCTATAAAAGTTTTAGGTTCTGGGAACTCTAATTTTATTTTGTTATATGGTAATGCTCTATTGATTGTTGATTCGTCTGTGAATACGTAATTAGTAATATCGTGTATTTTATACTGACTATAAAAGGTATCTAAAGTTTCTACATAAATACTGCCATCGTCTTTTACATAGCTTGTTAAATTAAACATCTTAAAAATGTTAGTCATAAAATCTAACACTTTCATATCAGGTATATTTTCTGTTATGTTTAACCTTGACAATAATGTTTGATTTTCAGCTATATAAATATATGTGCGGTCAGTTAAATTGCCTCCACCTCTACTTGGCGTGGTTTCTCTTACGCTCCATTTTGCATCGTAATTAGTTAGTCCATTAGATGTTTCAATTTGCACTGTAATACTATGAGTATCTTCTACTCCTGTATAAGTAAAGGTTTCTGTATATTCTCCTGAAAAATCTTTAAGTTCTTTTATTAATTCGTTTTTGTCGTATATTTTTAAAGAGTAAGTCCTGTCAGATTCAGGTATTAAATTAAAAGTAGCTTCTATTGTATTACCAAAATAACCTAACCAAAATGTGCTGAATTTTAATGTTTGACCATCTTCCATTAAATTTACACCAACATAGCTTTCTGCACTTGTCACAAAGTTTTTTATATCGTCTGTAAATGTTTCACCATCTGCTACCCTTAACGATCCTTTTTTTCTATGAAGCCACATAAACAATCTGTCAAAGAAATTGCTTTCAAAGAAAGTACTGCTAAATGTTATACCATACTTACGTTCAATAGCATCTACTATTTTATTAATTTTTAAAGCAGGTTTTAAATCTGTGTATTCAAGCCCCTGTTCAGGTTGTTCTGTATTGTAGCTTAAATTTCCATCTTGCCCAAAACTTTTAACTTCAACCAAATTAGCATCAGGAACTTCTACAATAAAATCTATTGTATAATATCCTTGAATATCTACAATAGTACTACCAATAAATACCCCTGTATAATATGCAGATATTTTATTGCCAGGCCTCCCTGTTCCTGTTACTTTTTTAGTATCTACTAACTCAATAGTCGGATCATATATAGTACTATTATAATAAAGCCTTTTGCTATGCGTTAATAAAGGGTAAATAATGTTTCCATTAAGTAGGCTTGTTTCTAATCCTAATTTAACTTGCTGAGGACTATATTCGTGGCTATAATCGTTTAATTCTAAAATATCAGGTAATACATCGTCACCGAACAAATCAGGAAGCGTAACAGTACTACCATAAAAAACAACCTTATAAGAACTAGGGTTGTTATTTTTCATATTAACACCCATTAAACTAAGTTTTCCCTTTCTAAAGGTTGAGTGGTTTATTTGTAGTAAAGCATCTTGCCTTATTCTTGCATCAAATCCATCTACAATATCATAGTTATAATAGTGTTTAAATATCTTATTATTTTGAGCAGTAGCAGGAATAGTAAAGTCCTTACTAAAGTCAGTAAATATCTTACTTATATCTTTAGCATTTTGTATTGAGGATGTTACGTTAATAGTCTCATCTGAATACAATTCTACCCTCTCATCATTTACATATAATTGTAGTGTATTCATTAACGGATGTTGTTTGTGTCGTTATAAGCGTATTCAAATTCTACTGTAAAGTTAATCAGCTTGTCATTTACTGCTGTTTTATAGTCTAGAGAACTTGTTTTAGGCACTATTGGGTAAACTTCATTGTTTTCACTTATCCACGCATTCTCAGTCAATAGAAGCTGCCTAATTACCTCGTTAAACTCCTCAATAACAAAACCTGTATTCATTGTAAATGACCTATCAGAATTTATGTTATAAAGTTCCTTTGTAGATTTGTAACGAGAATAAGAAACATCATTCTCTCCTATATCTATTGTGTTACGTTTATAGCTTTCTTTTGTTACGTTTAAATTGTCTGTTCGTTTCTTAAAAAACCATAGGTCTTGCAATACTCCAAATTTATTTAAGAAAGTAACCTTGTAAGGTGTGAATTTAGGCTCGCATATATAATTAACATTAACGGTTGTTGTTGTGCCGTTTGTTGCTACAATAATCATTTTGTCTGCACCCTCATATTCAGCAATTCCTGTACCTATTGCAGTTGTTAAAATACTAACATCAGCATTTAATAATTCGGTGTCTGCCGTGTAATTGTCTATGTCAGCGGTTATATATTCAATAACCATTCCTTGCGTTTCAGTATTAACCAAAACCCCTTGCGTGTAATACTCAACCAATGCCGCCCCATTTGTAGACCTTAATATTGGCACTCTTGGTAATTCACCAACAGGAACGTAAATAGTCGTATTGCTTTGTAATAATACAGGGTTAAGTTCAGGGTTTACTCCCTCCTCAAAATCACCGTAACCGTTATACGCTACAAAGTCACCAATTAATGTGCTTTCGCTAAGGTCGTCAAATACCCTTGTTAATTCGTATTCTACGAATGCACTTTGCTGAATAGTTGAATAATCTCCTGTAAATCTTATTTCAATATAATCTTTTACAAGTTCTGCAATGTCAAAGGTAATTCCTCTTTCGCTTGGTAGCTTATCTTTTTGCAATGTATATGTAGGATTTTCAGGATCTTTGCTTCCAAACTTCCCCGAATATATCCACAGTTTTAATGTTGCACTTTGTATTGTTGCCATATCTTTATTTTATCCGCAGCTTAAATTTAAACCAACATTTAATGCGTTCATTTGTTCTGCCATTAAGTCTCTATAATAAGTAACAGGTCTATCCCTTTCTATGTTATAAACTATTTTTAACCTACCTGCATCAAACACATCTTTTAAGCCTGTTGCTCCGCCTTCTGTTTGTAATTTATTTAATAACCCTAAAAGATAATTATATCTCCTTATTCTGTCTTCAAATGTTTGGCTTGGATCAACAACATATATAATTATATATAATTTTGTCAAGTCTTGTTGTGATAAATCATATCTAAAATTAGCAATTCCTGCCTCCCAATTTCTAATTTCAGTAGAAGTTGATAAATTGTTATAAGAAGTACCGGAACTATCAATAAAGAAATGCCTAACTGAAGTTGCATAATAATCTGTTCTTGCACACAAAAATTCTAACCATTTATTTTTACTTGCAACCGCAATAGTTCCACCACCTACATAAGTAAATGCCCTGCCATTATAAAAGGATTGCATACACTCGGTCAAACTGCCATCGTTATAAACATTTATAGTTTGTTCTATTTCTCTAAAAGAGTTGTAAACTTCTCCAAAATCAGCATTTCTACTTTCAAAATACCCCTGCAATATAACATAACTGTTAGGTTCAAATGTAGAGTCTTCCAATGGCGGACACTCTGTTACCGTTACAGTATATTCGTCATTTAATAATGGACTGTAAACTTCTAACTGTACAAGGTTAGGGTATGCTAATGTTTTGTCAAAAGTTAATGTAGCGTTCTTTGTTGAGGTTGCTCCTGTATTTATATCGCCACCACTTACACCAGCTGCTAATAATTGTGCATCATATTCGTTTGAACCAATATAGCCTGTATCAACTTGTTCTGTTCCATTCCATTTTAAAACAAATTTACAAGGCACATCGTCACCGCTTACTGTTATTGTAAAATCACCAACTCCACTTGAATACACATTATATGTTTTTCGCCCAGCATCTGCTCCTTGAATATGTGTACCTCCACAACTCAATGAAACTTGTTCTGAAGTTGTTGGTAGTTTATAACATTCATTTACTGTTCCTGTTTTAACGTATGTTACAACACCATTACTAAAAGAGTATATTAAAGGAAACACAACCGCACCATCTTTACAAACAGAAGTTAAAGCATTTGTTGCCGTACTTATTGAAGCGTAATGACCATTTAAAGAAGTGTTTTTTGTTCCGTTAGCATTATACACTTGGTGACCTACTGCCATTGGTACTGTTAATGCTTTTACAGTATTATATTGTACCGCATTTGCACAAGGTAAACACTTAAATTCTGTGTCTAATTGGCTCACTGTTTTACCTACTAAATAATTGTTTTCATAAAAAGTAAGTAAATTAACATCTTTTAATTGACCTTGTACAGTTGAAGCCTCACAAGTTGCACAATCACTAAACACCTCAGACCAATCCTTAGTGTTAGTTGTAAATACTTCATTGTTTACTGTATAGCAATTATCGTCTCCTGAGAATTTAACAACCTTGTTAGTCATATCTACTTCAGACCTAAAGTAAGTAACAGTAGTACCACCGCAAATAGTAGCTTTCCAATATTTATATGGGTCATCACTTGGACAAGTAGGACAAACTTCTGTGGCATTGTAAACAGTACCACCACTTGTTGTTTGTGATAATATACTAAAACAAGTATCGTCTTGCCCGCTTGCTTTCCACAATCTTGGTTGCATATAAGCCAACGTGTTTATAGAAGCTATTTTTATAACCGCCCCTGTTCCGTCACATTTTTGAGCATAAAAATAATTATAAGGATCATTTGCATTTGCACAAGCCGTACAATCTGTATATATGTTTGTCCAATCAATACCACTAACAGAACCCACACTTGTAACTTGATAGCAGGTAGTGCCATAACCATCTAAAGTAACTGAGCTACCTATTGCTAAAGTTATTTTTGATTTGAAATCTACTGTTGCACTTCCTCCACATTCAGTAGCCGTATAATAAGTATAAGGGTCAATAGGTGTGCAAGATGAACAGCTTTGGTAAAATGAAGTTATATCATTGGTGCTTGTCTCTTCAGTTTCTCCATCTAAAACAAAGCATTTATCTCCTTGACCACTTACATTAATTACAGGTAAACTTGACGGCAATGTTCCCTCATATCTTACAACAACGCTAGAAGTTCCATCACAGCTATTTGCGTCATAGTATTTATAATCTATTCCTGTAGCACAATGGTCGCAATTATTAAATAAAGTAACTACTGTATTTGTATTACTGCTTCCGCTTCCTGTTATAGTATAGCAATCTGCTGAATAATTTTCTGCTTTTATAACTTGACCAATCTCTAGTGTATCTATGGACCTTACATCTATTGGAGAGCCTCCTGAACATAATTCTGCTGAATAATAAATATAATCAGGTACTCCATTACATTTATCGCAGGTATCGTAAATAAAAGTAACATCTGTTTCATTGGTATCAGTTAATGTTCCTGTAACCTCAAAACAGGTGTCTCCATATCCGTTTACCTTTATTCCCTGTCCGTTTGTTAGTTCGGTTGTACTTCTAATACTTACTGTTGTAGATCCTCCGCACTCAGTAGCAGTATGATAAAAATATGGGTCAGGTAATATAACTGGCTCAATTTCTTGGTCTCCTGATATGTAAAATGGGCTTCGTACGTTTATTTTTCTCATTTTTCTATGTTGTAAAATCTAGTAAATCGTCAATATCTAATCCAAATCTTTTTATTAAATCATCAGGTAAATTCTCAAATGCTTTCTCAAATGGCTTAGTAAAGAATAATGATGGTTTAATTCCTTTCTCATATATACTCTTCTGTAATATAAAGCCTATTGTTCTATAATTACCTTTCTTATATCTCCCTTTCTCATCTCTTAGTCTAATCCTCCTGGCCTTAGCCCAATCTGCTAAAGGTTGCATAGGTGGTTTTTTATTTGTGTAACTAAAAGGTGTATTATATTTCTTTTTTATTCCTGATACCCCCTGATCAACAAACTGACCATAGTCTGCCATATAGAACTCTAGAGAAAATGAGTTAGGATTAACCTGTAAATCGTACCCTAGACTTCCATAGAGATCGCTAGAGACATTCTTTTTGCTTTTTGATAGATTAGTCCTAGATTGCTGAATAACGTACTTAGCGAACTTGTTAAGGCTTTCCTTTGTCTTTTGTAATTTAGCAGACATTAATATCATTTTGAATTATTACATCAAACGTAGCGGTCCATCCTGCAACCTGATTCTCAAATCTATCCATAAAAGGCTCTAGAGTAACATCTCCTAAGACCTGATATAAGTCTCTATGTAATTGACCAATTCTTAGTTTCTGTACTAACTTATTTAAAACTGCTAATTGAGTATTCAATACATCCTGCTCATTATCATTCCCTAAGAATATATCTGTAACTACATCCTTTGATTGATCTACAATATCCATTGCTAGAATACTTATATTAAATCCTAGTGTATTCTCTGAGGATGTTACATTATTTACAATCATATGAGACAAAGGGAATATAGTCTGCTTATTAAGATCCACCTCTGTAATATCTCCTGTCGTAACTGTATTAACGTTTAGATCAGATAACAAAGTGTCCTTTATCTTTTGAGTAAGTAAATAAAACCCTCTTATTCCTGTATTGCTCATTATAGTTTGTTTTTAATCTTTCTAGATTCTAATTCGTTTTTCTCCTTTTCAAATGCTAACATCATAAAACACTCGTGGACATTTAATTTAGTGATATTCTCAAATCGTCTAATATCGCCCTGAGCGAGTGCGTAAATTGATTGATACCAACCCCATTTTGCTCCGAACTGAGATATTGCACTAAATTGCTCTCCTGATTCTCCTGCAAATAACTCATCATAGCTTGCGATAAGTCGATCCCTAAATGGTAAAAAAAAAGTATAGAACTAATTACTGCATCTAAAGGCATATCTTTTAATGTCTCTCCATCTCCTGCTTCATACTCTTTAATTGAGTATTTCTCTCCGTACTTCTGATCAATAGGTCTATATAGAACGGCCATTGCTCTGTGCATATTTTCCCAATCTCCTAAGAACGCATCTAGATCTACATACTCACCTAAGCTAATGTCATCGAGTTTTGGTATAAATCCATACTCTACTCCATTAATTTTAAAATGTCTCCTTAGATTAGGTTTCTCATTAAACATACCTATCAGGATCTCACATATCGCATTCACATCTGAAAACTTCATTTTCATAGTATCTGCTAAAGTAACATTGCAGAATATCTCAATCATTTTAGAGGCCAGGAATTTCTCATCTGTAACCTCTTCTGAGATCTTTAAATACTTTTGGTATTGCTCTAATGTTATCTCTGATAATGTATTGGGTATGGTTATTTCTAGTTTCATATGCTTGGTATTATATATATAACGTAATTTTTGATGTATTTTAGTAAATATACAAAAAAAAAGCACCCATCTCTGAGTGCCTCTTCTTACTAACTATAAAAACATACTAATTCAACCATCCTGTTATTGCGTTAAAAAATATTAATGCTATACCTATCACTGAGTAAAAACTAATTAAATAGTATATATTCTCAGGGTCTTTTTTAATCCAATCTCTCATAATTAACTTTTATTTATTTGATGAGTAATAATTTCGTCTTCAAGTCTATTCAAAACATAGTCTGAAAGTAGATCTGTAATATCTATATCAGAAGTCCATAATGTTATTTTTAATATATCAACCTGATCAGGTTCGTTAGGCTCAAAATAATTTCCTTTATAACCCTCTTGAAAATAGTAAGATACAGCTAATTCTACATCTGCTATTGTAAATTGTGTTGTGTTTTCTTTTAACATTTTATCTGTCTTTAATAATTAATGATATGTAAATCTAAAAAACATATTTTACTTATGAAAATATTTTAGTAATTAAATTTCAATTTTTAGATAATTTATAACATATGCTCTTTTCATACGATATAAAGTCTCCTCATCAAACCAATTATAAAACATAGCGAAGTCCATTTCTAAAAAAAGAACCTCATCCTCTCCCTCTTCTAGATTCTCTGCTCTAACTTCTAGATAAAAATTACCTTTCTTATCAGGCATCCCTAGTGTAACTATCTCTGTAATATTAAATTCTCTCTCCATATCTTAATCTTATTTTAAATTGTCTTTTTTCTACCACAAAGCATTACCAATTCTGTTGTAACTTCTGTACCTGCTTTATAGACTTTCTTTTTAAGTAAGGTATCTTGTTCTAAGATCTCAGTAGTTCTACCTTGGTAACCCATTACATCTCTATCTTGTTCTTGTAAAACAATATTACCAATGTATTTACCATTTAAATAAAAGTCTTTGCTGTAACCAAAAATATCGAAATTCATAATGTTTTTGTTTTAATTCTTTAACAAATATAAAACGCTTATTTAAGTTATGCAAATTATTTAATAATTTTTTTTAATTATTTTTTTATCTATCATCTAGTTCAGCCATATCTATCTTATAGCGTACTTACCATAGTTAGGTTTTGTAAGTTTGTTTACTATTGAATATCTCAAACTATCTAGAGCGTGATTATAAGCATCTATTGGTTTGTTAGTAAGCTGACCATTCTTGTCCTCTATGTATTTATAGTTTCTCAACTCTTTGATTGTATTAATACTATCCTCTGTAACGAATAATTTATACCTCCTAATCATATCAATACCGATATTAATAGATCCTTTAAAAGTGGGCTTTATATTCCATCCCATTCGATGTATCTCCTCTATTGATTTCGGTTCTGCACTATCAGCGAATATCTCATCTCTTCTGTCAAGGCCTAACCTCTTAAATTCATTTGCTATATCTTGATTAGTCATTCCTGTACGATATATATGCTCTTTTACGTACATATTATCTCCCATCGTAAATGTCTCCACTAAACTCGTAGGGTCGTTAGTAAATCCAAAATCTAATCCGTATGATATTCTCTTAGCCTCCTGAGGGACCTCTTTAATAGTTTGAAAGTTATATATTAAACTCCTAGACTGTCCTCTCTCTCCTAGTCCGTAAACTTTCCAATAGTTCTCGTCAATATCTTTTAATCTCTCAATCTCTTCCTTTATTACATCACTCAGAAACGGATTGTCTCTATATGTTGTTTGGTGAAATTCTACATCCTTTCTTGTTAGTACTTGGTCATATATCCAATGGAACTCATCAGATGGGTTATAATCTAGTATTACTTTCTCAGTAGTCCTGAATATTAACTGCTGCCAATCCTCAAAATTAAGTTCGTTAGCTTCATTAATAAACAATAGATCTCTTTTCCTACCTCTAATCTTTTGAGGTTCATCTAGGCTGATAAATTCAATTCTATTGCCATTCAGATAATACTCGTTAGCACTCTTGCTATGATACATCTCATTATAAATACCATATCCTTTAATAATATCAAAAAAATCCCTCATAACCGTTCCTCTAACGGCAGGGAATGTCTTTCTGCATATAGTAATAGTTTTATCAGTACATCTATTGCAATAATCAAATATAATCCATAATAGTATGTTATAGGTTTTCCCTGATCTAGTTCCTCCTTGTTCTACTATTATCTTTTTATCAGATCTTGCTAAGTGTTTAAATACTTTATTCGTCGTAACTTCCCTCATCTATAATTTTGACTTGAAACAATCTCTCACCCTCCGCACCTGTTATCTCTTGTCTCTCTATATAGCCTCTCTTTTTTCCTTTAGTCTTTAAATAGAATATTGTTGCTGAGGTACTCCCATCTCCTATTTGTTTATGTAATTGGCTCTCTGCAAAATCTAAAGCCACATTCTGTATCTCTTCTACCTGCTTAGCAAATTCAGGGTCATTATTTAGCCACTCATAAAACGTAGTGCGACCTATTCCCACTTGTTTACAGGCAGTCGTTACAACTCCTAGACTTTTTTCTAGTGCTTGAATTATAGCATCCTTTTTAATGTGTTCGGTTTTGTTCATTTTTTTAATGTTTCTCTTATAATCTTAGGTACTGCATTTTCCCAATTTATAGAATGATGCAACCTCTTATTAGTATCTCCCATAGGTTTAATTATACAACACGATGGTGAGAATATAACAGTATAAAAAGACTTCACATACGTTCCATTATCTAAATAAATATCTGTCATACCTCCCTTATTCTTTTGAGTAGTCTTTTGAGTTAGAGATACCATTGGTATTGTTCCCATTAATAAACCTTTACTCTGTTCGTGTGTATATGTATTTACATCCTCATTAATTCTCCCTATAAATTTAAATGGTCTCTTAGTACTACATATAAAACTATTCATACATTTTCGATATATAGTAGGCCTTTGTGCCATTCTATTGTTTTTACCTCCTATAAAATCACCTCCCTGGGCCATAGATATAGTAGCGAAAGGTGTGTTTTTATAGAAATCCAATAAAGCTAAGAATACACTATCTAAGTTTTTAATTGTCTTAGGCTTTGTGTTATTCTCATTATATATACGATAGTTAAATCCGGTATAGTCATCATCCATTTGTATGAAGTACTCGTAGCCTTTTTCCTTTGCTATTTCAAAACACGCATTTCTTGCATAGACTATTGCCCTCCTATCTCCAAAATTATCTGCCTCATCAAATGTTTTAGATATTTTTTCTTTATTAAACATTTCTACATTGTCAAAATTCTTATAATAATCATCGGACGTTTTATCCTCATTATCAATCACTATAATTATTTTTCCTGTGTAGCCGTGTTTTTTTAAAGTCTTAAACGTATGTACATTGTTAGCCCTGCCGTGAGATAATATAAAAACTACAAAATTATCCATCTATTTCTGATAAATTTTCTATTGTATTGTAAACATTTACAAATCCTTTCTCTATTGCTTTATCATAATCAATAATAACAAGTGCTGAATCCTCTATTAAGCATTGGCTCTCTTTATCACTATAAGCATAATAGTCTGCTATTTTAGAGTAATTAAATTTTATATGTCTTGTTGCTGCAAGTCTCAAAAACTCTTTTATATCATCACTTATGTTTGACTTATTAATATCGTTTATAAGATCATTATATTTATTAATATCATAAAGTTCGTTTTCTTTTGGCTTTACTATTTTAGTCTCATATATTGGACTATCTATTTTCGTTGTATATTGATCATCATTTAAACTATTAAGTGCCGGCAAATCTACTCCCCAATCATTTAACTGTTGATGTTCCCATTCATTAGCTAGTACATCCCAATCCCACTCTCCAAAACCTGAATTGTCTTTAATAAGAAACTCCTTTTGTTGTTCCTCAGTAAGATCTTTTGCTTTTATTATATATACCTCCTCTAGGCCTGCTTGCTGACAAGCCTTGTATCTCATATTACCTCCAAGTATTACATTATCCTCATTTACTACGATAGGTCTAATCTCTAGCATCTCAGGAAATTCCTTTATACTTTTAACTAGCTTGTTGAATTTACTTTCTTTTATAGATCTAGGATTTTCTGTATTTACTTTTATATCTCCTATTTTTACCTTGCTAATCTGCATATATAACGTATTAAAATTTATTTGTACTTATTATCTCAGGTAAACCAAATTCGTTTATCTCAATTCTTAGGTCTAAAGGTACACCACAATCTGGGTTTTCACATATAAAATTGTCTTTTGGATTGTCCTCTCCGCAAACGCTACACTTATTTCTCATATTCTTTTATTTGTTTGTCGTAATTCTCTTTTACTATCTTACTCACTTCTGAAAGGAAAGGTTCTCTTAATGCTTTAATGTCCTCAATAATCATATTTTGTTTTTCTATTATATCAGCTTTCTTATTCGTCAATACATTTAACCATTTATCTAGATCCTTATTGAACTTTCTATAATTGTTAAAATTATCCTTTGCATATAATGCAGTGCAGTGATCATAATTTTTGCCTCTACTCTTAAAATATCTCTCTATATCAGATAGTCTGAATTTCTTTGTATGATACAACAAAAATACTACTAAGGAGCGAGCATCTACATACTCCTGTTTTCTTGTGTTCTTAAATATATCTAATCCTGATAATTCTTTTACTTTGTTTGCAATCTGATCCGCCTCTTTTACTTTCATAATCTTTTACTCAATTTAATTAATTCCTCGTAGGTCATATTTCTAACCCTACGTCTTGCTTCTTTATTTGTTAATTGTTTTAATATATCCTTTCTTAATAATCTTTTATGTTCTTTCTGAGTAGGATTGTATAATTTACTATTCTTTATCTTACCTGTCTTATGGTTAGCATTTATTAATACTTTCTCAGGTATTGGTATGTATTTAATACCCATTTACTTTTTTAAATTTTTGTGAATCTTACTGCTAAATTGTTTCCTTTTAGGTTTTCTTTTTTTAACCTCTTTGATCCAATCATTTAAACTGTCTTTAGGTGTGTAAGGTATAAATCTCATAATGTACCCTCTAAATAATAATCGTCTATATCTAATCCATCCACAAAGAAAGCCTCATATGTTTTAATAGCGGCCTCTACCTTTTGCTCTCCTGATAGATAAAACTCCTCTGAGCAATGATATACACCTATATCTAAACTCTTCTTGTCAATAGCTATAAACTTGAATTGATCATATGTCATTCCAAATAACTGGCAATAAAGATAGCATTGCATATCGTATGAATTTTTATAAGCACTGTATTTAAAACTTTTTATGTCAATAGTCGTTTTTAAATCTACGATCATATCCTTACATAATACATCTGCTTTTCCTCTGAAAGGGTACCCTTTTACTAATCCAATAGCAGGATGCTCAAAATTACAATTCGTTATATAAGATCTTGCAGTCTCATTCTTATAAAAAGCATCTGCTAATCTCTCAGCATCTCTCTTCTCTTTTTTAGTGAATACCTTATCGTGTTCCTTTTTAGCTTCCTGATATGCTTTTGCATTCTTACTTTCTACATTAACAAAGATCTGTTTCTCGAATACCTCAGGTTCCAATATAGCAGTATGGAATAACCATCCATCTCTCAGGGCCTGACTGCTTGCACTTCCGTACTGAGTAACATATTTATAAGTCTTAGGACTATCAATAAGCATTTTAGCATTTGAACTACTCAAAGCTGCCTTTCCTAAATACCCATAATAAAATTCGTCATCCTCCATCTCTTTGAGGATCTTATCCATTTTCCACTCTTTACCGTCTAATAATTTAATTGTCTCCATATAGTCTAAAAATTAATTGTTTAAGTATTTTATTGTTTGTTATTACTCCTCTATTATTGTTTGGCAATTCGTACATCACATACCATTGTCCTGTATGTTTATCATTATCACAGGAGGTAAAATCTCCCTTTACATAATTATAATAATGCTCATATTCTATTTTCTCAAATCCTAAGTCTTTTAAATCGTTCTCTGTCATAATTTACTTTTTATTTCTATCTCACATCCTATGAAAGGCATCTCGTACCATATATTGCTTTCCTTTAATAAGGCCTCAATTCTTAATATATCTACCTCATCAAATACAAGTACCCTCTCTACTATCTTAATCTCAGGAGGTTCAGGCTTTTGATATTTCATTGCCCTATATCTTACGTTCTCCTTTTTAAGTTTATACTTATCGGCTATCTCCTGAGGAGTTAATCCTGTTTTATAATAATCAAATTCTAAGTCTGTCATAATCCTAAATTGTTTTTAATTTCTAACTTCTTAATCTTTTGCTCTAGTTCATCTATTCTCTCATCTGATTTTCTTGCTCTCTCTACCGCTCTCACTTTATCAGCTAAACTCTCAGAGATAATCCTATCAAAAGAGAACCTCTCATCCTCTAGTGCTTGAATATATCTTAGTTGTCTAAATAAAGCATCCTCAAAGGCCTTTAATTCTTTACTATCAGATTTCTTAGTCCACTTCAATATAAGAGACAATAGCATCTCCATATCTGCATTGTTCTGCAGTTCTAATAAATTACGATCAACTTTATACATCTGTCTTAATTTTGCATAAAGATATTAAAAATATTTAATTATTAAAATTTATTTTGTAGAATTTTCAAACCATTTTGGCTCTTTAAAATCCTGAACTTCTTTATTCCTTAGATCTCTTACGTATTGGATCTCTCTCTCTATATAATCCTTTGCTTTTAAAAGATCTTGTAACTCGTCATCTTTTTTTCCTGCCCTAGTGATGTACTTAATTACATTGCCCCTGTTAAAATTTAATTTATAATCCTGAACAAAGTCGATCACATCATAATCTCCTGTTGATTCGTAGTGTATTGCGTTACCTCTCATTGCTATTAATTATTGCTGCTTGTTCCTCTTTTAATAAGTAAACAATTTTGTTTATTTTTTTCTTACTCCATAAAGTAGTATAAGGACAATATAATTCTTTTGTCTCCGTTAATTCGATGTCATTTAACCAAAACATATAATTTGCTTTCGGATCATTTACAAAATACAATTTGACTATATCCTGATCCATACTCATTAATTTGTCATATTTTAGTTTTTCTAACATCTTAGTTTCATAATACTTTTTTCTGAATTTCATTTCCATTACGCAAGGTTTACCTTTTGGGGTTAATCCCTTTGCATCGTAATGTTCGTACCCATCTCCTGACCATTCAAGTTGCCAACCGTCTAAATTCAATATCTTAACTACTGCCTGTTCAAGTTCGTGTACTTTATTTATGGTCATTCTATTGTTTTAGGAAAAATTCATTTAATTCAGAAATCCATCTTTTGATCTCTCTAGGATTGCAAGTACAGGGCTTATAAAATTTGTGATTAAAATATTTAGCGTGTAACCTACATATCAGATCAAACTCTTCAGCTTGCAATCTATCCTTAGTATTTTCTCTAAACTTTTGCCACATTAAGTGGTCCTCTTTACTCATCTCTGTATATTCCATTTCTATCTATTATTATGTTATTTAATTTTTCTTTTCGTTTCTCACATCCGCAGGATTTGTAGCCTAGTAAATCTACTACAATCTTTTTAGTTAGCCATTTTATCCCCGTCCAAGTCGTAATTTTCTCTATAATATTTCCTAATCTCATTTTCTTTTTTGCTTTTAGTTGAATATTTTTTATCATTTACTTTCCATCCTGTTATCGGATGTATGTTCTCTTGTAATAATTCTTTTAGTGTCATTTAATAATACTCTTTAAATGTTTTTTAACTTTTCGATATGTGTTATAAAGTGAGTAATAACTGATTTTTGTTTTATCACTTAATCCCTGAAAACTTTCTCCTGAATCTATTAATTCAAATATCTTTTTATCATACCAATATAAACTCTCTAATTCTGTTGTTAGCTTCTCAAATAGTTTATCATAATCTATATGCTCTTCCTGTGTTAGATCCTTTGTTATCTCATCTAGCCCTAGTATATCGACTTTCTTTTCCTTTCTTTTAAGATCTAAAAATAAAGTGTAAAGCGTTCTATATATGTAATAGTAATTTACCTCATTGTCATTGTACATCACATCAGTTCCACCCTCTGAGATTTTACCAATCTTATAATACATCTCTTGCACTAAGTCCTCAGCTGTATCAGGATTAACTCCAAAACTTTTAACTATATCGCACCAATCATTATGTTTTTTAAATAGTATCTCTAATATCTCCATACAGTAATATGTAAACCGACTAACAAGCACATAATTGTAACTTGTTGATAAAAATCTTCGTCGTCCACATTGTCACTGTCTGGTTCTAAGTTGGGATTGTAATATAAGAATCCTAGTGATAAACCATAAATTGGTATCGCCTGAATGTTTACTCCTATACTACCAAAGTCAATATTCATATTTCATAAATTAAAAAGGCATTTCTTTTTGAATCATTTTAGGTGGGTTAATTAAACTCTTGTGATCCACTTCAAAGCCTACGTTATTAATTAAACTTTTTAACCTTATTGGATTATCCAAAGGTGTAGGTCTGCCTCCTGAATCTATGTCTTTTACTTTCCTAACGTGTATATGAGAATACATCCAATCAGTTGGGTGTTGCGTGTAACGGTGTATGCAAATAAATTCGTCTGCTCTATTCACAAACTTACCGCCACCCTCTACATCACTAGCCATTGGTGGTATAGGATGCTCTGCATACTCGTGGCCACTTCCGTGCTTTTTTCTCAATGCCTCAGTAGCTGCGTGAGTGTTAAGCCAAATACTAACATTATTTTTTTTGCAAAATATTCTCATTTCACTTGTTGCCTGATAATCGTATTCGTGAGAATTAATCCCTTTTAACACGTTTCTGTCTTTCATTAAACTATTATAAGGATCTATCATAAATCCGTCATAACTCCACGCATTTTTAACGTGTTGGGCCAATTCCATTATTTGCTTGTAAGTATAAAGATCATTCGGTTCAATAAATTTAAAATGCTCATTAACCCATTTTACCTGTTTATTAAATGAATCAGTATCAATTTTATTAATTGGTTGCCCCTCTAGATATTCTACTAATTTTCTGATTAATGAATAAGGTTCATTTTCAGAACTAAATACTAACCATTTTAAATTATGTTTAATTGAATAAAGTAACATCAAATACATAACTACTGATGTTTTTCCTACGTTAGCGTGACCTAATATTACGTTAAAATTTCCTGGTTTAAATCTCAGAAACTCATCTATCTGTATCACATCTAATTTCAGGCCCTCCTTTATACTTCCATTTCTTACTTTTTGTAATTTCTCTATTTGTTCCTCTAAATTTATAAGCATCTTGTCTGAATTTTGTCTTAAATATAAATAAAAGGGGGCAATAAAGCCCCCCTAAATTTTAAAATGGTAAATCTGCAGTCTCTCTATCAGGTGCAAAAGTCTTAGAATTTACTTCCTGAACCTTAGGTAATTCGTCTAGTCGATCTACTCTGTACATACTTAGATTAGTATAATACTTTCCGTTATACTCATTACAACGAATGTTAAAAGATACCTTTACTAGATCCCCCACATTATAGTATTGTACGAATTTATGTACATCAGCTGCCTTGTCCTGAGACTTAAATAAATTTAAACAATATACGTTATTATATTTCTCCTCTGTCTCTAAAATAAAATCTAAAGAGGTGAACTCTCCATTTTTTAAACTTACCGGATCTTTAATTTCTGTGATTTTTCCGCTTATTTCAAAACTCATAACTCTAATTTTTATATATTAATTTAACAAAATATTGGTGTAACTCGCTTACATCCTCCCAAGTCGATCCCTCTTTGTCTTTTAAGAAATTAACTGCATTGGTTAAACAGGATTGTCTCACTATCAATTCCTGAGTATCATTACTTTTAGGTGTTGAACTGAAATTCCCTTGCATTGGATTAGGCCTCACTAACTTTGCAGTATTGTAGATCTGTCCATTGTACTCTTTTTGCTCAGAAGTGAATTGACACTCTTCTCCTACTTGGTGCTTAAACTCACCAATAGCATTAAATTGATAAATGTTCCCATCTGCCATACTAACATTGTAGCGGTTAAATGTTTTAGATCCGTTACTCCACGATCCATTAGGAGTAATTGCGGTAATCTTACCTGTTTTCATTTTGTAATTGTTTTTCGTTATTTAATATTTCAATTTGAGCCTCTAGGAACTCAACTCTTCTCTCGAGTGCTTCTATTCGCATCTCGTGTAATCTTTTTAAATCATCTGAGTAAGTCATAACTCTAGATTTTTTAATTCTCTTCTAAATATCTGTATTTGAAATTCAGCCTCAGATAATTTCTTTTGGTGGTAATCCTCCGCCCACTCTAAATCTTTAATTTTTGCTTTTAATAATTCAATTTTGTCCATCTTTTTAATTGTTTTTAATGATTAAACTTGTTCAAAAATAATAAAAATATTGAATAAAAAAACTTTTTATCAAAAAAAAAGGATATATCAGTTAAGATACACCCCTTTTTCTCTTAGAATTAAGACAATTAATTAAGACAGACGCTCAAATATAATGCTATTTTCTACTATAAAACAAACTTTTTTTTATTTTTTTCCTATCCTCTCTATTTTTTCTTTAAATATATCTATCATTTCCTGTAATTCAATGTTGGAAAATTTCCTAGTTTCTCTACTCAAAGCTAATAGTTCATCTGCTAACTCATCCCCTAGAAATTTAGAGAACTTATATTGCTCACCATATCGATATACATTACAACTAACGCATTGAACTTCTACATTTCTCTCATCCCATCTAGTGGAATAGTGTTTACGGCTCATAAAATGACCAGCTTGTAGATTTTTCCAATGATCCTTTTTTCCACAAGTAACACATTCAGCAATATCATTCTTTGCCTTACGTCTCCTAATATACTCAGAAAATACCGAATCTAGTTTTTTAATTATTGTCTTTCTACTCTGTACTCTTGCCATCCTATCATATGTCTCCCCAAGTTAATAACTTTTTTTTATTGTTAATAACCATCTTGGTGTTGTATAAGTAATTTTCCTGTCTCTAGATCTAAGTCTTTAATTGCTCTGTATATTACCCTACTCTTTTTTTTTACCTCTAGTTTCTCAGCTTTAGTACTATCAGATCCTAGATTAGTGTACATAGTAGCATCAGCCTCTAATAATTCATTAATTCTCTCAATAACAGTTTTATTATAATCCTCTGCTATTTTATAAATTTCTTCTTTTGTCATAGTATATAATATATTATTATGTAAATATATATAATTTATAATTATTATAATATAATAGTATATAGTAATATAATATATATATATAATATATAGTTATAAAAAAAACTAAAAATTAATGATATATTAAAGTATTTATTTAAAAACTTATTAAATACTTATTAAACTACCTGTTTTCTTTTTTAGCACTTCCAAAGTAATATCCAAATATAGACAATGCTACACCCTCTACAATTCCTAATAAGTGAATAAATATCTCTTTGTTACTCTCAGGTACTTGTGTAGTAACTACTGTATAAACTAAAAAAGCAAATGCTAATAATCCTACAATTCCTGTTGCATTAAACATCCAATCCGTACCATACTTTCTAAGATAGACTTCTCGCTTTCTTGCACTATCTCTATCGCTTACCTCTATCTTATAAGCCTCTATGCTCTCGTTTAAGAGACTTTCTCTCTCTTCTGGGGTAAGACTATCATCGCCATCTAAAAGATCTCTTACAACCCCTAAAACACCATCCTTAGGCAATATACCTGATAGTTTCTTAATGATCTTACCTAGACCTGTTTCGTTAAATGGTTTCTTATCTTTCATTTAGTACGTCCAAATTACATTACCTGACTTACTAGGATCATTATCTACGTGAATAAAACTATCTGCAATTCCTATCCTAGTGAATCCTGCTTTTAGTAATGATGTTATAATCTTAAATCTATATACACTATTACTGCAAGCTATATCAGCTGCGTGTCCGATTATATGAGACGAGTTTTCCACTCCCCCTACTTTAGCATTATGCTGAGGTGTTCTAAATCCTGATGTTATTTTGAAAGGTACTCCTGCAATAGATCTTGCCTGATCAATACGAGTTAAAAACTCCCTATCCATAGCTTCGCCACTTCCCACCAAATCAGGACTATCAAACTCAGAAAGTTTAAAATATTTCATAGTATTTTACCAATTAACATACTTGTTAGAATCATTATAAGCATCCAAAATAAACCAAACTGAAACATATCCCAAGTACTACCATTTTTCTTTTGGTGTAGCCATACTTTAAATTCTATGAACTTAAATAGTATTTTATCTGTTAGCTTTTTCATTTATTAACTCGTTTAGTCGTTTAATATCTTTTCTTACTCTCTCTCTTTCTAACTTGTAGTCTAATAACTCGTCTTCAAGTACTCTAATGTCAGGGAATACATAATTGTTTTGATTGTATCTTAGTCCTTGTATCTCGTTCTCTGTGTCTGTTATTCTACCCTCTAAATGTGTGTATAATAAAACTGCACTTCCTACTAAAATAACTATCTGTATAAGCCATTTTATGTTTATAGATATACCGCTCTCATCATTTAGTTTAGGTAGACTTTCTCCCATTAATTTTATCCTTTAAGAAATAGAATAATTCTTTTCCTAATAGTCCAAAGAAACCACCGACAAGACCAATCATAGCGGCTTGTGCTACTCCCATAATAGTTATTGTTGATAGGGTTGTAAACATAAACCCACTTATAAATGATATTTTATTGTCCATAGTTTAAATGGGTTGCCCCTGTTTTATTTAAAATTGATTAGCAAATGCCATATGTATTGCTCCGGCTGCATTAAAATAGTTTGTAGGATAAAAACCATCGCTCAAAACTTCAATAGAACCATTGGGCACACTTAATTCTTGACTACTTGAATTTGCCATCAAATAAGGCTTTATTAATTTACCTCCATTAGAACCATAAGAAACACCATCCCATCTTGCTAAGTCCATAATCCACCAATTATTAGCAACTCCTGTATATTTAATCATTACCCAAGCAGGCTCAAAATCAGTTGTTATTTTAGCAGCAGTTGTGTGACTACCAAACTTGCTGAATCCTGCAACCTCTGCGAAACAGTAGGCTATGTAAGTTCCTCCTGTGGCATTATCCCAACCTGCACCTGTTGATTTTACACTAAAAACCTCATTTGTTGGAGAAACTATACTTGAAGCATATGTTTGATAAGAAGCTGCACCAGTAGAATCTAATCCAAGTTTGTAGCCTAAACCAAGACTTGAATGATAAGCGTTCCAACCATTAGAAGATGAATTTCTTTGTTTAATTACCCAAAAATCTAAAGACTTGCCTAAACCGTGTCCAATAGTTTCTAAATTCTGACCATTACCCGTATAACTAACAATACTAAACCCTGCCTCTGTATTAGCAGACACTTGACTTGTTATTGTTCCATCTGTGTTTGTTACTGCTGCACCTCCTGCTTTCCAACACCAAGCTACAAAATTGTAACCATTTGCATTTGCTTGAGCATAAGAATCTCCAACAGTAAATCCATCAATATCAAAAGACTTAATCATATTTAAGTCTGTATATTCAGCTATACTATCATTTGAAGATAACATTTTGTTTGCTCCTCTTACTACGTCTGAAATAGCGTGATAAGTAACACCTCCAGTTCTATTCTTTACCCAAACTAAGTCTGGTTGAAAACCAACCCCTGTAATAGATTGCGTTCCACTTGTACCACTGTAAATAACAGTATTAAAACTTGCTGCTACACCACCCTCGTCATTACTTTTTATTAACCTTTTGTTTGTAGCCATAATTAAATCATAAAGTTAGGCAAGTCAAATAATACAACTGCTTTTTTAGTAGTTAAAGCGTTTATTTGTGCTTCCAATTCATCACTCTGTGTTCTTAATGCTGCTCTCTCGCCTCTTACTTCGTTAGGAGTAGCCTCTCCACTATCCGATTCACGAATAATGT
>Ga0209555_10000710_pt1 | contig 27733 bp, 29 predicted proteins | sample SaaInl85LU_5_DNA_FD_184643 | JGI IMG/M metagenome (GOLD analysis project Ga0209555, IMG submission 184643) | Marine microbial communities from expanding oxygen minimum zones in the Saanich Inlet - ESP_85LU_5_DNA (SPAdes) (version 2) | ecosystem: Environmental > Aquatic > Marine > Intertidal... | reverse complement strand
ATGTAGAGCAGGTTCACTTGCGTTTTAGCAACGGTGAAGAACGGATGTTCGAGCGCTTGATCACGCCGCCACGTGGTGCGGTTATGGTTATTGCAATTGATGAGGAAGATCACCTGATACTGATCCGCGAGTATGCTGCCGGGCTTGATGAATACGTGCTAACACTGCCCAAAGGAGTGATCGATCCAGGTGAAGATCCGCTACAAGCGGCAAACCGGGAACTGCAGGAGGAGGCCGGTTTTGGTGCTCGAGAACTGCATCCCCTCAAGCGCATCAGCGCCGCACCCAATTATATGGGGCATATGCTCGACTTAGTTATCGCCCGCGATCTCTACCCTAGCAAACTAGAGGGTGATGAGCCCGAACCTCTGGAGGTAGTGCGTCATCCGTTGTCTGAAATTGATGAATTGATCACCCAAGCTGACTTTCATGAAGGTCGAGCTATTGCCGCTCTGTTCCTGCTAAAGAACTGGCTAACAGAGAATCGTTAATCGCCAGTGTACGAGCGATCTGCCCTCGGCACGTTCGTGACCCAGTCTACTCGCCCGCTTTACAGGCCAGCGTTCCCGCCATAATGGTCTGCTCTACCTTGATCTCAAAAGCCGAATCACCTTGCTCCATCCGCATGATGCGCTCCACCTCTAGATCAGAGAAGCGCTCGTGAACATAATCAGCCAGACAGTTACACTGCGCCTCGGTTCCACCACCGGCGGTACAGCCGTCGCGGAACGGCTCCCAGGTCTTCGACGTGAGGTACTGGGTCTTCACCACATAGATTGCCAGCATCACAATACTGATCCAAACGAGCACTTTTGACATAGCCTAACCTTGAATAACGAAAATGCAGCCCTATTGTAAGGCTGTTGAGGGGTGGCGCCAGCTAACTTTAGTTGCACCACGCAAACCAGTTATAAGCGCCGAACTAAGAGCGCTAACCAGCCCTATATCTGCGCTTTAAGTATTAGAAAAGGGTGTTATCATACGCCCCAGCGTTATAGAGGCTTTTCGATAACAATTGACGATTATGGAGCAACCCATGAGCTTTGAACTGCCAGCACTGCCGTATGCAAAAAATGCACTGGAACCACACATCTCAGCTGAGACTCTGGACTTCCACCACGGCAAACACCACAACACTTACGTTGTTAAACTGAACGGCCTGCTGCCAGGCTCTGAGTTTGAAAGTAAGACATTGGAAGAGATTATCATGTCTGCTCCAGCAGGTGGCGTATTCAACAACGCAGCACAGATCTGGAACCACACGTTCTACTGGCACTCTCTGTCACCAAACGGTGGCGGTGAACCGACAGGTGCCATCGCTGATGCGATCAACGCGAAGTGGGGCTCTTTTGACGCATTCAAAGAAGCGTTCAACGATAAAGCGGTTAACAACTTCGGTTCTTCTTGGACTTGGTTGGTTAAGAACGCTGATGGCTCACTCGACATCGTCAACACCAGCAACGCTGGCTGCCCTATGACTGACGGCCAGACTGCAATCCTGACTGTTGACCTGTGGGAACACGCTTACTACATCGATTACCGCAACGTGCGTCCAGATTACCTGAACGGTTTCTGGTCACTGGTAAACTGGGAATTTGCAAACGCGAACCTCGCTGCATAAGACAGACCCAAACGAAAAGAAAAGGAAGCCTCGGCTTCCTTTTTTTGTATCTAGATTATCTGAAGTCGCTCATGCTAGGGGTCGCTAAGTGCTGCAAGGGCAAACATTCCGGCTGTTCGATTTGCTGACGCAGCGCGTCAACCAAAAACAACCCCGCGCTGGCAACATCCTCATAAGCGACTATCAGTTCTGAGCGAAACATCTTTAGAAAAGGTATCGCCTCCCGACTTAGAACATCAATGTCTTTACCTAGCTTACGCCCATGCCTCTCAACGGCGCTTACCGCTGCCATACACGACACTGGTGAGGAGGCAAGTATAGCGTCGATCTGCGGTTGAGCACTCACGGCCTCCTGCACGGCCCTGTCGATATCGGGATACGGACTATCAGCATGAACCTCGGGACATGTAACAACGCTAATACCGTCTGGGGCGGCCTCCAGACCTGAAAGCATTTCAAATCTATAATTTGCCTTCTCTGGAGGAAGAATCGCCAATATTCTCCTGCGGCCCAGCTGAGCCAGCTTTCCGACCGCTAAGGTCGCGAAGCGACGGTTATCATAATCGTAATAAGCGTGTCGCTCACACCAGTCAGTTCGACCGTGAACAGCAAATGGAAAGTTATTGTCCAGCATATAGCGCACTCGCGGATCACGCGGGGAGGTGTTGTTAATAATTATACCGTCGGCCGCGCGAGTCTCCACCAAATACCGTGTCTCGCGCAGAGCATCCTCTTCATCGAAGTAATAACTGGTATTCAAGTGATAACCGGACCCTTTCAGCCGTTCCGCAACAGCCTCAAGTAGTCGAGTTTGATAGTTGGACATGTTCCGCTCTATGGGAGAGAGCACGCTGATAACGTTCGTTTTTCCGGTTCTTAGACGCACTCCCGCTCGATCTGGCACATAACCGAGCTCATCCGCTTTCTGCTTCACGCGTCGGCGAGTCTCAGCTTTGATTGCAGGATCATCACGCATCGCTCTTGAGACGGTGGTAACTGCGACGCCCAATTCTAGTGCGATAGTCTTAAGTGTTGCTCGTGCCATCATTTTACCAAGCAGTGGACTTCGGTTCGAACAAATTTAAAACGTTGCAACCTTTTTTGCAACGTTATAAATTTACCCACTTAAACGCGATGTCAATTCAACAGGTAGCTGATATGTCAACCGAGTCAAGCCGTCCCGAGCAACTTGTCGATCAACTCTCCCTAGAGGAGCAGGTAAGTCTTCTGTCTGGTGGAGACTACTGGTCTCTACCCGCGATTCCACGTCTTGGGATTAACAAGATGCGCGTAACCGACGGTCCGAACGGTGCACGCGGGTCGGGCCCACTGTTTGGGGGAGTCAGTGCAGCTTGTTTTCCCTGCGGGATCTCCATCGGCGCGACCTGGAACCCGGAACTTACTGAAGAGATCGGTAGAGCGATTGCGCAAGAGGTAAAGTCCAAAGGAGCACACCTGTCACTTGGACCCACAGTAAACGTGCACCGCAGCTGCACCAATGGGCGAAATTTTGAGTGTTACTCAGAGGATCCCGAGCTAGCGGCGTCACTGACAACTGCCTACATAAATGGCCTACAAAAAGAGGGTGTTGGTTCTGCAGTGAAACACTTCGCTGGCAACGAGAGCGAAATAGAACGGACCACCATAGATTCTGTGGTAGACGAGAGGACACTGCGCGAGGTCTACCTAAGACCCTTTGAGGATGCCGTAAAAAAGGCGGGCACCTGGTCCATGATGTCCTCCTACAACAAATTGAACGGCACCTACACAGCAGAGAACCGATGGCTGCTCACTCAAGTTTTACGTAAAGAGTGGGGATTTGACGGCGCGCTCACCTCCGACTGGTTTGGCTCGCGTACCACGTCACCAACGGTTAACGCCGGCCTCAACATAGAGATGCCGGGCCCCGTCCGTGACCGTGGCCAGAAACTGATTGACGCCGTTGAGTCAGGAGAAGTAACCCGAGACCAGATACGAGCGTTGGCTCTCGATGTTCTGCGCCTTATGGAGCGCGTTGGATCCCTGGATGATAACGGAACCTTCGAGGAGCACGCAGACGACCGTCCAGAACATCGGGCGTTAATACGCAAAGCCGGCGCAGAGGGCACGGTGCTCTTGAAAAACAGCAAGAAGCTGCTTCCGCTTGAAGCAGAGACGGCTGGTAAAGTAGCGGTGATAGGGCCCAATGCTGCTGTGGCTCGAATCATGGGAGGAGGCTCAGCACAACTCAACCCACACTACAGGGTTACTCCACTGCAGGGTATTCAGTCCCGAATTGATCCCTCAAACCTGTCTTATGCAGAAGGGTGCAGTAATTACCGATTTGAGCCACTTTATAAAGGTGAGCTGCAGGTAGAGTTTTTCGCTAACAGGGAGTTAAACTCAGGACCTGTTCACACTGAGACGATCACAGATGGAGTGGCCTTTTGGGTACCACCCTTTGGCGGGGACAAAGTTGAAGTTGGAAACTTCTCGGCGAGAGTATCAGCGAAATACACACCTGAAAACTCCGGCATTCACCACATCGGCTTCCACTGTGCCGGCCTTGCTCGACTCTTCTTAAATGATGAGCTAATCCTCGATCTTACAAATAGCTGGAAGAAAGGCCGAACCTTCTTCGAGGAGGGTTGCGACGAACACACTGTCCCCGTAGATCTCCAGGCGGGTCAAGAGTACAAAATTCACTTCGATTTCATGTGCCGCGATAGCGATAACCTCACGCTGTCAGCATGGCGTTTAGGCATTTCACAACCCCTTGGGGATGCCAAGCTGCAGGAGGCAATTCACACCGCCAAAGAGGCCGATACAGTAATACTTTTTGTTGGCCGTTCAGGTGAGTGGGACACCGAGGGTAGCGATCTGGAGAATATTAGCCTTCCAGGGCGCCAGGACGAATTAATTAGCAAGGTTCTCGCTGTTAACCCCAACACAGTGGTGGTGCTGCAAACGGGCGGTCCAACTGAGATGCCTTGGATCGATCAGGCGGATACGCTACTACAGGCCTGGTACCCAGGTCAGGAGTGCGGTAACGCAATTGCCGATGTTATCTTTGGCGACGTAGAGCCAACCGGCCGCCTACCTCAGAGTTTCCCAGTGAAGTGGAACGATAATCCCACCGCTGTCGCTGATGATCTGGTCTACCCAGGTAAGGACGGCCGCGTTGAGTACCGCGAAAAGCTCAATATCGGTTACCGTCACTATGACGCGACCGAGGTCAAACCGCTCTTCCCGTTCGGTTTTGGCCTTGGCTACAGCGAGTTTGCACTGAGTGAATTCCAAGCAGAAACCAATGCTGACGGAACTGTTTCAGCTAGCGTTAGGGTGACAAACACCGGGGCCAACCGTGGCACGACAGTGGTGCAGCTCTATACATCAGAGCTGAACAGCAAAGTTGAGCGTCCGGTTAAAGAGTTGAAGCGTTTCAACAAACTCACACTGAAAGCGGGCGAGAGTTCGATTGTAGAGTTTGAGCTGGATCTGCGCGACTTCGCCTACTGCGATGTCGATGCTAAAGGCTGGCGAGTTGATGCGGGCACCTTCCGCCTCAGCGCCGGCTTCAATGCTGAGCAGATTCACCAGACCTGCGATGTTGAACTGACCAATCAGTTCACTGGTTACTAATAATGTCGCCCTGTAGGAGCGCTGCACGCAAAGCCTATTGCGCGACTCACGATTTATGAGCGCAGCTGTGCTGCGCTATCGCGCACGTGAAGTGCGCTCCTACAGGAATTTGGACTTGTTGGTGACTACGACGTTGAAGGAGATAGAAAGCCTTGGCTGGTCAGCCATATTTGGGTGTACAAAGTGGTGTAAAAAGGCGGGCCAGAGCAGGAGTTCGCCGGCTTCAGGTAGACGCCGATACTCTGGGTCGAATTGACCATCGTTTCTTAGTGCGCTCATATTGGCAGCACTGCGAGGATCAAAAAAACTGATACAACCGGGGTTTAGATCATCACGCCCAAATCCTGATTCAGGTTGGGCGGGCACATCCAAGTAATAGGTACCTGATAGCCAAGAGTGCGGATGATTGTGCAGATTATGGTAATCGCCTTTGGCGTTGACATTGGCCCAGGCTTGCACGGAAACCTCGGGCAACTGCTCCATTCCGGTCTCAGCAACATAATCTGCAACGGCTCGCATCACACATTGATGCAACCATCCAATCGCAGGATGATTCAACTCGAATAGGTTCTGATTGAGGTAATTAGTTGTCAATTGAACCTGCTGAGCATTCGCCTGCAGAAGCAATGATGAGAGTACGGGGTTTGCGGCTTCGTAACCCGGCAAACGAATCGCCATAAAGAGTGTCGGCCAGAGGCGTTTAAACTCGGCTTGACCGTCGACCCTCTGCATCAGGCAAGTTTGATCCGATAGTGAATAACACCCTTATCAAGCTCCTCGATTAATAGAAGCTCATGCCCTACCAATTCACAGAGAGATTGCAGATCCCTGCGGCCACTCGGATCGTCGGTAAAGAAATCGACTAGCATGCCTCTTTCAAGGCCGGCGGTGCGTTTTTTAAGTCGCAGTATCGGCAAAGGACAAAGCAGGCCGACAGCGTCAACCTGCTTTATGTTGTCCTGTTCAGTCAAGTCGTACGCTACTTGCACTACTGCCTCGTTCCGCTGCGGACCAACCAAACTCATTCAGCACTGATGGGGCCGCAAAGGCGATCACCAGTGCAATCACGAAAGCAGAGATCATAGCCTTCATGATGAGCCTCCTTTACCCTGTTTAGCTTCGACTTCAGCAACCCAAAGATCATGGTGCTGACGTGCCCACTCAAGATCAACCTGGCCATTACCCATCGCGTCGAACGCACCCTCCATACCAACGGATCCGATATAGATATGAGCAATGATCGCCAACATCATTACGAAAGCAATGATTGAGTGCCAGATATTCGCGTACTGCATCTCCTCATGTGGGAGAAGAACAGTCGGAAGATCTGTGCCCGCGACTGAGTTAATCAGTGCAAAGGTCTCAGCGAACATCGGAAATTCGAACGGAAACAGCAGTGAGAGACCGGACAAAGAAACTGAGAAGCCCAGTAACATCACTGTCCAGAAGATAATTTTCTGGCCTGCGTTGAACTTTCTCGCCGAAGGGTGGGATTTTGTGAAAATACCACCGCCAGCTAGAAGCCATTTAATATCGAGCTTGCTAGGGATGTTGTGCGCTACCCACATTACAAAGGTCATTGCCAGAGCGATCATGAAGGCCCAAGCGATATTGTTGTGGATAAATTTGGAGCCCGCCGCCAAGGTCGCGAACGCTTCCGGTCCCATAACCGGTATCAGGAACTTTCTGCCCATTAACGTCAAGAGACCGGTGATACCCAGCGCGATAAATGAGCCTGCCAGCAGCCAATGCCCGAAGCGCTCTATCGCTTTGAAACGCTCTATGGTTGTACCCGCTGGTCCTCCATCAATCATGATGCGTCCACGGACGAAGTAGAAAATAATCAGCAGGCCTATTATACCCAGCAGCGCACCGCCGCCATAGGTAATGACAGGCCCCTCACGCAGCTTGTACCAAGGCATACCTGCATCCTGGATAAGGACTGCGGCAGCCGGGCCACGTTGTTGCAGTGACGGATTAATTTCGTTGTAACGGATTGAACGGTAGACTTCAGAGTCTGATATACCACCGTTGGTGCCAAGCTGCTCAGTGATGGACTTAGCTCTACTTGGATCTCCGATGTTCTCGGATCTGAAGCGCTCATCAACATCCAACTGCGCCTGACGCGCCATAATGTCTTCCAGTGTCTGAGCACCACCGGTTGAGGTTCGATCGACAACTGGTGTCGCCTCATTCGCCCAACTGGTGTTAAACAGTGATGCTACCAACAGAAGGGCAGCAGTTACCGCTTTGAAGTTCATAAGAGCACTCCAAGAGAATTCACTTAATGAAGTAGTTATAGATAACCCGGGGCCCGAGGGCCCCGGCCAAAAGCCTAGTTAGGCTTTCTTCTCGTAGGCTGTGCCCCATCCCCATGCGCCAGAACCGAAACCTCGGTTAATGACACGCTGGCGATAGATGTCTGCTACGTCGTTACCGTCACCGGCCAACAGCGCTTTGGTCGAACACATCTCCGCACAGATAGGCAACTTGCCCTCTGCGATACGGTTGCGTCCGTACTTAGCAAACTCCACAGTTGAGTTGTCCTCTTCCGGACCACCTGCACAGAATGTGCACTTATCCATCTTGCCTCGACTACCAAAGTTGCCCGCCTGCGGGAACTGTGGTGCGCCGAATGGGCAAGCGTAGAAGCAGTAGCCACATCCGATGCAGAGATCTTTAGAGTGCAACACCACACCATCGTCAGTCTGGTAGAAACAATCCACTGGACAGACAGCCATACAAGGCGCATCTGAACAGTGCATACATGCTACCGAGATCGAACGTTCACCTGGTTTACCATCTTCGATGGTTACCACGCGACGGCGGTTGATGCCCCAAGGGACCTCATGCTCGTTTTTACAAGCCGTGACGCAAGCATTACATTCGATGCAGCGTTCGGCGTCGCAAAGGAACTTTGCGCGTGCTTGTCCTTCAAGTGCCATCTTCTACACCTCCTTTTATGCTGGCTCAATCGCACATAGGGTCGCCTTGGTTTCCTGCATTTGGGTAACCGAGTCGTAGCCGTATGTTTGAATTGTGTTGGTTGATTCACCCAAAACGTAAGGGTCAGAACCGGCTGGATATTTAGACCGCAGGTCTTTACCCTCCAGATGACCACCGAAGTGGAACGGCATGAAAGCTACGCCCTCACCGACACGTTCGGTTACCATCGCTTTGACCTTGATGCGACCACCTTCCGGACCAGAGACCCAGACATCGTTGCCATCACGAATGTTCAGGTTATTCGCATCTCGCGGATTCACCTCAATGAACATATCCTGCTGCAACTCTGCCAGCCACGGGTTAGAACGGGTTTCTTCACCACCACCTTCGTACTCAACCAAACGCCCTGAGGTCAGAATGATCGGGAACTCTTTACTGAAGTCATTCTTCTGGATTGACTCATACAGAGTCGGTACACGCCAGAAGGATTTGTCAGCATAGGTTGGGTAGTCTTCAACCAGATCACGACGATTGGTGTAGAGCGGCTCACGATGAAGCGGTACGGGGTCTGGGAAGTTCCAGACGATCGCACGTGCCTTCGCGTTACCGAATGGTGCACATTCATGCTTGATCGCTACGCGCTGGATACCGCCGGACAGGTCGACTTTCCAGTTGGTCTTCGGACCCGCTACTGCGTCGATAGATGCACGCTCTTCTGCGGTGAGGTCTTTGTCCCAACCAAGGTCCATCAGCATCTGCATCGTGAACTCTGGGTAACCATCTTTGATTTCCGAGTTCTTAGAGTAGACGCCATCGGCCAGCAGACTTTCACCGTCGCGCTCTACGCCGAAACGTGCACGGAAGGTGAGACCACCCTCAGATACCGGTAGCGACATGTCGTAGAGGTTAGGTGTACCAGGGTGATTCATCTCTGGCGTACCCCAGCATGGCCAAGGCATACCGTAGATATCACCATCACAAGGTCCACCCACTGCACGCAGTGTGGTCTTGTCGAAGTGATGCTGATACTGCATGTGCTTCTTGATACGCTCTGGCGACTGACCGGTGTAACCAATTGTCCACATACCACGGTTAAACTCGCGCGTGATGTCCTCGGTGTTCGGGATATCGCCTTCAAGTTTGATATTGCGGAACATACGATCGGTGAAGCCGAACTTATCAGAGAAGAGTTTCATGATCTCGTGATCGACTTTAGAGTCGAACAGCGGTTCCACGATCTTCTCACGCCACTGCAGTGAACGGTTAGATGCTGTTACTGAACCTGCGTTCTCGAACTGAGTTGTCGACGGCAGGAGGTAAGCGCCATCCTTACGGTCATGCAGTACTGCAGAGACAGTTGGGAATGGATCGACTACAACTAGAATGTCGAGTTTCTCCATCGCCTCTTTCATCTCAAGCATACGCGTCTGTGAGTTAGGAGCGTGACCCCAAAGCACCATTGCACGTGTGTTATCGGGCTGATCAAGGTTCTCTTTTGCTTCCAGAATACCGTCGATCCAACGCGAAACCGGGATGCCCTTCTCGTTCATCATTGGACGAGACTTGCCATCTTTATCCAGCGTAGCGAAGCGGCCTTTCAACCAATCGAGATCCTCATCCCATACGCGTGCCCAGTGAGCCCAAGAGCCCGCTGCAAGACCGTAGTAACCCGGCAGAGTATCTGCCAGAACACCCAAGTCAGTTGCACCCTGTACGTTACAGTGACCGCGGAAGATGTTGGTACCGCCACCCGCAACACCCATGTTGCCCAGCGCCAGCTGAAGCACACAGTATGCACGTGTGTTGTTGTTGCCGTTGGTGTGCTGAGTACCACCCATACACCAAATGACCGTGCCTGGACGGTTGTTCGCAAGAGTGCGAGCAACACGTTCGAGTTGTGCACCCGGAGTTCCAGTTACGCGCTCAACCTCTGCTGGGTTCCAACGTTTAACTTCTTCACGGATGTCATCCATGCCGTATACACGGGTACGGATAAACTCTTTGTCTTCCCAGCCATTTTCGAAGATATGCCAGAGAATACCCCAGATCAACGCAACGTCTGAACCGGGACGAAAACGCACGTATTCGTCAGCATGAGCTGCAGTACGAGTGAATCGCGGATCACACACAATCACAGGCGCGTTGTTCTCTTCTTTCGCTTTAAGGATATGCAGCAGCGAAACTGGGTGCGCTTCAGCTGGGTTACCCCCGATCAAGAAGATTGCTTTCGACTTGTGAATATCGTTGTAGGAGTTGGTCATCGCACCGTAACCCCAGGTATTCGCTACACCTGCCACTGTAGTTGAGTGACAGATACGCGCCTGGTGATCGATGTTGTTTGTGCCCCAATAGGCGGCAAACTTACGGTACAGGTAGGCTTGTTCGTTCGAGAACTTCGCACTACCAAGCCAGTAGACAGAATCAGGACCGCTCTCTTCACGGATCTGCAACATTTTGTTGCCAATCTCGTTGATAGCTTGATCCCAAGAGATCTTCTGCCACTCGCCGTTGACCATCTTCATCGGATGTTTGAGACGGCGCTCGTTGTGAGCGTGGTCACGAACAGCGGCACCCTTGGCACAGTGCGCACCGAGGTTGAATGGACTATCCCAGCCAGGTTCCTGACCGGTCCAAACACCATTCTGTACTTCTGCTTCCACGGTACAACCCACTGAACAGTGCGTACATACCGACTTTCTAGTTACAACCTCACCACCCGCATCGGATGGTGTAGCTGCCTGCACTCGCGAAGAGCCCAGAGACAAAGTTGCTAACCCGCCCACTGCCACACCAGATGCCGCTAAAAATGAACGGCGATCCAGTGTTTTGGCTGCAAGCGATGAAAGTAAAGATCCCGCACGGGAGCCTTTCGCTACCCCATTCGTTTTCTTTCTTAACATGCCTATTACCTCATGTTTTTATTTTTCTCATTCGTCAGAAAGAATCAATCCCGAGGGCATCACGCAACCGCGGGACTTCAAAATTCATTAGAAACGAGCCGATTCCAGATATTTGCGTGTATGCTCAGTGTCACGTAGGCCACGACTCGTAGGGACGCCATCTGCGGCGGCCTGAGCGGCGGCTTTCGGTGCAACTGCCACAGCAACAGCAGCCGGAGCTGCAGTTACGGCCAACCGCAAAAAGCGGCGACGGCTGTTTTCACTCGTTTGGTTCTCCATGGAACACCTCCACCTGATTTTAAAGGATCCGAAAATCCCGGTTATTGAATTGCAAAAGCCTGTGCCTCTACCGCCATGAAAGCCTTCCCAAGGGAGCCTACAGGGGCATAGAACACAGCATTCTGCGCTTCTTCTAAGTCCGCAAAAAAAAGCTCAGCCCACTTGGCGAGATGAGCTTCAAAAAAAGCCTTTTGAGATGCAAGGTCGCTATCACAAGCAAACTCGTCGGTAATGATGCCCGCCATGATTTCGCACAGAGTTCCCATGTGGTCCTCCGGCTCCTTCACATCCTCGTTCGCTTGGATACCTCGACGCATCAAATCAGTACGTAGGTCTGCAAGCGGCTTCTCGTTGAGAAATCCAGTCAGGTAGTAGCTTGCATAGGGCAAGAGCTCTCCGCGTCCCAACCCGATAAACAGATTGTTGAACTCGCGCTGAGCGTTGGTTGAATTAGTTCTCGACGCAAGCTTCGCGAGGTTCTCGCTTGCTTGGCCGACTGGGGTGTCGTCACCGGTGACTGTCGCTAGGCCCGCCAAAAGCTCGGCAGACGGGGGGTTACTCAGCAAACTAGCCAGTAACTGATAGAGTTGTGCTCGGGCTCGGTCTTCAGGAGTAATCGAGCGAGGGCACTGTTTTTCCGCACTGTTTTCCAAGGTATTTTCCTTTTAATTGTTCTTGGTACGGCGTAGGTACAGCTTATACTAGACTGCGCTGCACGTCATGCACAGCCGTTTTTCTCTTCTAACTAAAGCTCATTCGGGGCCTGTATCGGATCACACTGGCCTGCGGCTCTTCCAATTCAGCTAACTGACCGACTGGCAACTCGACCTCGCCCTCAGCTGAGTTATGATTACTCTGTACCTCACTTGTAGGGAGCGTCTCGAACTCGCGCTCCTCATCGTCAGCTTGTCGCTTAACCGGAATGCTTACGTCTGGCTCAAAACTCTGGATTGCATTCTCCGATTCGGCAGCTAGTTCTTGCAGTTTCTCTTCCGCTCGTTTCGCTTTGTCGAACATCCCTTTGCCAACCTGGTAAAGCGTCTTAACGCCCTCGGCACCGGTTGTTACGGTGTTAAAGTCCTCATCGTAATCGTTGAGGCCGTCCAGCACGGCAAGAACAGGATTGGAGCGCCATAGTGAGCGTAAAGCGCGGCGTCTAAGCGCTTCTGGGATTTCATTGCGCATGAAACCTTTGATATCCATGCCTAACTCCGATACATCAGGATCCGGCAACTCGTATTTGGCAAGAAGCTCTTCATCGCTCAATGATTCGTTAATAGCGAGCTCGCGCTCTTCATCCGAAAGCTCTTCCGAGAGTTCATCACCGGCCTCGACTAAAGCCTGTTCAGCGACCTGTTCCTCGGTACGGGCCTCGGACTTACGACGCGACCATCGCTCAAACCTAGACTCAGCCATCAGTGCACACTCGCCTTTTTTGTTCGATTCGGCGCGCGGAAGACATCACTCTCCTGCCGGATGCGTATATCACCCTTGCCACCCTCTATCCCATCGACACGTTGCTTATCGCGACGACGTTTCTTAAACGGCTCTTCAATGTAATGCATGTCGATAAATTCTTTAATCCACGCAGCCAACGAATCGGGCATGGGGACGGCTTCGACAATGCTCTCGCCGCTGTCTAAAGCATCTTGCGCCTCGTAGGCGCTTGCTGTAATGGCACTGACAAAATAATCAGAGGGGGACAGACCACTCTCGTCGCGATCGAGAACAATCCAAAGGGATGGCGCAGCCATGTTAAGGGAAACCAAGTAGGCCTCCACATCAGCCCGAAAGAGCTCAAGAGTGACCGTGCCGGCGTGATAATCAACGGTATCACCGTTACGCACCAGCTCTTTCCAGTACGCGTCAGTTGCCCCAGGAATCACTGCTACAGGCTTCCAAATGTGCTTCGCCCAACGCGTTACTCCGGGGGATCGGCGCACAACTGCACCGACCGGAAGCTCTCGCCTCCAACTATCTGTACGACCGCTCATAGCTATTCTCTTTTTCTTCTTGCGGAATGGATTGCGTCGCCCCATTCCTTTATTGGCGAACCTACATTAATCTACTAACTATATACCTTCGTAGATCACTTTAGGAATAACAACGTCCCCGCATTGCGAAACGCAGAAACAAATCACTTAATAATAAAACGAGTCTCTTCACGATGGCGTCAAACAAAACCCTGCTGCTTTGCAGCTGCGACAAGACCCAACCTATCGATACAAATATACTAAAAGCTGCTATTCAAGCGACTGAGGCTGTTAAAGTTGATCAGCTGTGCACAAATGAACTCGGTGTCGCCGTGCAGCACTTGGGCGGTGAAAATGAGGTAGTAATCGCTTGCGGTCAGCAGGCAGCCCTGTTTGAACGCCTCTGTGATGAGATTGAGGAAGAGACTGGTCGCGTGGCACCGCTGAATTTTATCGACCTGCGCGACCGCGCTGGCTGGGCGCCCAAGGGTGCGAAGTCGAAGCGCATCACCGCCAAGCAATCAGCACTGCTAGCGACATCACAACTAAGCAACCCGATCGTTCCACTCAAAAACATCATTTCCGACGGAGTCTGTTGTATCATCGGTCCGACGGAGCAGTGCATACGCATGGCCGAATTGGTGCAGGACGATCTTGGAGTCACTTGCGTTGTTACTGATTCCGGCCCAATCTCCCTGCCCTCATCGCGCTACGATGTAGCCAGGGGCCAGTTGAAATCAGCCAAAGGTGCTCTTGGCTGTTTCGAGCTCGAGTTCAGTAATCTACAGACGCTAAGCCATCCAGGACGCGGAACACCCAACTATTCTGCACCTAACCCCACCGCCAGCAGCAATTGCGACGTATTCATAGATCTGCGCGGGGCGGATCCTGCTTTCCCGAGCTATAAAAAACGTAATGGATATTTTTGGGCCGACCCCGCGAAAGAGGGAGAGCTCGAGCGCATCGCTTTGATTGCACGCGAGCGCGTCGGAGAATTTGAAAAGAGCGTCTACTACAACCTCGACACTAATCTGTGTGCGCACTCGCGTGCGTCAAAGGTGGGCTGTACACGCTGCCTGGATGTCTGTCCTACAGAAGCAATCTTTTCGGCAGGGGATTTTGTACAGATTGACTCGAATATCTGTGCCGGCTGTGGCACCTGTGCAGCAGTCTGCCCGACATCGGCGGTAGACATGAATGAGTCGCCGTTCCAATCGATCACGCAGGCTCTCGCTTTAATGGCGAAAACCTATAAAGAACAAACAAAAGAGGCACCGCGCTTATTGGTGCACACTGCCGAGCTCGGCTACGAGACAATTGCGACGCATGCACGCCTAGCAGAAGGATTGGCTGATGATTTGATTCCTTTCGCGATTGAACATACCGATCGCTTCGGCCATGCCGAGATGCTGGCCGCCCTGGGTGCAGGCTTCTCTGAGGTACTCATACTTCCCGATAGTTCTGAAGATGCTGCTGTCCTGCAGCCGCAACTAGAGCTGACACATGCAATCCTAACAGGCGCCTCGTCTGAAGCAGAAAGAGTGAAACTCATCGGTGTGGAGCAGCTAAGCTCGCCAGCAACGCTAGCTACCCCCGCCTGTGATCCGGTACTCCTTCTGGGTGGCCGGCGCGACATCACACGCGTCACCGCTGCTGCGATCACAGCCAAAGCGGGCGGTTCAACCGAGCAAGCTATAGCGCTGCCGGTCGGTTCACCCTACGGCAAAATCGATATTAACTCTGACAAGTGCACGCTCTGCCTGGCTTGTGTTTCACTCTGCCCAACGGGAGCGCTTGCCGACCATCCCGACCGTCCAGAGGTGCAATTTACTGAGAATGCCTGCGTACAGTGTGGTGTGTGTGAAAACACCTGCCCTGAAACAGCCATTCAACTCATCCCCCAATTGGAGCTCAGCAAAAGCGCGCTTGAGAAGCGTGCGCTGCATGGTGAAGATCCGTTTGACTGCATCAGCTGCGGCAAACCTTTCGGCGTTGCAAGCACAATTAATCGTATCGTTGAGAAGCTTGAGGGCAAACACTGGATGTACACGAACACCGATAACTTACAGTTAGTGAAGATGTGTGATGACTGTCGCATCAAAGCACAATACCATGGAGAGAGTTCTCCCATGGCAATGGGCGAGCGACCACGAGTCCGCACAACTGACGACTATTTAGACAGCTAAAAACAATAATGGAACCAAAAATGGAACAATTTGTAGACGCAGGTGCTAACTCCAACATCATAGGTACTGACGCGCCGCGCCCGCAGGACAAGAACCCGTCTGGTATAGATCGCATCATCGCTATTGCCTCTGGCAAGGGCGGTGTTGGTAAATCAACAGTTTCAGCTAACCTGGCCGTTGCACTGGCTGCAAAAGGCCTGAAGGTGGGTCTTTTAGATGCTGATGTATATGGCCCCAGCCAACCGCGCATGTTGGGCGTATCGGGTCGTCCATCGAGCCCAGACGGGCAGACAATCCTGCCGCTGCGTAATCATGGCGTTACCCTCATGTCATTAGGTTTAATGATGCCCGAAGATGAAGCGATTATCTGGCGCGGCCCAATGTTGATGGGTGCACTTGAACAGATGATGAATCAGGTAGAGTGGGGCAAACTGGATATACTGCTTGTCGATCTGCCACCCGGCACCGGTGATGTCCAGATGACATTGAGTCAGAAGTTTTTTGTCGCTGGGGCAGTGGTCGTGTCAACACCACAAGATATCGCGCTTATTGATGCCCGCAAGGGTATAGATATGTTTAAGCGCATGGAGGTACCACTCTTCGGTCTTATCGAAAACATGGCCTCTTTTGTCTGTGATGGCTGCGGCAAAGAACACCACCCATTTGGATCAGGTGGTGCACGGGCGGAGGCTGAGAAGATCGGCGCTCCTTTCCTCGGTGAGATTCCTCTGAATTTAGATATTCGTATCGGTGCAGACGGCGGCGTGCCCATTGTTGTATCTAAACCCGATAGCCCACAGGCTCAGGGTTTCAGCCGAATAGCTGATCAGATAATCAACTCTGATGTCTATGCCCAGGCGGTTCTATGACACTGACACCCCAATTTCCACCACTGTTTCACGGTGAGAAAGTTCCGAAACATACAGACCCCTTCGCCAAAGCGGTAAGCCGAGCAGTTGCAGGTATTGATTCCGGTGCCATTTTCTATGCGCAGGACAGTGATACCTTGCGTGCAGCCTTGGTACTCGCGCCCGAAAGTCCGTTAGAAGAGTCAATCCAAGCCGTCTATGTCGCTCAGATCGGCCTAGCTGAAAGCCTTGGTGCGCTGGCACCACCCGAGGTGCCCGTGCACTTCGAGTGGCCAGATCGAATCAAGGTCAACGGTGCTGTTTGTGGTCGTGTTCGCTACGCGGCAGAGACAATGGATCCGAATCAGACGCCAAATTGGCTGGTGATAGGAATTGAGGTCTCGTTCATACCTCAGAGCGATGATCCCGGCGCCAACCCTCACCAAACCTGTCTCTACGAAGAGGGCTGCGGTGAGATCGAGCCAATGGCACTTCTTGAAAGCTGGTCTAAACATACGCTGTTATGGCTCACCTACTTTATGGAAAGTGGCTTCGACCGTATCCACAATGAGTGGCGGCCGCGCTGCGATACGCTTGGCAAAGAGATTGAAGCACCGAAGGAAGGGCTGTTTGTAGGATTGGATGAGAAGGGACGTATGTTATTACGCCAAGGCGTGATGACTGAAACACTCAGCCTAATTAACTATGCGGAGCACCAATGAAGTTAGCTCGAACTGTACGCTTAGATGTTTCTGATCAGAATGTGTTCGATCAACCTGCTGAGAGTGGAGAGTGGGCCATATCGGGTGGCTTTGAGTTCTCTAACTGGAGCGAAGCCGACCTTCAAGGTAAGGCCAAACAAGCGTTCAGCAATGGCTGGTATAGCGTGGAGTCTGGCGGGCGAGCCAGTTTCGTGAGCGTGTGTGCCATCACCGAAGCTGAACTGGAATCGGTTAAAAAGCAGCTAGCCCGAACCTTCGTGGAGATTTACGGAGCACCCAGCATCGAGGCTGCGATTCCGGTCGCCATCGATGAAGTCTCTCAAATGCAAGCTATGTGTGAGGACTTCGAGGACAACACCCTTCTGATGGTGAGCCGTACTTTGACTGATCTCGGAGTAGAGGAGACTTATCGCTCTCGCGCGCCACAAGACGCTTCACTCGAAGCCTTTGCGGTGCACGGCAGTTACGATTAAGCAGTTACAACTAAAACTGCAACTCTGAACTGGGCTCTGCTTAGAGCCCAAAACTTGAGTACGGGATGTAGCGTACTATGACTCCGGGCTCAATTTGCTGAGCTGACTCATCAAGTTCGACTAACCCTTGCGACCACGCCAGACCGGTAACTCGCCCTGAGCCTTCCGAGCTAAACACCTCCACCCTTCCTTCGCGCACACGCGCCCTCAGCAACTCTGAGCGCCCAGGCTTCTTACTCTTGGTAAAGTTGGCTCTCATCTCGAACCCCTGGGGCTCAAACCAGTCACCTCCAGCAAGTAGCGCCATCGCCGGCGCGGCAAACCTTAGAGCACATACCCAAGCGGCAACAGGGTTTCCGGGCAAACCGACCACTGGAGTCCCTTTGTACATTGCCAATGCCAAGGGCCGACCGGGCTTCAGGGCAATTCGCCAATTGCTGATCTCACCCTCGGCTTTCAAAGTTTTAGAGACGTGATCTTCATCACCCGCAGAGATACCACCACTGGTCAGGATAATGTCACACTGCTGCGCGCCCTTATCCAACGCCGATACCACCTCTTCAGCACGATCCAGTGCGTGCCCCAAATCAACCACTTGATAACCCAATTGAGCGACCAACGACATCAACATGGGACGGTTTGCATCGTAGATCTGCCAGTCCGTCACTTGCGAACCGACCGGTTTCACCTCATCCCCTGTTGAGAGCACACCTACCCGTAGCGGTTTGAAGACACTGACATGCGTAACACCGACACTCGCTAGCACCGAAATGTGTGTCGGGGCTAAGCGAGTGCCTGCGGCAATAATCGCATCGCCAGCGACAATATCCTCACCCGCTTGACGGGTGTTAGCCCCCTGCTTCAACGTGCCGTTTAGATGCAGCACACCGTCAATAACCTCACAATCCTCATCCAGTACGACGGTATCGGTGCCTACAGGTACAACCGCACCGGTCAGAATACGAATAGCCTGTCCCACAGGAACCTCCCCTTCGTAGGGAACGCCCGCAGCGCTGCGACCATCAACCAGCTGCATCTGGGCCGGTACGTCAGTTAATGGCCCAGAAAAGGCGTAGCCATCAACCGCTGAGTTAGTACTCGGCGGATGAGCCCGTGGAGCTGAAACAGCTTCTGCAAGGATGCGGCCATTCGCCTCGGCCAGGGGCACGCCAGTTTCGGTCTCGACGACGGGATGAAGTCGCTCTTTCAGACGCGCTAACGCCTCCCCAACGGGGGTCCAATTAACACCGGGCGGCAGCGCAAAACAGTCGTTACGTAAGGGCTTCATGTGCCTCCTGCACTAGGATAAAGTCGACCATCGATTTCACATCGTTAATATCGAACTCTGGACCTTGAAAGTCTAGCTTGTGGTCGGCGGCTACTGCGATTATATCGGGATCCTTATGGAAGAGCGGCTCCTGATCGCAGGTTTGTAGGTGCACTTCGATTTTCGGATGCCGGTGGGTTTTCATCCCCTCCACCACAACCCAGTCGCAAGGGCTCAGGCGAGCAAGTAGCTCATCCAGATCTGGCTCGGCCGCACCCCGCAGCTCATGCATAATTGCATAGCGCTGACCACTGGCAAGAATCACCTCGTTTGCACCGGCATCCCGGTGTCGGTAGCTGTCTGTGCCTTTCTGATCTACATCAACAAAGTGGTGGGCATGCTTGACTGAGTTAACTTTGAATCCACGTGAACTCAGCTCGTTGATAACAGCCGTGGCTAGGGTTGTTTTACCACAGTTTTTCCAACCGACTATCCCGATAATCTTCACTTAAGGTGCTGCTCCGCCCATGCCAGATCGTCTGGCGTATTGATGTTAAAAAAGTCGTTCTCATCGAAGAGTACCAGAGATTCACCCTGTGCTTGTGTCCATTGGCGAATCTTTCTAACACCTTGATTGAGAGCACTGCGGAGATCCTCTCGGCAACTCACTTTCCATCGCCCAAATGTGGGTTGAGGCAGGCGGCCACGCTGCGGATCGGGTGTTGCCGCCAGTACTACCGGCGTTGTCTCTGTGCAAAAACGTTCAACCAGATCCTCAGGAAAATCTGGAGTATCTGCTGCCACGCTTATAATCCAGTCATAACCCTGCTCGGCAGCCCAATCCATTCCCGCTAGAACACCTGCAAGGGGTCCCGGATAATCAGATATGGTGTCGGCAACGACGGGCAATCCAAGATCCCGAAAGCGCTCCAAATCGCCATTGGCGTTGATGACAACGGCATCTACCTGCGGCGCGATTCGCGCTATCACACGTTCAATCAAGCTCTGCCCGTGAAGCTCAAGACGGCCTTTATCAATACCACCCATGCGGGTCGCCTGGCCACCCGCCAATACAACTGCACACTCAGCCAAGTCGCGCTCCTTTGCGTCGCATCTTGTCGCTTTCGTCGGCCACCAAATTAAGGTCCTGATCGTAAATCAAACGGTGCTGACCGCTCAGGCAAGTAAACTTTTTACCGCGCATTCGACCAATCAACGTCAGGCCAACCTGGCGCGCTATGTCCACACCCCAGGCGGTAAATCCGGAGCGGCTGATCAACGTTGGAATGCCCATCAAAGCCGTTTTAATAACCATCTCAGACGTCAAACGCCCGGTGGTGTAGAGAACTTTATCGGCAGCAGTGATATTGTTCATATGCATCCAACCAGCAATCTTATCGACAGCATTGTGCCGCCCCACATCCTCCATGTAAGCAAGCACTTCCTCACCTTGACAAAGCGCTGTACCGTGAATAGCTCCTGTCTCCATATACAGACTGGGTGTGTGGTTAACTTTGTAAGAGAGAGAATAAAAACTACTTGTATTAACCGGGGTATCCTCGAGTTCTAGCCCCTCAAGCCCGGCCATCATATCGCCGAATACAGTACCAACGGCGCAACCTGACGTACGCGTTTTCTTCTCGAGTTTCTCTTCCACATTGGTCGGCGCTGCCGTGCGTACCACAGCGACCTCTAGCTCCTCGTCATAGTCTATCGCAGTAACCTGGTCAGTCGGTTTGAGCATTCCTTGATTCAACAGAAAACCAAGTGCGAGGTATTCGGGGTAATCCCCTATCGTCATAGCCGTGACGATCTCTTGCGAATTGAGATAGATAGTCAACGGACGCTCTTCAATCACCTTGAGGGATTTCGGTTGACCGAGCTCGTCAAGGCCCTCAACTTCTCTCGATAGACGCGGATCATCGGGGTTTGGAACAGGATTCTTTAGGTTCATCTTATGATTGCCAGTTCGGGGGCGACTCGTTGGCGGGGCGCCGCTTTGTGTCTTGCTACCTTTACGTGCGCCGCAGCCTCTCTGATCAGCTAAAAGATCTAAACTGCGGTACGCTGAAATGCTTGTCTGTTGTATCCTTATCACTCTGTTTTAGAGAGTAAACTATGTCAGAGTTTTTAACGACTAGAGAGGTAGCCGAGCTACTGCGCATCAAAGAGCGAAAAGTGTATGACCTTGCGGCTCGCAATGCTATTCCCTGCGCCAAAGCCACCGGCAAACTGCTGTTTCCAAAAGCTGAGATTCGGGCCTGGATGCAGGAAAAAGGAGTAATCTCCGACTCAACGGCTGCTCCTGCGGCAATCGTTCTGGGATCACATGATCCCGTATTTGAGTGGGCACTCGGCGCCTCTGACTCGGGCATTCCTACGCTATTCAGCGGCAGCTACGATGGCCTGCAACGTTTCAAGAACCGTGAAGGCATTATCTGCGCGATTCACATTGAGAACGCTGATCAGTCCGGCTGGAACTCTGAAATAGTCAATCAAGAGCTCGCTAACAGCCAGAGTGTGTTGGTACACTGGGCGCGGCGCGAGCGCGGCTTGATCGTAAAGCCGGGTGCAGAGATCTCCAACTTCACTGATCTAGTCGACAAACGCTTGGTAGCACGTCAGTCGGGCACAGGTTCCCAAACTGCTTTCCTGTCACGCGCTGAGCAAGCGGGATTCAATCCAGAAGCACTCAATTTCACCCGTGAAGCGCAGACAGAGACCGAAGCGGCACTCGCCATCCTCGAAGATCAGGCCGACGCTGCGTTTGGTCTGCGCTGTTTTGCGGAGCGCTACCGACTCCACTTCGTGCCGATCTATATCGAGTCCTACGATCTAGTGATCGACCGCCACGCCTACTTCGAGCCAGCGATCCAGTCTTTATTGAACTTCACCCGAACCTCCACCTTCGCTGCCGAGGCCAACCGCTACGTCGGCTACGATGTAACCCAGACCGGCAAAGTCCTGTTCAATGGCGCGCGCTAACGCTTAGTTAGCGTTTGGGTAAAAGAGCTGATTACCTGCCAGTTTGTAGCTAGCAATAGCATTTTGACCTTTGTCCGAAACTAACCAATCAATAAATTTTTGGCCGGCTTCAACATTGACGTTGGGACACTTCTGAGAGTTCACCAGAATTACACCGTACTGATTGAACAGCCGTGCATCGCCCTCTACGTGTACCTGGAAGTCACCTTTGTTACCAAACTTGGTCCAGGTAGCACGATCTGTCATCGCGTAGGCTCCCATACCCACTGCGATATTGAGGGTAGCTCCCATGCCAGAGCCCGTTTCACGGTACCAAGTACCAGAGCTCGCTTCAGGATTTACACCGGTTGCTTTCCACAGACGCAGTTCAGCCTTGTGCGTACCGGAGTTGTCGCCGCGTGAAGCGAAGAGCGCCTTAGCAGCAGCGATCTTCTCTAGGGATTCCGACACTGAATTTAAACCGTGCACGCCAGCGGGGTCTGCTTTGGGACCGACCACAACAAAATCGTTGTACATCAGATCAGAGCGGCTGAGACCATAGCCGGCTGCAACAAACTTCTCTTCTGATGCTTTGGCATGAACCAACAGCACATCGCCATCACACCGCTCAGCATTCTTGATCGCCTGCCCCGTGCCGACAGCAACCACATTAACTTTTACACCGATATCAGCCTCAACCATCGGCAGAAGATGGTCATATAAGCCCGAGTTTTTCGTTGAGGTGGTCGACTGTACGATGATCGAGTCGGCCAGTACTGATCCACTGAATAGCGAGAGGGTGACTAGCGCTGTTGCGAAGAGTAAAGCGTTAAGGCTTTTCATCGAAGATTTTCCTACTTGTAATTCCAGGGTCGTTAAATCAACAGCTCACCTGCGAGGTAGGCTTGAGCCTCCTTCGAGACAGGCTGCTTAAAGAAATTTTGAGCACTGCTGTGTTCGGTAATTTTTCCTTGATGCAGAAAGACCACATCAGAAGCCAGACGCTTCGCCTGACCAATATCATGAGAAACGAAAATAACTTTTACCCCCGCATCAGAGGCCTGCTGAATCAGACGCTCAATAATCAAAACAGAGCCAGGGTCCAAGCTCGCGGTCGGCTCATCGAGCAACAGTATTTTCGGCTGAGTTAGCAGCGCGCGGGCTAACGCCAGACGCTGTTGTTCGCCACCCGATAGTCGACGCGCCGGCTGCGTAGCTTTCTCATTTAAGTGCACCTCACTTAGTAGCGCATTTATCTGGGCAATTGAAGTGCCCTCAGGTGCCGCGAACTGCATGTTCTGCTCGACGCTCCGGCGCAGTAACGTGGGTTTCTGGAACACCATCGCCTGCTCGCTCTGAGTTTCTGATAGCGAGCGACCGGCGAACTCAATCACACCCTCAGCCGGCAGAAGGCCGTGAAGGGAGCGCAAAAAAAGGCTTTTGCCTGCACCATTGGCGCCCATCACCAACGTAACGCCAGCCTCGTAACAGTGGAGGTTCAGCCCACGCAACAACTCCTGCCCGTCTAGGCTGAGGCGCAGTGACCGCACCGCAAGCACCGGCTCATTCAGGTTGGCGGCGAGTGGCCGGGGATTAAACATAGGCGTTCCTCTGCGCGAAAGTACGCACAAACATCACGGCAGCATTCACTAACAGCGCCATCGCCACCAAAATCATCCCCAGAGCCAACGCTAGCGCTAGTTCGCCCTTCGCTGTCTCCAGCGCAATCGCCGTAGTCATAACACGTGTTAGGTGATCGATATTGCCGCCCACAATGATCACGGCGCCCACCTCCGAAACTGCCCGCCCGAAGCCAGCGAGCACGGCGGTTACCAACGAATAGCGTGCATCCCAAAGGTAGACAGGAATCGCTCGCAATTTCGCAACTCGCAGACTCTGAAACAGTTCCGAGTACTCTAGGTGCAGATCCTCCATTGTTTGGTGAGCTAAAGAGGCGATGATTGGCGTAATAAGCAAAATCTGCGCAATCACCATAGCCGTCGGCGTGTACAACAGACCGAGTACCCCTAGGGGACCTGAGCGGGAGAGCATCAGATAAACCAGAAGGCCGATTACCACTGGTGGCATCGCCATAAGAGAGTTGAGGCAAGTGATGACAAGCCGTTTACCGCGGAATTGACTAATAGCCAGCAGGGTACCCAAAGGCAATGCCAAGAGCACAGAGATAATTAGGGCTGTCAGGCTGACCTCAATCGACAACAGCATGATTTCATAGAGATCAGGGTCTGCCGAACCGATCAGGATCACGGCCTCAGAGAACGCATCAATAAGCATAAGAGTGCATTTTTTACATTTAATGTAATTTTTTCGTATTTTTTACTGAAAACGGATCAATTGCAAGACTGAGAAAAATCGCTAAGATGAAAAGACAAGAACAATAAGAGCCCAGTATGAAGGTAACCCGAGCACTGACTGAATCATCCGCCGCCTTTGCCGACCTAGGTACCTTCCTACCTCTGGTTGTCGGTCTTATTGTGCTTGCCGGCGTAGACCCTATCGGGCTGCTTTATGGCTTCGGCCTCTTCGCTCTGGGTACCGCCCTCTTCTATAGACGCCCCATACCCGTTCAACCTATGAAAGCGACAGCCGCTATGGCCGTTGCTGGAATGATAGGTACCGAGGTGCTGATTGCGACAGGCATGCTACTTGGCCTGACGCTGATAATTCTGAGCCAGACGGAACTGACGCTCAAACTTAAACGCCTGATCCCGCCAACCATACTGCACGGCATGCGTGCGGCTCTGGCGCTAACACTGATCGCCAACGCTTACGCTATTGGGGTCATATCCCTGTACTGGACAGCCGCGCTGCTAATCTTGCTGATCGGACTGCAGTTTACGGTCCTGCGGGCCTTGAGCGGACTGTTGATCCTAGCGCTGGGGTGGGCGGCTCTTGGCAGTACGCAGATGCCTGCAGCAACAATGGACGCCATTAGCCTGCCCGAATTACAGATCCCTCAACTGACAGCCTTTGCCTCGGCACTTGAGCTTGCCTATCTACCGCAACTCGCGCTGACCTTGACCAACGCGCTAATCTTAACTGCTGTGATCGCTCAGGATTACTTCCCCAATGATAGGAAACCGGCAAACGAGAAGCGGTTGGCGCTCAGTTCAGGTGTGGCAAATTTTCTACTCGCACCCTTCGGGGCCATTCCCATGTGCCATGGTGCAGGCGGACTCTCAGCACATCATGCTATGGGATCACGCACCGGCTGGTCTATCGCCATCTTTGGTACCACTTGCATCCTGTTAGCGGCGCTGTTTGGCGAGCAGGTGGCACACATCCTGACGGCAGTACCACTCGAAGTCGTAGCAGTGCTGGTGCTATTTGCGAGCTGGCATCTGGCGGAGCCCGCAAAGATTCTCAAGGTGAGACCGTCCTGTCAGCTGATCATTGCGGCGATGACGATAGTCGCCCTCTGGGGAGGCTTACTGACGGCCCTGGTGGTGGGCGTAGCCTTGGAGTGGTCTATTACCAAGTATACCCAAATGAAAACGACCCTGTAGAAGGGATGTGCGCCAAAGGCGTATTTCCCAACAAACCGTTGCATACCCACTAACGATGCAGGGGGGGCTATTCGTAAAGCGAATGTCGCGACACCCTAACGAGCGTATCGCGACCCGCCTGCAGACTTACCCAAAGGTTCTACGGGCCAATCGCGAACGTGCCTTCGGCAGGTCGCTCCTACAAATTAACCCAAACGCTCGGCATGCCAGCGCAGGTGATCTTCCATAAAGCTGGAGATAAAGAAGTAGGAGTGGTCATAACCTGCCTGCATACGCAGCGTCAGATCAATACCCGCCGCTTTACAGGCATCGGCTAGCAGCCACGGGCGCAGACCTTCATCAAGGAAGCCGTCGGCCTCACCCTGATCGACTAGCAACTCGGGAAAACGAGCACCGTCTTCAATCAGTGCAACACTGTCGTATGCACGCCAGCTCGCCTCATCGGCACCCAAGTACTCGCCCAGCGCGCGCTTCGACCAGTCAGCCGTTGATGGCTGCACAATCGGTGCAAACGCAGAGCAGCTCTTGTAGCGCTCAGGGTTACGAAGCGCACAAATCAGCGCACCATGACCACCCATAGAGTGCCCAAATACAGACTGACGCTGGGCATCCAGAGGATACTCAGCAAACAGCAGCTTTGGCAGCTCGTTGGTCACATAGGAGTACATCTGGTAATTTGCTGCGTAAGGCTCCTGCGTTGCATCAACGTAGAAACCGGCACCCTGCCCCATCTGCCAATCGGATGGATCGAAGCCAGCGATATCCTCGCCGCGTGGGCTGGTGTCGGGACAGACCACCGCCACACCCAGTTCAGCTGCGACACGGCGGTACTCACCCTTCTCCATCACATTGGCGTGGCTGCAGGTTAGACCTGAGAGATACCAGACTACGGGGAACGGCCCTTCACCCGGGGGCAAAAAGAGCGCGAAGGTCATATCACACCCAGTGGATTTAGCCGCATGGCGAATAACCAGCTGCTGGCCACCGAAGCTCTTGTTGCTTGATAGAACTTCCATCAGAACTTTCCTTTGACCCTTTACTTTAGAACTCAACAACCGCGCGAATAGATTCACCTGAGTGCATCAGATCGAACGCCTGGTTGATATCCTCAAGCTTGAGCTTGTGCGTGATCATTGGATCGATCTCGATCTTGCCATCCATGTACCAGTCAACGAACTTAGGCACATCAGTACGTCCCTTAGCACCACCGAAGGCCGTACCTTTCCATACGCGGCCAGTGACCAACTGGAATGGACGTGTGCTAATCTCTGCACCTGCTGGTGCTACACCGATAATGACCGAGACACCCCAACCACGGTGCGAACACTCAAGTGCATCGCGCATCACGTTAACGTTACCCGTAGCGTCGAATGAGTAATCAACACCGCCGAACTGGTCCTGCTCAGTTTTGGTTAGTTCGATGATCGCCTGAGTTACAGAGCCGTCAATCTTCGATGGGTTAACGAAATGAGTCATACCGAACTTCTTTGCCATCTCAGCTTTGTCGTCGTTGAGGTCGACACCGATAATCTTATCAGCACCCGCCATACGCAAACCCTGGATTACATTCAGACCGATACCACCCAGACCAAATACTGCAGCAGTCGAGCCAATCTCTACGCCCGCCGTGTTGATAACAGAACCGATACCTGTCGTTACACCACAACCGATGTAACAGATCTTGTCGAATGGCGCGTCATCACGCACTTTTGCAAGCGCGATCTCAGGCATAACCGTGTGGTTAGCGAAAGTTGAACAGCCCATGTAGTGGTAGATTGGAGTACCGTCCAGCATCGAGAAACGGGTTGTACCATCTGGCATCAAACCCTGACCCTGAGTTCCGCGGATCGCAGTACAGAGGTTTGTTTTGCCGCTCAAACAAGCGTGACACTGGCGACACTCTGGCGTGTAGAGAGGGATAACGTGATCGCCTGGCTTGAGCGTGGTAACGCCTTCGCCGATTTCCACAACGACCCCCGCGCCTTCATGGCCGAGAATCGCTGGGAAAAGACCCTCTGGATCATCACCTGAACGTGTGAATTCATCGGTGTGACATACACCCGTCGCCTTGATCTCGATTAGAACCTCACCGGCTTTAGGACCTTCAAGGTTGACTTCCATAACTTCCAGCGGTTTGCCCGGTGCAAGGGCGACGGCAGCACGAGTTCTCATCATATCTCCCTAGATATTGTTCTTTTTCAAAATTGCGCCAAATGGTATCACCGAACATATCGGGTTTGAGCTGTGTAACAGCATTTTGTCGCATTTTGGCTCATTTACGTCTCAACTGCTCAGTCAGTTGAACGAGCGATGTACGTCAAATGCTCCTGCGTTGGCTGCATAGTGGCTGTTCGTCGGGAGATAGCGCAAAGCACTATTTCGACAAATTGCTTAACGACAAGAGTC
>Ga0209555_10000709_pt1 | contig 27735 bp, 23 predicted proteins | sample SaaInl85LU_5_DNA_FD_184643 | JGI IMG/M metagenome (GOLD analysis project Ga0209555, IMG submission 184643) | Marine microbial communities from expanding oxygen minimum zones in the Saanich Inlet - ESP_85LU_5_DNA (SPAdes) (version 2) | ecosystem: Environmental > Aquatic > Marine > Intertidal... | reverse complement strand
GCGCCTACCCTTGTCGCGCGCTTGTGGCGCTTCATGAAACAAAAGCCTTTTGACGTGCGGCGGCATGGGCGTGTAATGGGCATCAACCTTGCCCGTCGTAAAGTTGTAAAACCCCGCACGCCTTAGATCATAGGCCCAGGATTTATGTGGAGGAAGCGTTTCGTGCCAGACGCGGTTTAAATCCACCAGGCCGGTTCGAAATGGCGACAGACCCGTTGCGAGTTCGGCACGGCATGGGGCGCAGAGCGGAATAGTGGCATAAGCATTGGAAAACCGAACCCCACGGGCCATTAACCGATCAATATTCGGAGTTTCAATACGGACACCAAAGCTATCGCGCCAACTGAATACATCAATCATGTCATCGACCCAGATGACGCAAATATTGTCATCTTTGATGCTATCCGCCGTGAAACTCATCTCAATAGGCGCCCCATCATCATTTAATAGGCAGACGCGCGGGAAGAGCCCAGCGGCGCAAGAGTGACATATCTTCAGCCGACAAATCATGGTGCATCGCAGGCTCAAATTCATCTCGCAAGGCGCCAAGATTTTCCTTAAATTCTTCATCCGAGGACGCGGAGTTGGCCGCATAGCACAGTACGGGTTGAGGGCCCGTCAAAGGCGCATTTAACGTCAAAACCAAAGCTTTCTCGTCATCTTGCGCTATAGCAACTTTTGTAATGGATACTTCCGGGTCTACACCCTCCAAAGCGAACCCATAATGATCTCCCGCACCGAAGGGATCAGTCGGATCCAAAACCAAACGCCCCTCACATTGCGCCGTGACGCGCAGTTTTAAACCGTCACATTCCGCCAAATGAAGCACGGGTAATTTCCAGTCTCGAGTCCGCTGTGTCGCAAAAATAGCCTCGGCAGACATGGCGGCACGAAGTCTGCGCCCACGCTCAGTCAGACGCGCGTCAGCATCATGCATCAACATGTAGCTCGGTGCGACAAAAACCAGGTCATGCTGAGCGTGATTCCATGATAACTCCCACTGCCCCTCCAAAACATAGGCCGGTAAGAAATCCAAAACCCCGCAGTCAAAAAATGTAAAGAATCGCGGAGCTCCCAATCCAACTTCGGTAAATTTAGCTGAAATTTCATCAAAAACAGCGAGCATGCCATTGCGATAATCGATGGCATTCCCCGACACGTCCTCCAATGTAAAATCCACAAAAACAGCGTCTAGTGCGATGCGTTTGCAAAGACTTTTGGCAGCACTCATCGCATTTTCCGCGCATATCATTAAATTTTCAAAAGCCCCCCCACTCGCAAGCTCTGATGCGCTGCGTGAACCATCCGTTTCCGCGCGCACAAAATAGAGCGGCAGGCTGTTACGTTCCTGCTGTGCATTGTACAAAAGGCTATCGGCAACCAACGCCTCATGACTCATCTCCCGCAGCCCTTCTAAAAAGGCCGTTTTCTCAGCAACCGTTTCACCGCTACAGCCAACAGCCCCGATATCGTCTGCTGCCGTAACGACGTGATAGGGATAGCCGGCGCACTCTGATGAAGCCAAGGCCGCACGGGTTCCGCCGATGGCCAAAATCAGCCGTAAAGGGCCGGCAGTATCGGCGATAATACCGCCGCCTTTTAGGTGCTTTAAAAATCCACGCACACCCTGACGACCTGGCAAATCAGCCATGAAAGAGGCAAACTCGTTCCTCTGCCGCACGTCCCAACAATCAATATTTTCACCGATACAATCAATGAGATGATCCGCCTGAGACGCGGGATCACCATCTTCCAAAAAATCATGAGAGTCGTCGCGGCGGAGCATATCCCCGTGGCTTTGGCCAAATTTTCCAAGACGCATTGCGATGTCTTCAATCACCCTATCTGACAATCGCATCCGTAACCCGGTTTCGTCAGCCACGATCACATCCCCATTTTCAGCCCTAATAATGGTTTGGGGTACCGCAATTTCAGTGGGGTCCAGCACGGTGGTCGAGGTGGGTTTATTGTTCATCTAAAATCTTACATCAAAAAAATATTTTCTATCAAAGTCACGCAAACATCGTGAATCATGGCTGACCTTCAGGGATTATGCAAGCCTAGCATTAATAGACCAAACCCGACCCCTCACTTCGTCCCAAACATCCGGTCGCCCGCGTCGCCGAGGCCAGGAAGGATGTAGCCGATATCGCTGAGGCATTCATCAACCGCGGCCGTCGTGATATCGACATCAGGATGCGCCTCTTGCATGCGGGCGATGCCCTCAGGGGCGGCCAGGAGGCAGAGGAATTTGACATTGCGCGCGCCCGCCTGTTTGAGCAAGTCAATCGCCGCAACACTCGAATTGCCGGTCGCCAACATGGGATCGACGGCGATCACAACGCGGTTTTGCAGATCATCGGGCACTTTGAAATAATATTGCACCGGCTGCAGGGTTTCCTCATCGCGATAAAGCCCCACAAACCCCACTCTTGCCGAGGGAATCAATTCCAAAACCCCATCCAGCAACCCATTCCCAGCCCTAAGAATGGAAACCAAAGCCAATTTTTTTCCCGCCAACACAGGCGCCTGCATAGAGCGCAGAGGCGTTTCAATGTCGCATAGCTCCAGCGGCAAATCCCGCGTCACCTCATAGGCAATCAGATGGCTGATCTCGCGCAGCAACTGGCGAAATTGATTGGTCGGTGTCGTCTTATCGCGCATCAAGCTCAGCTTATGTTGGACAAGCGGGTGATCAACAATGGTGAGAGTCATGCGGTTTGGCCCAGATTCAAGGAGTATATGGTTCGATACTGGTGCAAAATTGCCGTTTTGACAATGCGCCAAGACCTCAAATGGGGTCATTATTGCCCCAGCGTGCAACCGAGCCTTAATTTTCCAAAATTTTGGCCAAAGCCTTTTTGGTGTCAGCATCACAAAACGCGGCCTCAAGGGCGGTGGCATTCAGCGCGCGGAAATCATCGGCGCCCCAGCCAAACACCCTCTCCAATTGCTCAAACTCTTGGGTCATATCGGTGTGAAAAAATGGGGGGTCGTCGGTGCTGACCGTGACCTTCACCCCCGCGTCCCGCAGCTTGGCGATCGGGTGCTGTGCCAGGCTTGGATAGACGCCAAGAGCAATGTTTGAACCAGGGTTCACCTCCAGCACAAGTCCCGTTTCGGCAAGGTAATCGACCAACTTAGGATCTTCGATCGCATGCACCCCATGGCCAATCCGCTCAATGCGCAAATCGTTAATCGTCTCCCAGACCGATTGCGCCCCGCCCCATTCACCCGCGTGGGAGGTCAAGCGCAATCCAGCTTCGCGTGCCATGTCAAAAGCATAGGCAAAGTCCCCGGCCTTGCCGGCATCCTCAGCCCCGCCCATCCCAAAGCCAACAACCCAATCTCCTGCTGTCTCGGCAGCGCAAAGGGCTGTTTCCCGCGCTTTGTCTGGGCCAAAGTGGCGGATGCAGGTGACGATGCCTTTCAGTGTCACCCCCTCCACATGCGCCTCTTGCATCGCCTGCAGATACTCGCGCCAAGCGCCCAGATCTCTGCCACCACAGAAATCGGGGGAGACAAAGGTCTCCGCATAAATCACATTATGTTCAGCAAGGTTTTCCAAGACCGATTGCGTGAGGCGCTGAAAATCCTCAGGGCTTTGCAACGCTTGGGTGGCGGCCTCATAAACCTGTAAAAATTCACCAAACCCGCTGTATTGATAAGCGCCTGCCTCGTCAAAAATTCCGCCAATATCAACAGATTTCTCTTGCGCAAGCCCCCGGATAAAGGAAGGATCCGCCGCGCCCTCCAGATGCAGATGCAACTCAATTTTCGGAAATGTTTTCCAGCTCATAAAAAATTCCTACCCTGACCCTGTGCCGCAACACCCAAATGCGCAGCCACGGTTGCGGCCACATCTTGAAACCCAATCATGCGATCAATACCCTGATTTTGTGCCAAATTCTGCCCATGAACAAGCACTGGCACCTGCTCGCGTGTGTGATCTGTGCCGCGCCATGTCGGATCATTGCCATGATCGGCTGTGAAAATCACCAGATCATCAGGCCGGCTTTGGGCCAAAATGGGACCAATCTGCGCATCAAACCATTCCAGCGCCCGCGCATAGCCTTCCGCATCGCGCCTGTGGCCAAAGAGCGTGTCGAATTCGACAAAATTGGCAAAAATAAAACTGCCCTCTGGCGCCTGCTGCATCTCATCGGCCAAATGTTCCATAAGCTGCGCGTCACTGCCCTTGCGGCAGCGCGTAATCCCGCGCATTGAAAAAATGTCACCGATCTTACCAATCGCATGGACCGGTCGCCCGGCCTGCATCACCCACTCGCAGAGGGTCGCAGACGGCGGATCCATCGCAAAATCCTTGCGATTCAGCGTGCGCTGAAATCCCGTTTCCTCAGATCCAACAAAGGGCCGGGCAATGACCCGCCCGACCTTCATGTCATGAAGCATGCCCGCCATATCTTGGCAAAGCCGATAAAGATTTTGCAGACCGAAATGCTCTTCATGGGCCGCAATCTGAAACACGCTGTCCACAGAGGTGTAACAAATCGGCAGGCCCGTGCGCAGATGCTCGGCTCCAAAAGCCTCAATCACCGGCATCCCAGAGGCGTGACAATTGGCCAGGCTGCCCCCCGCAAAATCTTGAAGTGCCGCCAAGACCTGCGGCGGAAACGCTGGGGTTTCATCGGGAAAATAGTGCCAATCCCAGGGCACCGGCACCCCTGCCAACTCCCAATGACCCGATGGGGTATCTTTGCCCTTGGAGCGTTCGCGCGCCACCGCCCATACCCCCGCAGTCGCCGCCGGCCATGGTGAGGCCATGCCGCTGGAGTGTTGCAGCGCCTCGCCCAGGCCCAAAGCGGCCAAATTCGGCATGTGCAAATCACCCTGACGCGCCTGGATAATGTGGCCCAGCGTATTGGCCCCCAGATCGCCAAATTCCGCAGCATCGGGCGCGCCCCCACATCCCAAAGAATCCAGAACCACCACGAAAGCCCTAGCCATGTCTTGAAACCTTTGGTGGCATAATACGTTCAATGATCAAAGCCGGCAAAACCGGAGGCTCTGCGCTCAAAGTCAGGGCGTCCTGAACGGCGCGCAGGGCGATTTCAGCTTGTTTCGAGCTTCGGCAATGCAGCCGGGCGATCAGCGCGCCCTTGCGCAGATGCGTGCCCAGAGGGGCAATCTCCGACAGGCCAACGGAATGGTCGATCCGATCATCTTCGCGTTGCCGCCCGCCGCCGAGGGCAACCACGGCCTGCCCCAGCGCCGCCCCATCTATCGCAGTCAAATAGCCCGTATCGGTTGCGCGCAGCTCATAGGCGGGAGCAATCTCCAGATACTCTTGCCAGCGATCTGCAAAATTCTCAGGGCCTCCCTGCGCGCGGACCATCGCTCCAAATCGGGCCTTGGCCCTGCCATCTTGCAAGGTTGCCCGCAAGCCGTCCCGCGCGCCAGTCTCGGTTCGAAAGATTTGAGCTTGCAGCAACAGCTGCGTGCCAAGCTCAAGAGCCACCTCGACCATCGCCCCTTGCCCGGTCTCAAAGGCGCGCATCACATCGGCAATCTCAAGCGCATTTCCAATACTGGGAATCAGCGGTTGACTCATATCCGTCAAAATCGCGCTGGTCGGGCAACCTGCGCCATTGGCCGTAGCAACCAAAGCCAGCGCCAAATCTCGCGCTTGAGCAAGATCTGACATCACCGCACCTGAGCCGGTTTTGACATCCAGCACCAGACCCTCCAGCCCCGCAGCCAATTTCTTGGCCAGAATAGAGGCGGTGATCAAATCACGAGATCGAACCGTGCCCGTCACGTCGCGCACCGCATAGAGGCGCTGATCGGCCGGCGCTATATCCGGGCTGGGTGCCACAATTGCGCAGCCAACATCGGCGACAATGGCGCGAAATTCGACCTCGGTGAACTGCGTTTTCAGGCCCGGGATAGCCTCCAATTTGTCTAAGGTCCCGCCCGTATGCCCCAATCCGCGCCCGGAAATCATCGGGACAAAGGCGCCAACCGCCGCCAGCATCGGCGCCAAAATCAAGGAAACTGAATCGCCCACGCCGCCGGTAGAGTGCTTATCGACCACCTTGCCCGGCAGGTCCCAGTCAAGCCGTTTGCCGCTGTCTCGCATGCCCAGTGTCAGAGCCACGCGGCCCTCCTCGCTCAGCCCTTGCAGACAAATTGCCATGGCAAATGCACCGGCCTGTGCATCACTTATATCGCCCGCGCCCAATTTGGCTCCAAAGGCCCGCACCGCTTCAGGCGGCACGGGCCAGCCTTCTCGCAAAGCCAAAAGAAGGTCACGGATCAGCATCAGGCTTTCGGGTCCTCCGCGCCAGATGTCAGATGATCTTGATCAAAGGCACCGGGCAGCAAATCGGCCACCATGGTACGCTCCTGCGCGCCGCTGGTCGCCAGGAGGGTCACGGTCACCGGCCCCTTGGCAAATTCGGCCAGCTTTTGGCGGCACCCGCCACAGGGCGGCACCGGTCGGTCTCCCCCAGCAATAACGGCCACTTCAGAAATCTCGTATTCCCCCGCTGCGCACATGGCCGCAATCGCGCCAGCCTCGGCACAGGTTCCCTCTGGATAGGCCACATTTTCGACGTTACAACCGACATAAATCGCGCCGCTGACACTGCGCAGCGCCGCCCCGACCGCGAAATTGGAATAGGGCACATAGGCTTTCAGGCGAACCTGAGACGCTGCGAGAATTAATTCCTTGCTCATCATAATGACCTTTCAATATCGGCGCCCCGCGCCGCTCCTGCGTATTACATACCCAATGGCAGACCCCGTCTACCCTGCAAATGCCAGTGTCGTTGACGGCCTAAGCGCTGTCTTCCAAATGGGTCTCAAAGTCACCGGGCAATGTGACCTCCAAAAGCTCAAGATCCGCGGAGGGCGCGCTATACAGGCAGGCCATATCCGGCGGGATAACAAAGGCATCGCCAGCCACAAGGGTCTGCGCCGCCTGCGCCTTACTTTGCAGTGTCAATTGACCATGCAGGACAAAGGTAAAGTGAATATCGCTCGTGTGGCGGGCCCAAACAGGCTTGCCCGGCCCTGGCTTGACCACCTGAACCCCCGCCACCGCGCCCGTATTGGCACAAATCATCGTATCGCGCGCGACAAACCCCGGCAGGCGGAACGGGCGCCATTGGGTTTCATGAGCTTTGTAATGCACGAACTTCTGCCCCTCAAACAGCCGATCTGGGCGCATATGCTCGGTTGGCAGATCCATGTTGTGATCAATGGTTGTGATATGTTCAGCGGGCACTCCGATCTCAATCACCTCCAAATCCTCACTGGCAAAGAGCACACGGTGACGAATTTCTGGCGGTTGGATCACGCAGTTGCCAGCTTCGAGGCGAAACGGTGGTCCCTGATCCTCATAGACCAAATCCACCCAGCCTTTGTAGCAATAGATCAGCTGAAACCCGACGGAGTGGAAATGCACCATATCCGGCACAGGCCCGCCGCCGGGAATGCGGATATGACTGGCGATGATTGAACCGCCCAACCGGCTGGGAATAAGATCGCGATAATGCATGCCGGCGCGCCCAATCACCCAGGGCGCTTGATCGGCCATGCGGCGCATCACGAATTCATGCGCCACCGGCGGCATCACCACGGGCGGGGCAAGGGGGGCAATTTCGATGCGCGTGCCATTGGGCGCGGTCAAATGCGTCTGACCACCTGCAATCAACATCGGGTCATCACAAAGAATGCGCAACAACCCTGGAACAGTCTGGGCGTCCTTTTGCACCCGCACCCGCAAACCATAGCCCGAAAACACCGCCACGCTCGGATCATCGGCCGGAAAAATTTCATCCATCCGCATCCCAAGGGTCTTGGTGAAAAACGGAATATCATCTCGCAATTGCCGGGTGGGCAACACCACTTCGGCGCGTATGTTTTGCATGGTCTCTCTTCTGATATCACAATGGGTTAATGGTCATTAACCACGAGAGTTCTACAGGATGCAATGGCGGATCGTCGCATGCCAAACTGTTAGCGCAAGCCCAATGTTGCGTCCAAGCCTGTGATAGGGAATAACCTTCTCAAAACTGACGTGGAGGCGAACGGATGTCCTATAAAGAAGTTTATACCGGTTGGCAGACAGACCCAGAGGCATTTTGGATGAAAGCGGCCGAGGCGATTGATTGGATCAAAGCGCCCTCGAAAGCTCTGTGGGATGACGACGCCCCCCTGTACGAATGGTTTAAGGATGCGCAGGTCAACACCTGCTACAACGCCGTTGATCGCCACGTTGAGGCCGGCAATGGCGATCGGGTGGCCATTATCTATGATAGCCCTGTCACAGGGCAAAAATCCAAAACCACCTATGCAGAGTTGCAAAAGCAAGTCGCCGCCCTTGCAGGCGGGCTGGCCGCCAAAGGGGTCGTGGCGGGAGACCGGGTTGTCATCTACATGCCCATGGTCCCTGAGGCCTTGGTGGCCATGTTGGCATGTGTCCGTATCGGCGCGATCCATTCGGTTGTCTTCGGCGGTTTTGCCGCAAATGAACTGGCCGTCCGTATTGATGATGCCATGCCAAAGGCAATTATTGCAGGTTCCTGCGGCATCGAGCCCGGCCGCATCGTAGCCTATAAACCACTGCTCGATGGCGCAATCAATCTGGCTGCGAATAAACCTGAATTTAGCGTTATCTTGCAGCGCCCCCAATGCGAAGCAGAATTGGGACCGCGGGACATCGAATGGCATGAATTGCAAAAGGGCGTAGCCCCCGCGCCCTGCGTGGCCGTGTCCGGTGATCATCCGGCTTACATTCTCTATACCTCGGGCACAACCGGCGCCCCAAAGGGCGTTGTCCGCCCCACCGCTGGCCATTTGGTGGCGCTGAACTGGACGATGAAAAACATCTACAATGTGGATCCGGGCGATGTCTTTTGGGCCGCCTCTGACGTGGGTTGGGTCGTTGGACATTCCTATATTTGTTATGCGCCCTTGATTCACGGCAATACAACGGTCGTCTTCGAAGGCAAGCCGGTCGGCACACCTGATGCCACGACCTTTTGGCGCGTTATTGCCGAACATGATGTGCGCAGTTTCTTCACGGCGCCCACGGCCTTTCGTGCCATCAAGCGGCAAGACTCAAAAGGCGAATCGATCAAAAATTTCGACATGAGCAGGCTGCGTGCACTCTATTTGGCGGGCGAACGTGCCGACCCCGATACCATAGAATGGGCGCAAGAGGTTATGGGCGTGCCCGTCTATGACCACTGGTGGCAAACCGAAACCGGTTTCACCATCGCTGGCAATCCGGCGGGTATTGAGGCCATGCCAGTCAAAATTGGCTCGCCAACCGTGGCCATGCCGGGCTATGATGTGCAAATCTTAGATGAGAGTGGCCATCAAATGCCCGTCGGCACGTTGGGCGCCATTGCGGTCAAATTACCCCTCCCGCCGGGCACCCTGCCCACCCTTTGGAATGCCTCGGATCGTTTCATTAAATCCTACCTCACCACCTTTCCCGGCTATTATGAAACCGGTGATGCCGGCATGATTGATGAGGATGGCTATCTCTACATCATGGCGCGGACCGATGACGTCATCAACGTCGCCGGGCACAGGCTCTCAACCGGCGGCATGGAAGAAGTTTTGGCCAGTCACCCGGATGTGGCCGAATGCGCCGTGATCGGTGTGAGCGATGAGCTCAAGGGGCAATTGCCTCTTGGATTTCTCTGCCTCAACGATGGCTGCACCCGCACAGCTGAGCAAGTTGTCGCCGAGGTCATCACATTGGTCCGCGAAAAGATTGGCCCGGTCGCCGCATTCAAACTGGCCTGTGTGGTGGATCGCCTGCCCAAAACACGCTCAGGAAAAATCCTGCGGGCAACAATGGTCAGCATCGCTGACGGCAAAGCCTATAAGGCCCCCGCGACGATAGATGATCCCGCTGTTTTGGACGAAGTCCGTTCTGCGTTGCAGACCTTGGGCTACGCGCAATCATGAGCTGCGCAGTCAAACACGGCCGGATACTCTCTTTGCCTGTCGCGCTTAACGTGATGTTAACCCGTAATAAGTTTTACTGACAACTCTTGATTGTTAGCAAAATAGTGTTAACATCGCCGGGTGAGCTTGGCGCGTTAGCGCCGTTTTCGAATCACATGACGTCAATGTTTTAAATGGAGATCCATTATGAAAAAACTCGTTCTTGCAGGCGCATTCGCTGCATCCATGGTTGGCACAACCTCTTCCGCACAGGGAACACTCGCGACATCCTCCGTGGCAAACTTTCTGCCGCTGGTTGCAATCGTGGCAACAGTGGCCTTGGCTTCCTCTTCAGGGACCTAAGAAAAACGACAGCCGGGCCATGCATGCTGGTCCGGCTGTTACGTCCAATTGCGCAAAATCCAATTAGGCAAATTGCTCGCGAATGAGCCGCTCTTCTAACCCGTGATCGGGATCAAACAACAAGCGATGCGCCACATCACCGGCGCTTTCAATCTCCACCGACATCACATTTTTGACCGAGCAATTGTCCGCATCGGCCATGACGGGCCGTTTGACAGGTTCAATCACGTCAAACCGCACCTTCGCCGCCTTGGGCAACACTGCCCCACGCCACCTACGCGGCCGAAAAGCGGCCATAGCCGTGAGCGCCAAAACCTCGGACCCAATCGGCAAAATCGGACCATGCGCGGAATAATTGTAAGCCGTCGAGCCCGCTGGCGTCGCGACCAAGGCCCCATCACAGGCCAATTCACTCAACCGCAACCGATCATCAACAAATATTTGTAATTTTGCCGCCTGCGGTCCCTGACGCAAAAGCGACACCTCATTGATCGCCAGAGCCGTCTGGGTTTGGCCATCGACACAGGTTGCCCGCATGCGCAACGGATTGATGACAGCCTCTTCTGCCGCCGCCAGTCGCGCAATCAAGCCCTCCGTTGAGAACTCATTCATCAAAAAGCCAACTGTACCGCGATTCATTCCATAAACGGGCAGGTTCAAATGCTGAGTAGCATGCAGTGTTTGCAGCATAAAACCATCGCCACCGAGCGCCACGATCACCTCCGCCGCGCTTGGGTCGCAATCGCCAAAACTGTGCACAAAGGTATTCCTTGCAGACTGTGCCAAATCTGCGCTACTGGCCAAAAAGGCGATGCGTTTGCTCTGTCTCGTGTGCATTTCGGAAACTCCGTTTCCGCACCCTATGCTGGGGCAGGCTAAAAACGCAAGCCATGGCTAAAATAACGGGAATAAGGTCAAAAGGTCGCGGCAGGAACCTTTGACTTTTCCTATAGGAAACACGCAGTAAGACACAAACCGCCCAAGGAGCAAAATTATGACATCCAGCCTCTCCCAATTTTTCAATGCAGATCTGGCCGACACCGATCCAGCCTTGGCGCAGGCCATTGATAAAGAGCTGTCCCGCCAGCGCGATGAAATCGAATTGATCGCATCTGAAAATATTGTCTCCAAGGCGGTGATGCAGGCGCAGGGCTCTGTCATGACCAACAAATATGCTGAGGGCTATGTGGGCCGGCGCTACTACGGCGGATGTGAATATGTGGATATTGCCGAGACCTTGGCGATAGATCGCGCCTGCCAACTGTTCGGATGCGAATTTGCGAATGTCCAGCCCAACTCGGGCAGCCAAGCCAACCAAGGTGTCTTTCAAGCACTCTTACAGCCGGGCGATACGATTCTTGGCATGTCCTTGGATGCCGGCGGCCATTTGACCCATGGAGCCGCGCCCAACCAATCGGGCAAATGGTTCAATGCTGTGCAATATGGCGTGCGTAAGCAGGATAACTTTCTGGACTATGATCAAGTTCAAGAACTGGCCACGCAGCATAAGCCCAAGCTCATCGTGGCAGGCGGATCTGCCGTTCCACGGCAAATTGATTTCAAGCGCATGCGTGAGATCGCCGACAGCGTTGGCGCCTATCTGCATGTGGATATGGCGCATTTCGCGGGTCTTGTGGCGGCGGGTGAACACCCAAGCCCCTTCCCCTATGCGCATGTGGCGACAACCACAACGCACAAGACCCTTCGCGGCCCTCGCGGCGGTATGATTGTGACCAATGACGCAGATCTTGCCAAGAAATTTAATTCGGCCATCTTCCCCGGCATTCAAGGCGGGCCTTTGATGCATGTGATTGCCGCCAAAGCGGTCGCATTTGGCGAAGCTCTAAAGCCTGAATTCAAGACCTATATCCAAAACGTGATCGCGAATGCGCAGGCCCTGTCTGATCAGCTCATCAAAGGCGGTCTGGATACGGTGACCCATGGAACAGATACGCATGTGTTGCTGGTTGACCTGCGCCCCAAAGGCGTGAAGGGCAATGCCACCGAGAAAGCCCTGGGCCGCGCCAATATTACCTGCAACAAGAACGGCGTGCCTTTCGATCCAGAAAAACCAACCGTGACCAGCGGGATCCGTCTCGGCAGCCCGGCGGGCACAACCCGCGGCTTTGGAGAATCAGAGTTCCGCCAAATTGCGGATTGGATCATCGAAGTGGTCGATGGATTGGCCGCCAACGGCGAAGAGGGCAATGCGGCCGTTGAAGCCAAAGTGCGATCCGAGGTTGCCGAGCTCTGCGCGCGTTTCCCGATTTACTGAACCACGGGACGGCGGGTGGGGCGCCTGTGATGCGGGCCCTGCCCGCCATCACACAGCGTCACCCGCCGGCCTATACATCCGACAAGCTTGGCACCTGCCGATGCACCAATATCGCCAAGGCTTCTGCCACATGCCGATCTGCAATCGCAGCATCTCCAGCAGCCACCCGAATGCGATGCGCCTCAAACAGCACCCGTGCATGAGATACCCCCTGCGGCGGTGTGAACTTATAAGACGCCAATTCAATCAACAGCCCCAAGGGCTCGCGAAAATAAATTGAGCTCATAAAACCCCGATCTTTCAACCCCGAATGCGCAATGCCAAGCGCATCCAGTTTTTGCGGCAGATGGATCGATACCGCTTGGCTGACAGAAAAAGCAATGTGGTGCACGGCGCCTGGCACAATCGGGGTTTTGCCCGGCAGAGGGGCCCGGGTCTCATCGCAAAACACTGTGATCAAACGATCATCCCCAGGATCAAAATACAAATGGCTCTCATCGGGGTTGTCGAGGTTGGGCTGTTCAAAAACGAAGGGCATGCCCAAAATCCCCTCCCAAAAGTCCAGGGTGATTTGCCGTCCCGCTCCGGTCAAAGTGATGTGATGCAGGCCTTGGGTCGGTATGGTTTGGGAAAGCGTTGACATGGTGTATCCTCATTACAGCACAGCCACCCTAGCGGGGCTGGCGCAGAGTGCAAACCCAGATTAGATTACAGATATGTTACATATGATCTCCCATGGCCCTGAAAATGGCGTTGAAGCCGGTACACCTTTGATCATCGCTCACGGGCTTTTTGGCTCCGGCCGCAATTGGGGTGTGATCGCCAAACGATTGGCCAATCACCGCCAGGTTATTGCTTTGGACATGCGCAACCATGGGGCAAGTCCTTGGTATGAGGATCACAGCTATCACGCTTTGGCCGCAGATATCGCAGAGGTGGCCGAAACCTTGGACCAACCGGTTGATCTTTTGGGCCATTCCATGGGGGGCAAGGCGGCCATGGTCGCAGCCCTTTCTGGCGCGCCGATCCGCCGTCTCATCGTCGCCGATATTGCCCCCGTCGGCTATAGCCACAGTCAACAGCCCGTCATCGACGCCATGCTCTCTGTGCCCCTCGATCACATCTCCAGCCGCGCAGAGGCCGATCACGCCTTGGCCGCCCATATTGAGGATCCATCCCTGCGCAGTTTCTTGTTACAAAGCTTAAATCTCAGCGCGCGACGCTGGCGGCTCAACCTGCCGGCCCTCAGCGCCTCGATGGATCAAATCATTGGGTTTCCTGACATCTCAGGCTGTTTCAGCGCCCCGGCATTGTTCCTGACCGGCGCTCTATCAGACTATTTGCGCCCAGAGCACCGCCCGCGCATCAAAACCCTCTTCCCAAAAGCCCGTTTTGCGAAAATTCCGCAAGCGGGTCATTGGCTGCACGCGGAAAAACCGCGTGAATTCGAAGCTGCGGTGCGTGTGTTTTTAGACGCCTAGACCAGACTCTCAGCGCGCCTATCCATCCATCTTCAAGGCTGAAATAAACGCCTCTTGCGGGATGTCGACCTTGCCAAACTGGCGCATCTTCTTTTTGCCAGCCTTCTGCTTTTCCAGGAGTTTTTTCTTCCGTGTCGCGTCACCGCCATAGCATTTGGCCGTCACATCCTTGCGCATCGCGCTCAGCGTTTCACGGGCGATCACCTTGCCCCCGATGGCCGCTTGGATTGGGATCTTGAACATATGGCGGGGAATCAAGTCTTTGAGCTTTTCAACCATCGCCCGGCCGCGCATCTCCGCACGATCTCGATGCACCATCGTGCTTAGCGCATCCACTGGCTCGTCATTGACCAGAATGCTCATCTTCACCAAATTATCCCGCTGATAGCCGATCATTTGGTAATCAAATGAGGCATAGCCTTTGGTCACAGATTTCAAACGATCGTAGAAATCAAACACCACCTCATTGAGCGGCAAATCATAAACCACCATCGCACGCGCGCCCGCATAGGTGAGATCCAATTGCACCCCGCGGCGATCTTGGCAAAGCTTCAATACATCGCCGAGATACTCATCGGGCACCAAAATTGTCGCTTTGATCCGCGGCTCTTCTAGATGGTCAACCAATGTAAGGTCGGGCATATCTGCCGGGTTGTGCAGCTGCTCGATCCGCCCGTCGCGCATGTGGATATTATAAATCACCGAGGGGGCTGTGGTGATGAGGTCAATCGAATATTCGCGCTCGATACGGTCGCGGATCACCTCGAGATGCAGCAACCCCAAAAAGCCACATCGGAACCCAAAGCCAAGTGCGGCCGAGGTTTCCATCTCAAAACTAAAACTCGCATCATTAAGGGCCAGCTTGTCGATACTGTCGCGCAGGTCTTCAAATTCCGCCGCATCCACAGGGAACAAACCACAAAACACCACCGGCTGCGCGGGTTTGAAACCGGGAAGGGCCACCACGGTTTGCTTGTCATGGCAAATGGTGTCGCCGACGCGGGTGTCACGCACCTGTTTGATCGAAGCGGTCAAAAACCCGATCTCACCTGGCCCCAATTCGGCAATCATTTCCATCTGAGGCCGGAACACACCAATGCGGTCCACATGGTGGGTGGTGCCGTTGGACATGAACTTAACCCGTTCACCCTTTTTCAGCTTTCCATCAATGATCCGCACCAGCACGATCACCCCCAAGTAGGAGTCATACCAGCTGTCCACCAACATTGCCTTCAAGGGTGCATTAATATCCCCCTTCGGTGCCGGCAGCCTATGCACAATGGCCTCAAGCGTTTCAACAATCCCTTGGCCCGTCTTGGCCGAGACCTGTATGGCCTCGGTCGCATCAATGCCAATCACATCTTCAATCTGCTCCGCCACACGCATACAATCGGACGCTGGCAGATCAATTTTATTGAGGATTGGGACAATCTCATGATCTGCATCAAGCGCATGGTACACATTGGCGAGCGTCTGCGCCTCAACCCCCTGCGAGCTGTCCACCACCAAAAGCGACCCTTCCACCGCACGCATGGAGCGGGAGACCTCATAGGCAAAATCCACATGGCCCGGCGTGTCGATCAGATTGAGCACATAGCTCTCGCCATTAAGGGCCGTGTAATCAATTCGCACGGTATTGGCCTTGATGGTGATCCCGCGCTCGCGCTCGATATCCATACTGTCCAGCATCTGCGCCTGCATATCCCGCTCCTTAACTGTTCCAGTCGCCTGGATCAGCCGGTCAGCCAAAGTGGACTTTCCGTGGTCAATATGCGCCACGATGGAGAAGTTTCTGATATGAGATAGAGCTGTCATAGGTGGGATATGGAATAGAGTAAGGGTTTGGTCAATGGGCGATCAACATCCGCACACCGAAGATGAGCGCCCTCCCAACGCGCAGAGAGCCTTACCTAATCAGACCAATCACGCAAGATTGCCCCGCGCCGCCTAACGCAAAACACCCGTTTGAATATAGCGCCGGCAAAAGACTATAAAATATACCAATGAAAATAGAATTAACCCATTGAAAATATGAGTTATTACAGATTGCATATGCGCCATATTTGCCGCTTCAGACAAATAGGCCCAAAGCGCCGCAATAAGAAAGCCGACCAGCGCCAGAACAAAGAGGCGCAGCGCCTGCCTTCGCCGCAGCAGCAATAAAAAAGATCCGAGCAGCGCAGACCACACGCTGATCGCCCAAAGACTCGTGAACCACAGCGGCCTGTGGTCAAGCCAATATTGCAGATCTTCGGGCATCGCTTGCATATAGGCGGGAATTTTGTAGGAGATCATGACATAGTCCAAGGCCCCCATGGCAAACCACACCGCCCCCAAGCCGGAGATAAGCCAATAACGAGTTGGTACTTTCAAAAATGGGTTCATACTAAAATCCAGCGCGTTTAATGCGCTCAACCTACACGGTTGTAACGTAAAATCAATTTGCTATCTCAAAATTCCTTCGAAGCTACACCTTTTCGACAGGGCGGCTCAATTGCACCTGTAACGCGACCGCCAAAATGCAAAAAGCCCCGCAGGGGCGGAGCTCTTCGTCATAACATCCGAATGGGGCTTTAGGCGGTTGCCTGTGCCTTCGCGATGTCTTTTTTTATCTTCAATGCTGTATCGGACAATTCGGCATCATTCGCCTTGGCAAGGAACGCATCCAAGCCACCGCGATGATCCACAGTGCGCAGAGCCGATGAAGAGATGCGCAGCTTGAACGCACGGCCCAAAGCATCGGAATGCAAAGTCAGCTCGTTCAAGTTTGGCAAAAACCGACGACGTGTGCGGTTTTTGGCGTGGCTTACATTGTTTCCACTCATTGGGCCTTTGCCCGTCAGTTCGCAGCGGCGTGCCATCTTATGCGTCCTTATTCAGATATTGAAAACCCGTGCCAAATGGCTCCGGGTGAAAACTCGTTGACGGGGTTTAGGAGCATCCCAATGCAAGGTCAAGCCTTCTTGCCCTCTTCCGCAGCGCTTTAGCAAAGGTTTTTAGGCTTTTCACGATTAATGTTGGACATGGAGCCTCAAACATTCGCCAAATCGAGCGCCCCACCCGAATCGATGGCCGCTCTAGGCTTTGGACCGCAAGAAGATGTCGACCACCTGCTCAGCCGCGACAGAGGGTGCAATGTCGCCAGCTTGAAGCGCCTTTTGCAGGTGCTGTGAGGCCGCAGCAGCCTCTGGATCTTGTTCAAGCCGTGTCAACAGCGCGTGACGCAATTCCGCATTGAACCAATAGGCATTTTGTGACGCTCTTGTGCGGGCCCAAACACCCTGCTCACGGCGCCATGCCACCAAGGCCAGCATCTCCTCCCAACTTTGTCGCAGCCCCGCGCCCTCCAAGGCAGAGACAGTCAGCGCCTTGGGGAAGCCCTCAGGATCCTGTGACCGCTTTCGCAGCAAACGCAGCGCCCCGGAATAATCGGCGCAGGTGCGCGTGGCGGCAGATTTGAGATCGCCGTCTGCCTTATTGATCAGAATCAAATCGGCCATCTCCATGATTCCGCGCTTCACCCCCTGAAGCTCATCGCCTCCGGCCGGTGCGAGCAATAGCACAAATAGATCGGCCATTTCAGCCACCATCGTCTCTGATTGCCCCACGCCCACGGTTTCGATCAATACCACATCAAACCCCGCAGCTTCGCAGAGCGCCGTGGCCTCTCGGGTGCGCCGGGCCACACCGCCCAAATGGGTCTGACTGGGTGAGGGGCGAATATAGGCGCTAGGATGGCGCGACAGCTGATCCATGCGGGTTTTATCGCCCAAAATAGATCCACCCGACCGCGCAGATGAGGGATCCACCGCCAAAACTGCAACCTTGAGACCACTGCCCACCAAGTGCAGCCCAAAGCTCTCAATAAAGGTGGATTTGCCAACACCGGGCGTTCCTGACAATCCAACGCGAATGGCTTGCCGATCCTTTCGAAGAGCGGCGAGTAAATCCATGGCTTGCTGGCGATGCGCAGGATGGGCACTCTCGACCAAAGTGATCGCCCGCGCCAGAGCCCGCCGATTGCCCTGCTCTATCAAACGGGCGGTCGCCTCTGGTGCGAATTCTATTTTGCTCATCAGTCCTCCGGGGCGGTGTCTGGCGCGCGAACTGCGGACATCTCCCTATAAATTGACCATCTACCGCGCATCGGCGCAATTGCAAAGCCGCGGTGTGATGCAATTTATCACGCCTAAGCCCTCGCATGTCAAAACCCGCGCACCGCACAGCACCCACAAACCAACCGTGGACGCGCAAGATTTTCTCGCCGATAAGGGCAGGGTGAAATTTGATTTGCCGATAGATGCGGTCCTGCCGCAAGTGCTGGACTGTCTCGCGCAGTCTGGCCGAGTGGTTTTGCAGGCCCCGCCGGGGGCTGGCAAAACCACGCGCACCCCTTTGGCCATCTTGGACTCGGGACAGTGCCCCGGCAAAATTCTGATGCTCGAACCCCGGCGCTTGGCCGCGCGCGCCGCCGCAGAGCGCATGGCAGACACGCTGGGTGAAAAATTGGGTGAAACAGTGGGGTATCGCATCCGCGGGCAATCCAAAATCGGCCCCAATACCCGCATTGAAGTGCTCACTGAAGGCATTCTCACCCGCATGATACAGGCGGACCCAGAGCTGCCCGGCGTCGGCGCCATTCTCTTTGATGAATTTCATGAACGCTCCTTGGCTGCCGATCTTGGGCTGGCCCTCACCTGGGAGCTGCGCGAGACACTGCGCGAGGATCTCTGGCTCGTGGTCATGTCGGCCACTTTGGATGCGGCGCCCGTAGCGGCCCTGCTCAACGACGCGCCAATTGTCACCAGCACCGGGCGCAGTTTTCCCGTGGAGCTGACCTATCTGCCCCGCCCAGCGCCCAAAGACCTGCCCTTTGAAGCGCAAGCCCGCAACCTGATCCTACAGGCTGTGGCAGATACAGAGGGCGGGATCTTGGTTTTCTTGCCCGGCGAGGCTGAAATTCGCCGGACCAAAGCTGCGCTGCAAGATCACCTGCCGAAAAATTGCGTCCTGCGCCCTCTTTTGGGAAACCTGCCCTTTGCCGAGCAACAGCTGGCCATCAGGCCTGAAGCTCAGAAAAATATGCGCAAGATCGTTTTGGCAACGGCCATTGCCGAGACCTCTCTGACCATCCAAGATATTCAGGTTGTGGTCGATTGCGGCCGGGCACGCCGGGCGCGCTACGATCCGGCAAAAGGCCTGCAAAAGCTGGTCACCGAACGGGTGAGCAGGGCCGAGGCCACCCAGCGCGCCGGGCGCGCCGGGCGCGTTGCAGCCGGTCGTTGCTATCGCATGTGGGCGCGCACCGAAGAAGGGGCTATGCCCGCCTATGCGCCACCTGAAATTGAAATTTCCGACCTGGCCCCGCTGGCGCTTGAGCTGGCGCAATGGGGCTCCGGACCAGAGGATTTGGCCTTTCTCACCCCGCCCTCGCCCGGCGCTTGGGCCCAAGCGAATTCCTTGCTTGTTCAACTGGGCGCGCTGTCGGAGGGTCGCCTGACGCCCCATGGGGCGGCACTGGCCAAATTGCCGCTGCATCCGCGTTTGGCGCAAATGCTGCTGCAAGCCGGACCCCGCGCCGCGCCTTTGGCGGCGCTCCTGTCGGATCGAGACATTCTCTCGACCCAAAATTGCGATCTCACACCAGCCCTTACAGCCCTGACCGGGCCCGGCGGGCGCAAAGACCAAACCGGCGCCATTCGCGATCACAGCGCGCTTGAGCGGATCAAGCAAGAGGCCAAACGCCTCAGCAAACTGGCGCCCAAGAGCCTGCGCGAGATCGCGTTAAGCCCAGCGCAATGTTTGGCACTGGCCTATCCCGAACGTGTCGCCCAGCGTCGCCCCGGCCCGCAGCCCCGCTACATCATGGCTGCAGGAAAGGGTGCGGTTATGGCCAGCGATGATTCTTTGGCCAATGCGCAATATTTGGTGATTTCAGATTTGGGAAACCCGCATATTGGCACAGGTCCAGACCCTAAAATCCGCAGGGCCCTCGCGCTCAGTGAGGCAGAGCTTCGGGAGGTTTTCGCCGATCACATCACATGGGAAACCCACTGCCATTGGTCCAAACGCCACCGTCGGATCATTGCAAGTCGCAGTGAAACGCTGGGTGCCCTGTCTCTGACCCAAGAGGTCTGGCGTGATGCCCCCACCGACGCATTGGCGGCCGCCATGATCGAGGGCGTGCAACAGATGGGCCTGCGCCTGCCCAAAGCCGCGCGGCTCCTGCAAGCCCGCGTGGCGGCAGCCCCGAAAGGGCAATTCCCCGATTGCTCAGATGCCGCCCTGCTCGAAGCCGCGCCTGAGTGGCTGGCGCCCTATCTCACCGGGCTGACAACAGAGCAAGATTGGAAAAATTTTGACCCGCTGCCGGCGCTAGAGGCCTATATTGGCTGGAATGCTCTGCGCCAGCTTGAAAATATCGCCCCCGCGCATTTCACCACGCCACTGGGCCGGAAAATCGCAATTGATTACAGCGGCGAAAGCCCGGCGATTGAACTGCGTATTCAAGAAATGTTTGGCCAAACCCGCCATCCTATGATCGGCGATCACCCGCTGAAAGTGACCTTGCTGTCTCCGGCACATCGACCGATCCAGGTCACCACCGATATCCCTGGCTTTTGGACCGGAAGCTATGGGGATGTGCGCAAGGATATGCGGGCGCAATATCCCAAACACCCTTGGCCCGAAGATCCCACCCAAGCGGACCCAACCCTACGCGCCAAGCCCCGCAAGCGCTGAGCGCTCAGCCTGCGTGCCAAGGGCCATGGTGCGATCCCTCGGCATCAACACGTTCAAAGGAATGGGCGCCAAAGTAATCGCGTTGCGCCTGGATCAAATCCGAGGGTCCACGTTCTTGGCGGATCATGTCAAACCAACTCAAAGCCGCGGCAAGTGCGGGCACAGGCAACCCTTTGAGCGCAGCGGCAGAGACCACCCGGCGCAGCCCTGCGATATGGGTGGTCAGCAGGGGGATGAAATGGTCGCAAAGGGCCAAATGACCCGCCGGGTTCGGGCTGCGAAATGCTTTGGCAATATCATTTAACATAGCCGATCGGATGATACAGCCGGCACGCCAAATCTCTGCGATGCGGGCAAAATCTAACGACCAATTGAATTCTGTCGAGCCGGCCGCCAAAATTTCGAACCCCTGCGCATAGGCCAAAACGCGCCCAACGATTAAGGCAGATTGCAAATCATGTTCTGAAACTGGAATCATCTCATCCGTGCCGGCCGGCACCAGAAGTCTGGCGGCGCGTGCGCGGGTGGGTTTTTGCGCACTCATGACCCGGGCGCCAACCGCCGCCTCAATGATGCTCACCGCTTGCCCCATGCGCACCGCTTCAATCACGGTCCAACGGCCCGTGCCCTTTTGCCCGGCCTGGTCCGCGATCACATCCACCATATCCTCACCCGTCTGCGGATCTTTGGTCCCCAAAACCTCTGCCGTGACTTCGATAAGATAGCTTTCCAGCGGCCCGCGGTTCCAGCTGCGGAAGACCGGCGCGATATCGCTGGCTGCAAGACCTTCACCATCGCGCATCATGCCGTAAACCTCGGCGATCATCTGCATATCGGCGTATTCGATTCCATTGTGAACCGTTTTCACAAAATGCCCAGCCCCATCGGGTCCCAAATGCGCCACACAGGGATCCCCGTCATAGCGGGCTGCAATCGCCTCCAGAATGGGCGCGATGCGGCGATAGCTAGAGCCTGTCCCTCCCACCATCATGGACGGGCCCCGCCGCGCACCCTCCGCGCCGCCAGACACACCAATCCCTAAATAGGACAGCCCCGCTTCTTCCAAAGTTTTCGTTCGGATCATCGTATCGCGGAAATCTGAATTGCCGCCGTCCATGATGGTATCGCCCGCCGATAACAATGGCCGAAGCGCGGCAATTGTGTGATCCACCGCTGCACCTGCCGGGATCATTAGGACAATGGCGCGCGGCGCAGGCAGCGCCGCCACCAGGTCGGCGAGGGTCTCGCAGCGCTGCAAACGAGCGGCCAGATCCCCGGCGGAGGCGATCAGCCGATCAACCGCGCTCAGCTCAAGGTTCCAAAGCGCGACATCCTGGCCCTTTTCGGCGAAGTTCAACGCCAGCGCCGAGCCCATCGTTCCAACCCCAATCACACCGATATGTGCCTGTGTCATCTTCACCTCCAGCGCCGGGGCACTTTTGTTATGGTTCCGCGGTCAATTCAATCACGAGGCAAGGGCCCCGCAGCATTGGATGATTGAGAGTAAATTCGCTGAGCCCCACGCCACACCAGGCCCGGCTCAAATGATCTTGCATCGCGGCAAACAGATCCCCTTGCCGCCAATAGCGCGGCCAACCGCCGGGAGGATCGACCGCCTCAAATAAAGTCCCCGTCGGCAAAAAACTTGAAGCGTCAATCTGTTGGTAGGCCTTGCCATCCGAGGTCATCCTCGCCAAGACCCAATCTTGCATCTGCCCATGCCATGCGATGCCACAGGCCGCGTCCTCACCCTGAGCTGTCGCGCAGGCGTCGATGACCGAGACCCGCGCACCCAAAAGATCCGCGACCGATTGGGTCGCCTTGGCCCGTTGGGGGCTTGCGATCCTGTCTGAGGAGGGGCGCATCCACATGCTGGCGGGGGAGGTTGTCACCTGCGCGCCCCAACCGGCCTCACCGCGCGCGAACTCTTGAAAGCCGTAATAGCCATGGGCATCGTCCGCAACCATGGCGATACCCTCACCTAAGCCCTTAAACTCTTGAGATTGGCACAATTTATTAAACAGATGACTTACGCCGAGACCAAGCCAAATCTCTTGGCTCTTCTGTGAGAAGACAACCATTTGATGAGAATCTTGGAAATATTCGGGATGCGCTTCGTCAACCTGTTCCGACTGCGCAGAAAACCCCTGGCGCTCCAACCAATCCAAAGCTGCCGGTGCGCGCCATCGCCCCATCCAATCAAATCTTCGAACCAAACATCCAATATTTAAGGACATGCAAGATCACTCTATGAGAAACGTCCCTCTCTCCTTAACCCTTAATCCAAAAACAACCAGAGCCAAGCAGGGATTTTTCCTAAAGTCATGCACCAAGCGGCATGTTTAGTCTAGACACCAGCGCATAATCGCTTTTTGCGCATGCAACCGGTTTTCCGCCTCATCGAAGACCACCGAATGCGGCCCATCCATGACCGAGCTTGTCACCTCCTCGTTGCGGTGCGCAGGCAAGCAATGCATGAAAAGAGCATCCGGCTTGGCCAGCGCCATCAAGGCATCATTAACCTGATAGGGGCGCAATTGATTGTGGCGCCGCTCGCGCGCCGTTTGGCTGTCATGCATAGAGATCCAAGTGTCGGTCACCAAGAGATCCGCGCCGCGCACCGCTTCTTGCACGTCCCGCTGTATCTCGATCTTCACGCCTTTGGCCCGCGCCGCCTCAATGAATTCCGCCTCCGGATCCAACGTTGCTGGGCCCGCAAAAACGAAATCAAAGCCAAATTGCCCGGCCGCATGGATGAAGCTGGCGCAGACGTTGTTGCCATCACCCGTCCAGACCACGCGCTTGCCCTGAATAGAGCCGCGATGCTCTTCAAACGTCAAGATATCGGCCATGATTTGGCATGGATGGCTGCGGTTGGTCAGGCCGTTGATCACCGGCACGCTGGCATATTCGGCCATTTCCAACAGGGTTGCCTCCTCAAAAGTGCGGATCATGATCATGTCCACATAGCGGCTCAGGACCCGTGCCGTATCCGCGATGGTTTCCCCATGACCCAGCTGCATCTCGCTGCCGGATAAAACCATGGTCTGACCGCCCATCTGCCGCACGCCAAGATCAAAGCTCACGCGGGTGCGCGTGGATGGCTTTTCAAAAATCAACGCCACCAACTTGCCCTCAAAGGGGCGTTCACGATCCACCATGCCTTTGGACAAGCCGGCACGCGCCGTTTTGATCCGCGCGGCCTCATCCAAAATGCCCCGCAAATTTTGTGGATCCACCTGATCAATGTCGAGAAAATTCTGCATCTTTAAACTGTCCTATAGGCAGGCGGCATGCAACGCTGCACCCTGGGCCGCAATGTGAAGAGCCGCGCTGTTCATTGCGCAGATTGAACCTTTTGCGCCACCGAGTCCAACCGCTCCAGCGCCTGGGCAATCTCCGCGTTTGAGATGGTCAACGCCGGAAGCACACGCACAACATTATCGGCCGCAGGCACGGTTAAGACCTCGCACTCATATCCGGCTGTGACCACATCCATATTGCTCGCCTTGCATTTCAGGCCCAACATCAACCCCGCGCCGGTCACACTGTCAAACACATCCGGGTATTGCGCGACCAACCCTTCAAGACCTTGGCGCAGCGCCCCAGCTTTGCGGCTCACCTCTGCCAAAAACTCAGGAGCAGCCACCTCATCCAAAACAGCACTTGCCACCGCACAGCCCAAAGGGTTGCCGCCATAGGTTGAGCCATGCGTACCTGCCCCCATTCCGCTTGCGGCCTCTTCGGTCGCCAGAACCGCGCCAATGGGGAAGCCGCCCCCAATACCCTTAGCCACCATCATGATATCGGGATCGATCCCTGCCCATTCATGGGCAAACAACTTCCCTGTGCGCCCGACACCACATTGCACCTCATCAAAAATCAGCAAGATCCCGTGGCTGTCGCAAAAATCGCGCAAACCTTTCAAACAATGATCCGGCACAGGGCGGATCCCGCCCTCCCCCTGGATCGGTTCAATAAGTATGGCAGCGGTCTTGTCACTGACAGCCGCATGCAGCGCGTCGTGATCTGCAAATGGCAGGTGCACGAAACCGGGCAGTAAAGGCCCAAAGCCTTTGGTCAGCTTTTCCGAACCAGCCGCTGCAATCCCGGCAGAAGAACGCCCATGAAACGCCCCCTCAAAGGCGATAATTTCCACACGCTCCGGCTGGCCCTTGTCATAGAAATATTTGCGCGCCATTTTCACGGCCAACTCACAGCACTCTGTCCCAGAATTGGTAAAAAATACCGTGTCGGCAAAGGTGAGCTCCACCAGCTGATCGGCGAGTTTTTGTTGCGCGGGAATATGGTACAAATTGGATGTATGCCACAATTGACCCGCCTGCGCCGTCAGCGCCGCCACCAGTTTCGGATGCGCGTGCCCCAGGCTGTTGACCGCAATCCCAGCGCCCAGATCCAAAAATCGCCGACCGTCATCGCTGGTCAACCAGCTGCCTGTGCCAGAGACAAACGAAAACGGAGCGCGATTATAGGTGGGCAGGATCGACGGGATCATCGGAAAACCTTTCTAACGAGGAGGGCAGAGAGAAAACCAAGAGTGAGACATACGCTTAGCAGCGCGGAAATACGAGGGGCAGGCCGCGGTGCAGCGGACATATCAGCGACGTCGGCGTCGCAAGGTGATTTCAATCATCGTTTTCATGCCCTTACCATACCAAAGCCCCCCGGCCATGGAAAGTCCAAATATCCGCTGCGGCAAATCTTGCTAAGATTTCAACCGATAGCCCCGTGCCAACCAAAACCACGCCAAACCAACCGCACAAATATTAGCCCCGCAAATCACAGCCAAAGCCAACCAAGGGCTGCCATCTGACACGCCCAAAACACTATAACGACCTCCGTCGATGATATAGAACATCGGGTTCACATGGATCAGTGGCTGCATCATTGAGGGCAAAGCTTGGATCGAATAAAAAGTCCCAGACAAAAACGCCAAAGGTGTGATCACAAAATTTGAGATCGCGGCCATCTGGTCGAACTTATAGGCATAAATGCCGCCCAAAAGCCCCAGCGCGCCCATGAACATCCCCCCCAAAATCAAAAAGGCCAATGTCCACAGCGGATGGGCAACCCAAATGCCGAGGCTCAGCCCCATCGACAGACAGAGCACCGCGCCAATCACCAACCCGCGACCAATTCCGCCCGCCAAGAATCCAATGGTCATCTCCAAAGGCGACAGGGGCGGCATCAATGTGTCGACAATGGACCCCATGACTTTCGCCGAAAGCATGGAAGAGGACGTATTGGCAAAAGAATTTTGTATCACTGTCATCATCAACAAACCCGGCGCCAGAAAGCTGACATAGTCAAACCCCATAACATCCGAGCGGCCGGGCCCAATAGCAATGGAAAAAACCAATAGAAACAAACCTGCCGTGATCAATGGCGCAAAAATTGTCTGCTGCCAAATCGCCAAATAACGCATATTCTCCCGACGAATGAGCGTCCAAAGGCCCAGCCAATTGACCCGTCCAAAGCGTCTAACGCCGAATTGAGAAACATTTGCCACAGTTTATCTCCACTTGGGTGGTTGTCCTTAGCCTCAGTTGAGCCTAAAGTAGGACGCTGCATGGGTATCACCCGGTATGGCTACGAAATTCAAGGGGGGGCGTGATGTCCTGGACTGATGAACGCGTCGAAGTTCTGAAAAAAATGTGGGGCGAGGGCCAATCGGCCAGTGTGATCGCCAAGGAATTGGGCGGCGTGACCCGCAATGCGGTGATCGGCAAAGTGCACCGTTTGGGCCTGTCCAACCGTGTGACCTCGACCACGGCCAAGCCGGCCGCCAAGGAAAAGGCAAAGACACAGGCCAAGGCAAAGCCCGCCGCGCCGGTAACACCAGCCGCGCCGCCACAACCGGCCGCGCCTGCGCCCGAAACCATGCGGGTCACCCCGCCGGCGGTGCGCAAGATCATTCCTGCCGGCCAGCCTCTGCCGCCGCAGCCTTCGGCCAATGAGATCAGCCCGGAAGCCCTGGCCAAGGTCAGTGAAGTGGAAAAGACCGCCAAGAAGATCAGCCTGATGGAATTGACCGAGAAAACCTGCAAATGGCCGGTCGGTGATCCGGCGACAGAGGATTTTTGGTTCTGCGGTCTGGCGGTGAAGGCCGGCAAACCCTATTGCGAAGCGCATGTCGGGGTGGCCTTCCAACCCATGTCCAGCCGCCGCGACCGCCGCCGGTAAGCCAGCCCCCTTGAAATCCCCCAGCCTCTTGATATTCTGAAAAGAAAATTTTGAGCGCGGGGATTGCGTGGAAATTGTTTTAAAGCTGTTGGATTGGGGCCTGCGCCAACATTGGGCGCTCGGCTGGCCGATTGTCTGTTTCATGGTGTTGATGCGCGTACCGGCACTTCGCAACACCGCAGATAATCCAAGTGATCGCGCATATTGGCGTGATCTGCTGCGCCACGATGGCGCGGCGGAACGCTACCGTTCGGTGATGCGCCGAGTGTTGGATTGGCTCGACTCCCGGCTCTCCGCCCATGAGGCGCAGCAAGGCCCGGCGCAAAAGGCTTGGAGCTATGGCCTGCTCAATGCCACCATGGCCCTCGCCTTTGCCTATCCCGTTTTGGCCATCACAATCCAATGGCTCTGGGGCTCTGCGATTGATTTTGGCGGTCAGGAGGTGATGGCCGCCAGCCCGCCGCAGGCGCGGATATTTACCGCGGTCTGGCTGGGATCTTCGTTATTCTTTTACCTTTTTGCCGGAGCGTCAAAATCCCGGTGGCGCCGGCCATCGTTTATCCTCGCCACCGGGATTTTGCTCTTGGGATCAATTTATGCCGATCGCTTTGCTGTGCCAGGGAATGTCGCAGTCGCAGGCGCATTCGCAGTCTCATTCGCAGTCTTATTCGCAGTCGCAGTCATAGTCGTCGTCGCAGTCGCAGTCGTAGCCGCAGGCGCAGAGGAGCGCTCTTCCCGCCCGAT
>Ga0209555_10000692_pt1 | contig 28036 bp, 10 predicted proteins | sample SaaInl85LU_5_DNA_FD_184643 | JGI IMG/M metagenome (GOLD analysis project Ga0209555, IMG submission 184643) | Marine microbial communities from expanding oxygen minimum zones in the Saanich Inlet - ESP_85LU_5_DNA (SPAdes) (version 2) | ecosystem: Environmental > Aquatic > Marine > Intertidal... | reverse complement strand
CACCAAATGGATTACCTTCTGTCCAATCAATAATCTCATCACCAGAATCTTCGATCTGTCTATTTTGATCGTAGTTACTGTTCGTATTATTTAGAGTGTCAAATGTCTCTGGAGACCAGGTAGCACCTGAAGTTAGTCCAGTAATTATCTCAGCAGTAGTAAATGTTCCTGTTCTATTGTATACTTCCAGAGCTCTGGTTGTATTATCCCAAGACTTGACTTCTGCTCTATTGTCTTTAGGTGAGTAATCAATAGTGATAGTAGGAGCACTAGTATATCCAGTTCCACCTGATGTAATCAAAATACTATTAACAAGACCAGTGGAACTAACCGCAGCAGTTGCAGTAGCACCTGTTCCACCACCTCCGGTAATAGTAACTGTAGGTGGAGTTGCTTGCTTATAATGTGATCCTCCATCTGTAATAGTGATACTATCAACAGCATCACCATCAGTTGTTCCTGTTGCTTTCGCTAGGAACTCATCACCAACAATCTCTTCTCCAACAGTAAAGTCTCCAGATCCACCAGGATCCATGAAGAGTTTGATAGTATTAGCAAATGCTATCTCAACATCATCAATCTCTTCAACTCCAGTATCAAAGTCATCACTACCGATCTCATAGATCTCAGCAGTGATAGCATAGAATTGGATCTTACCAAACTGGAAGAATGGTTCTTCCTTACCAACAAATTTAATCTCGTAGATATCTTTTGTTAGTGGGAAGTAAAGCAGATCTCCCTCGTTAGGTCTACTCTCAACAGTAATAGTAGGATTATGATCTGCTACTTCTTCGTCCCATCTTCTAGTAGATACTCGGAAGATAATCTCATCAGTAATCCTTAAACCAAACTTGGAGATGAACTCAGCATTGTCTCCAAATCCCATGACGTTTTGAAGCAACATCTCAATTTGAAAATGTTCTTGATACTTAGAGTATCTAACCTCGTTAAGAGTGTTATCTTTTAGAGCTATTCTAGGAATGTAGTATATGTCTGTTCCGAACAGTTTAATTTGTTCGTCCACAAGATCCTGTGCGAGACCTTGCTCGCCGCTGTGTCCTGAATAGTAAGTTGGAAAATAGGGACTAGTAGGCATCTTATCCGATCATATCCATAGGTGGGATGGCGTACTTACTGAGAACTTCGCTTTCGATTTTCTCAATCTCGCCTAATGCGTCTGTATACAATTCTCTACCATTAAGCGTGATACCGCCAGGTAGTTGAACGTTGTTATATTTAATCAAGTTTTGACCCCACTGTCTCTTCATAAGAGCAGTAGCATATTTCTTGACAAACATATCATTATTCATCTCTGTAGCATCTGTAGGATCAATCATCCTATGTGCCTCAATTACAAGATAGGTATCTTCTTTGAGGAATGCTTTATTGATGTCAAGATATAAACGATCACGACGCTGTGTATATCTGAACTGTTGGAACGAACCATTATTCAGAATCATATCTAGAGTTTCTAGATACTGCTTATTCATAAAGTAGTTGACAATATCAAGAGATCCGAATGCATATAGATCATTCAGAAACATCTGATACTCAACACCAAAAAGATTAGATCTAATTGAGTTGCTGACTAAACCAAAAACTTTGCTGATGCCAACTACATGATCTGGAACTGGAATATAGTTGGTAGACTCTTCCCAATTTGTTGTTCCAGATGATGTTGTTGCTTTATTATTGAAACGAGTTATATCGTCAGCAGTAATCTCATGCCTCAGAAAACATCTCTCCATACCGTTGTAGCAGTTCTCTTGGAAGAACTGATACGTGTCATCAATAACATTATTTACTTGCTCGTCATCAATGTTAACTTGTAATACAGGCTCACCAAGTTGCCTCTTACAATATGTGATAAGATCAGCTCTTGAATTTGGAGACGCCATTACACACAAAAAATCCCTTCTTACCTATTTAGGAAGAAGGGATCTGAGAGTTATTCTTCTGTTGTTTCTGCCGCAGCTGCTGCTTCTTCAGGTTTGTCTTCTAGAAGACCTAGAGTTTCAAGACCACCTTGGAGTTTAATCTTATACTCTCTTGCCTTGGTTAGGTTTTCTTCTAGTTCAGCAATTTGCTTTTCGGTTGTAGCAATTTGCTCTTCAAAATTAGACTTAAGTTGTGCGGGATCCATAGTTATCACATGTAATTGTGTATATCAATATTTATATTAGTAATCAAACGGGTTCGTTATGTTTTTGTATAAATCTTTTAGGGTGATAGGATAATGATGATCTTCTGGTGGAGTTGGCCAATTTACACTAGAGCGATCAATTTTTTTAAAATCTTCCTCACTCATTCTGATTTGATCGGGATTTGTATTTTGTGGCAAATCGCGAAGTGCTTGTAGATAATTTTTCCATACCGGTGGAAGTTCTTCTCCTAGAGACATTGCTTTTACAACTCTCCAATTACAAAGTTCCATCTCTTTATCACGTTCTCTTCTCAAAAGACGCATAGGTTCTAGTTTTGATTTTTCAACACACCATGCTTCTAAATCTGCTTCATTTGGACGAGGTGATGAATCCAACCAATTAAGACTTTGGTTATCATTTTTATCGACAGAAACAGACCACTCGGCATTTGGATATAATGCAGCGAGGGCGTGTGACCAATCATAATGCATCTGAATGTTAGCCATTATTAAGTTCTCCTATTAATACGTATATTTATTATTGAACTATTTCCATTATACTAGAAATAGTACATCCATTTTCGTAACTATTTTGTGCCAAAGTAGCTTGACACCTATTCAAGTAAAACGTATATGTTCCAGTACTCGAAGATCTTACTGCTAATCCATATGTATTTTCTTGACCTGCTATTGCGGTATCAAAAACATTAATGTACCAATTTGACATAGTAGAACTTTCGTTTCTATCATACCATCCAGAACAATATCCACTCCAGCGAGAACCCGCTGATGTTGAGTGTGATTTAAACTCAACTCCATTTTTCATAATAAGGATGACAACATCTTGGTGAACTTCTCCTGAAAGCATCCACTTTACTGATAACAGCGAACCCGTATATTTCGGTATAATTGAAATATTTGTATTGGGCATCTGGTTTGGAGTGAATCCTGGACCAGCAGTGAATGATTGCCTTCCGTCGTATCTTGCGGTAACAAATTGAACTGGTGTTCCTTTCGATGATGCAAAAGCATTATCTCCCAGAGCTATACTAGTGTTGCTAGCAATTTGAACTGCGGATCCTGTTTTTGGTCTAATTGTTTTTACTGATAATTTGCTCATGGTGCTATCTCCATTACGTATCCGGCAGATACAGTGTTTTCGTAGGCGTTTTGTCCACCTCTACTGTCAGTTCTATTTAACCAATATGTGTAATTGGCAGTATTTGAAGATCTATTGCCAACACGATATACAATCTCATTACCTACTGGAAAAGTTGCATTGGATGGTGCTTCATCATACCAAACAATGCTATTATTATACTGAGTGCTATTCTGGTCTCTATCATACCAACCGTGAGATACCCCACTCCAACGCTGTGCTCCTGCATCAGTATTATATCCAATGAGTGAACCACCTCTGTATACAGTAAACATATGGTCGTGTCCAGTGGCTTCTCCATTTACCATCCAAACACATTGAAAGGAAGATCCAGGAACTGTCCTTCTGATAGTAATATCTAATTGACTTAATATACTCCAATTATTATTATTTGCCGCAACAGATAAACGTCCGTCTTCTTCTACATAAGCAAAATTAACAACAGATCCAGGAAGAACTAATCCTCCGGCAATTGAAGAATCACCAAAAGAAATAGCTCCGTTATCAGATTCGATAGTATCTACAATAATTTCCGACATTTTATTATTCCTCTATTTCGTAAATAATCATACTGGAAACACCACACTCATATGAGTTTTGTCCATTACTGCTACCACATCTGTTGATGTAGTTTGTGCTTTGGGAGGTATTACCTTCGCGACTAACAATCCTATAAGTATTATTATTTGTATTTCCAGGTTTGTAAAATACCATAAAAAATATATCACCCGGTGTTGAGGTATTGTTATTTGCTCCATCATATGGCGCACAAGTAATTCCACTCCAACGATTTGCTCCAGCATCATCATTATATGAATCATATGCTGCAGTAGTTATATGAGATCCATTTACAGTATATCGAAATACTGTATTATGATGTACATCTCCAAGAATTCTTGCTTCGATAACTACTTTAGAACTAGCAAATTTACATTGTAAATCTACTTGCATTCCAGGAACGTTTGCGCTAACACTTCCCGTATCACTAGTAGCATTTTGCCAAGACGTTCTAGTTTTATATGTAACATGCTTCATTTGCACAATTCTGCCGGGATATGAAATACTGCCACTATCAGCAATAGTCAATCCCCCGACAAAATTAATAGCACCTGAAGGAGATTCTATCTCCCGTACAATAATTTTACTCATTGTAAAAATGACTCTTTATCATATTATTTATCATACTACAGACCACGCCCCACCATTTGCAATAGTGACAGTGTTACCAGATTGAATTTCAATTGGACCAGCAGACATACAACGATCATTTGCTGTAATTGTTATATTGTCAGTTATAATAGCTCTGTTTCTTTTGATAATTCCGTATTTGTCGATATACTGCTTATCTCCATTAATTTTTAATCCATTGGAAATTTGACCACTACTGAAGGTACTGCTCTGAATATTCATAGAAGATCCAGAAACGTCAATTCTGTCAGTGGCAGATGTGCCAATTCGGAATGTTCCATCAATTTCACTGTTTCCAGTAGCTTTAAAAGTGCCGGAAACTTGTAAAGTGTATGTCGGATCTGCTACATTAATTCCAACCTTAGATAGTCTGTAGATGTCATTACCATTAGAAGCTTCAGTCCAACGCGAAGTAACAAACTCAGCATTATTCTGGAAGAGTTGACCATTGAAATTAACATCTCCTTGAATGTTGAGTTGATAATTTCTATTGGTTCCACTTTCTGGATCAGTTCCACTAGTTGCTGTGGTATTAATACCAACTCTATTTGAATCACCAGCAACAGTAATTGCTGGAGTTCCATTCCAAGTTGTTCCGCCATTATTGGTGGATGCTTGAATAGTAAACAAGTGGTTGCCAACTAGTTGGTTGCCAATTCTAAAGTTTCTATATGAAGAAGATCCACGGAAGACTAGAGGAGCACCAGAGTTATCATTATCAGTGTCGATAGTAACGCCTGTTTGGAACATCGCATCACCATTAACTTCCAGAGTGTAATCTGGTTCGCGGTTGATGTTGACACCCATTTTTCTGGATGCGATAACATCACCAACAACACGGAAGAACAGTTCTGTCTCTGTGCCTTCCATAGTGAATCCTTCACTATATTCAGAGTTTGGTGAATTACTATCAGAATGATTGTATCTCAGTGTGCCAACTTGAGCTAAAGTAGAAACTTGATCACTGAATCTAATTTTTGCTCCAACGGCATTAGTTAATGTGCGAACATAGATTCCAGAATCACCAACAACATCTAAAGTAGATAATGGATTAGTGCCAGCGTTGATACCAACTTCATTTGAACCAGCATCAACAAACAAAACACCAGAATCAACATTCAAGTCGTCAGACATTGTGACGACACCTGTAAATAATGATGTTCCCGAGATGCTTAAGTTAGAATTAGCGCCCGTTAGAGTTAACGGACCAGTCATGGTATCGCCTGCTTTGAGAACGTTAAGCGAAGCAGCACCAGTTAGAGCAGCAGTGATTGTTCCAGCACTAAAGTCTCCATTGGTGTCTCTAGCAACAGCTGATGTTAACGCAGCAGTTGAAACAATATTTGATGAATTGAATGCGGTATTACCAGCATTCCAAACAGTCTGACTATTGATGCTTAAAGAATTTTCATCCCCAACTACAATATTTAATTGTCCAGATCCATCAGTTGCGTTACCACCAGATGCTTCAATTTTTGAATTGTAACTTGCCGTTAGCGTAGAAGAATTAAATAAAACTGCCGGAGCACTACTAATCCCATCAGATCTTCCTAATTTTAACTGAGCATTACCAGAATTACTTTCTAGTGTTGCTGCGACAAAATTATTTCCATCTTCAATACTAAAATCTTGGAAAAATACAGATTCATTTGCATCACCAATTTTTATAGCACCAACAAAATTACCGGTAGTAAGTCTACCAATCAATATGGTGTAATCATTGAAATTATCTCCAACATCATCATTGATAATTCTATCATCAATTTCAATAACACCAGTTGCCTGGTCATTTGAATTGTATAGGTTAACAGCGTCTGCTCCTGGGGAATATTTTGCGTCTGTTAAAGTTTGACCAGAAACATAAATTCTATATCTTGGATCTCCAGAATAACTCTTGATTTCAATTTGATCTCTGAAGGAAGATGCACTCTTGTAAGTTGGTAGACGGTTATCTGAAATTTTACCAGAGTTGATATTAAGAGCATTTTGATACCAAGATCCTTGCTTATTATCAAGTCTGTCAGCGTCAAGACCAGTGCCAACACCATCATTACCAGATGTCCAAACTTTTGCCCAAGTACCAAATGTACTAACACCAGATCCAGAACCACGAAGATACATGTTATCATTATCAGTAAATGCTAATTGCTTAACACCACCATCAACTGTAAATCCTTGTCCGCCTGGTCTGAAAGTTACAATTTGTGTTTTTGATCCACCGTCATTGAGTGCTGCAGCACTATTAAATATAGTGTTGGAGACAATACCAGTAACAAATGTGTTTGGTGCTGGAGATGACACTGGGTTGTTAGTACCACTGATAACACGAATTGTATTTTGTGATTGACCAGAGATGTCAATATTGTAATTTCCTGCCAATCTATCTGATAGTAGAGTGCCAGCATTAAGATTGCCAGCATTTAGATAGTAAGCACCTTGAGCACCATCTAACAAGTCAGCGTCTAGACCGCTATCTGGACCGGTCTTAAGTTCAACCGAACCATTACCTCCTTGTCCAACATTAAATTGACTTTTCTTATATCTAGAAACTCCAATTGTTCCATATAGATCAGCAGAAATTGTTAGATCAGAAACTCTCGCAATATCAAGTGATATATTTGCGTATTGCCTGTTGATAGTACTTACTTTACAATCAAGAACTAAACCAGATCCAGAACCAATTTCAGTTGGTGGGACCGTAATGCTAAAGTCAGCATTAAAGTTAACACCACCATTTGTTACCACAACTGAAGTAACTTCGTTATTTACAACAGTAATGTTTGCTGCCAATCCAGTTCCAGATCCACCAAATAATGGAACATCAAAGAATTGTCCATTGCTAAATCCTGACCCTGGCGCTGCGATAATAATAGATTCAACAAATTGACCTTGTGTGTATGTTGATTCAAATGTAATTGGAGACTCTCCTCTAAGAAACTCAATAATAGTTCCTGCGGGAATAATATCAGTAATTGGATTATCAATAGCAACTGTTGTCAATCCACCAGTTGTAATAACACCCGTAATATTAGTATTTGCAGGGATGCCAAGAATATTGTCAACTACTTCATGACCAATTAAAGTATTTGAATTGGTTGTGAATATAAGCGAATTTGTTCCAACACTAGCTTGAGAATATAGACTAGCAAAATATCTATTTTCCGCACCTTTTAATGATTGAACTGTCAAAGCATATGACGAATCACCACGTAAGAAGGTGAACGAGTTTGCTGAGTTTGACCCTAGTAAAGATGTTGAGATAAGTTCATTTGGACCACTGGAGACCAAAGTGTTAACACTAACTGCTTCACTGCTCAGTGATACCCAGTTGGCGATATCAAATGAAGACGTATTAATAGTTCTTGTAAGGTTAACTGTATTTGTAGATGGAGATGTGCTATCTTGAATAGTATCAGTATCTTCAATTTTGATTCTATTAACAATATCTCCGTATAATCTACTCTCCAATAGAGCACTACCCTGTGCTTGTATTCCTCCACCAGGAGGTGCATCAAATGTGATTGTTGGTTGTGTAGTATAACCTTTACCACCCAATAGTCCATTGAATAATGCAATAGTTACAGTAACAACTTCGCCATTTGCTATAGTGCAGTCAGCTTCAGCAGCAATAGCACCAGCAGATGGATTACCACCTGATATTACTATATTTGGTGCTGTTACATATCCAGAACCGCTATTTGTAATATTGATTCTGTAAATTACACCTTCTCTATATTCCGTTGATTGTAGTCTTCCATTAGAAACGCTACCAGTAAATACATCTCCAATAGCAAAACTTAATGCTGGATCTGGATTAAATCCTAGGAATAAAGTATCGTTATCTTCATTCAAAATGAATGATGTGGATGTGTCTTGCTGAATCGCAATATCACCGGCAAGTGCTCCTTCGATAGATGTTCTTCCAGCAACATCTGGTACTGTGTAAACACTGAATGGACGCAAAGCAGGAATCTGATCAATAGAAATTTTTCCACTATCAGTAAGTTCTACTAGAGCTCTGGGGACAGCATTAGTAGAGTATGGTTTGTTGATATAAGGTCCGAGATTATTGGTAATAAAATCTTTAACTGCTTTTTGAGTTGGGATCTTACTATCAGAAGCACTAGCACCACCAAGTGTGTTGGATGCGTCAAAACCGGTGACAACAACGTCACCACCTTTCAGTTTTAGGAACTCGACTTCTGAAATTGTAACTGTACCGGTAAAGGTAATATTACCAGTTCTGTTTTCAATCTTAGCAAACGTGCCAACTTTAAAGTCACCAAGTTCGTCAGTACCCGAAACATAAACACGACCATAATTTTGAGATACCTGCTCACTAGATTCATCCTTAGTGCCACCATTTTCTGGTAATGCATTATAGTTAGTGCCCGATCCAGCATATTCCCAAGTGTGAGAAGATGAGTTAACAATAGATGGTCTATGCAATCTAATTGTTTTTCCAGTCAGTACGGAATTTGATACTGCTTGATTGTTTGAAATATCAATCAAACTCATTGCCTGTCCGGTACCATCATCAATTGTTAATTGACCTCCAGAACCATCAACGGTAACAGCGGCAATACTATCGATAAAATATTCAATATCTGGATTTGAATTTTTATATCCATCAATTTTAACAATATAATGCTCAAGTGGTTCTCTTCCTAAACCAGCAACAGTCAGAATAGTTCTGCCAGTTGGTGTTGCGGACACATTGGATATCGTTGCGATATCAAACTCATATGCATCCTTTCTAAATCCTATAGCTCTTAACGCATATTGTCCAAAGTTAGTAGCAGAGTTGGTAATTGAACAATAACCACCAGACTCAGCAATAACACCATCACTACAGAAAATAACAAAGACAGAAACTAACTGGGTGTAACCATCGTTAACAACTCTATAACCAGTACCACCAAAAGAAACAATCGTGAATGCCGCAGCAACCATTGATTTACCCTGATTCGGGAATGTTGCCGATCCATCTAAGTTTAGACCAGGGAATGGTGAGTTGGGTTGCTTTACTTTATTACCATCAACTTCGGCACCGCCACCACCTAGGAAGGAGATAACAGAAGCGTTCTGAGTATATGGTGATGCTTCAATAATAGGATAGTCATCGTAGTCAGCACGAACTGCCATCCTATTATTATTTTGATCATAGATAAAACTATCTGGGTATGTTCTTATTTCTGCAGTATTGAACAGAGTGCCATACGTTTGTGTGGTTGCTCCTGGTAAAACAACACCACCTAAAATATCATCCAACAATTGCATTTCGGTGTCAATTGTTGAAGAAACATTAGCACACAAAGGATTGCTTGAATATGGTAGAATATCCCAATCTTCAAATGTTGGAATATTAACAGACGGTACTACCGGATCAAAGATTAAAATTGTTCCATCAGTAAGAGCACTCACAAATGAATGTGCTCCTGTGTAAGAAGAAGAACCTACATTACATGTAATAGTAGTAAGACCACCGCCAGTAGAAACATTGGTAATTGCGTGACTTTTCCCACGATTTTTATCTGTTGGTGATGGACTTGCGTGATCTCCACCGCTGTTAAATGCACAGTTAAATGTTAACGCACCTTGCTTAAATGCAATTCTGTCATTGGTTGTTGGATTGCCAACAGAACCACTAATAGAAACAGTTACCTCACCCGTTGATGCGTTATAAGTTGCTGTTGTTGGTGTTGATTGAATGATAGTTCCATCAGACCAGTTACGCATTGCTTTCTTAGCAAGTTCAGCAACTTGGGTATACGCATACCTAGTAGATGGCAACTGAGAAGCATCAACACCAACTAATACAGATCCACTAAAATATGTTTCGGCATTTGATACAATACCAGCATTTCCACCAAGAACCAAATCCCTAACAAGACCACCAAGAATGTAATTGATATCTCTTCTACACTTTCTTTGATGTAGATCAGAAAGACCTAATGTTGGGAAGTTAGTTTCTGTATTAGTAAGTGCTTGCTCGGCAATTAAATCTCTGTTTCTAGCAATTAAGTATGCTGCGTCTAGATATGTTCCAGAAGCATCATTTCCGATCACATCAACATAAAGATATGCTAAAGTATCGATTGCTGATCTTACATCATCACATGCAGGACTACCAGCAGTTGCTGTAATTACCGTGTCGTCAAAATATCTTTCTGACGATGTAAACTCTGGGACGTATATTGGACTGGATTGTGTTCTGTCACCAGTTCTCCAATTACACATTGCAAAGATTGCTAGTTCGCGAGCATATTCAATCGCACGAACTGTTTGAATAATTTCATTTTCAATATAAGCAATTTTTGCGCCAACTACATATCTATCTGCTGCTTCAATAATATTATGATTTGATCCAAATTCTAAATCTCGTGTTAGAGCATTTAAGAAGTGGATAACATCTTGCTTACATTGAACGTCGCCATTACTTCCAGAATTTGTTGACGTTGGAGCACTGTATGCTGGATAAATTTTCTGTCCAGCTTCACATTCAATTAGCAAATCTGCTAGTCTTACAATATCATCATTTGCTAGAGTTAATGGTTGGTCAGTTGTTACTACAGCAACACCAGTATTTGAAGTGTCGTATACAAAATTAGTAACGTTAACTACAGCACCAGTAGATGAAGTTACAGTACCGCCACTAACCCAAGTATTTACATGATCTAATGTTCCGAGATATATGCTGAAAGAACTACCACCAACAGATAGAGAATTTGATTCAGATCTTACAAATGTGTGAACAGACTGTGGTAGATGTTTTACTGCATTGGATGCTGAACCAGAAAAACTATGTATTGATTGTGGTTCATGCTTGATAGCATTTGCTGATGCAGTTATGAACGTATGAGCAGAAGTGTCGGAAGAAGTTCCAACGTTGATTGTAAACGTTCCATCTTGGTGGTCAATGCCATTGGCAGCCGCACTGACGAAGGTGTGAGTACCAGTGTAAGAAGAAGATCCTACATTAATATCAAATGTGTTGGTAGTTACATTGCTGATTTCTAACCAGCGACCTGATGGGTAATCATATCCAGCACGAGGATATGATTTTTGAGCAACATTACCATCTAGATCACAAGTGTATGTTAATGAATCATTATCAATTTTAACATAATCACCGTTAGTAAATCCATGGTTTGAAACAGTTAGTGTTACTACACCAGTTGCTGCGTCATAAGGAGCATCAGTTGCGGTATGTTGAGTAGCACCAACGCTAGTAATAGCAATAGACTTACCAGCAAATGGATCTTGTCCAGGACGTGGGTATGTGCTTTGAAGTACGTTTCCATCCAGATCACATGTAAACGTAAATGAGTTGTCAGCAAGAACAACGCTACGTCCGACCCCAAGACCATGCTGTCCAACAGTGACTGTCATATCACCTGTTACTGGATTATAATTAGCACCAGTTGGTGTGAAATACTTATTGGGACCTGAAATACCAGCATTAATGGTGATAGTATTTTCAGCAACTGCTGTGATAGGCATAGACCTACCAGCAAAAGGATCAATACCAGGACGTGGATAAGTCTTAACTGACTGATTTCCATCCATGTCACATGTGAAGGACAACGAATTGTCATCAATAATAATACCTTCACCAACAGATAATGTATGTGGTCCGACTGTTAAAACAAGACTTCCTGTTGCTGGATCATAATTTGCACCAGAGGGTGTAAACTGCTGATCTGGACCAGAAGCACCAACGTTTACAGTAAATGTGTTTGTATCAGATGCAGTGATAGGTAAAGATCTTCCGCTAGCAAATTGATCCGTATCAGGTAATGCGTGTTCTGTTTGATTGCCATCCATCGCACATGTAAATGTGATAGACTGATCAGCAATCCTGATACCATTTCCTACAGATAATCCATGGTTATTTACTGTGAATACAGTATCTCCTGTAGCAGGATTATAAGTTACATTTGTTGGTGTAAATTGAGCAGTTGCTTGTCCACCAATATCATATACGGAATAATAATCTCTTTTGAATTGATCATTAATTTTTCCTACTACTTCATCGGCAATAAATTCTCTGTTGTTGCGGATGAATGTAACAGCATCTTGATACCTTCTTTCGACAGGCGTTGCGGTTGCGAATGTGTTTGGTGAGTTGAGGAGCGATAATGTAACACTTCTCGTGAAAGTTTTTGCAACTGCTGTTTGTCCTGGTTGAACATTATTGTCAACGACAGCAGGAAATTTTTTGGGAATTACAAATCTTCTAGCACGACCATCAGCATCTTCTAGAACTTTATAAATTCTCTGTTTACCGTTCAATGCAGATAGATCTGGATTGGAAGTTGGCATTCCAGAGATTACAATTTCTTCACCTTCTTTTAATTCGTGAGTATTGCTTCTACCTACAAGTTCACTTGTGTAAAAGACAACACCACCAATATCTTCAGAATTTCCAAATGTTTCAAATTGGAAACCGTTTTGTGTAATAGATGGATCTCCTTGCTTCGAGAAATCTAATCTAATAATAGGATACGAAGCTTCAAAATCTTCGTTGACTGATACAACTTCGCCTTCAGCTCTAATTGAAATTAGTGAAGTAGAATTAAAAGTTTCAATTTGTGGTGTTGCTTGGTTAATATTAACACTAATCGCAGCAGTGCTATTCCATTCAGGAGCTCCTAGTATACCAAAAAATCTAATATCCCAATAAGTTGGAGTATCAATATCATCTGGTGTAATTGAAGCAATTTGATAATAACCTTGCGTAAAGACAGCATCGTTAGTATCATCCACGAACACATATGTGCCAGCTGGAATTATAGATGACGGATCTGAAGTAGATCTGAGTTTGTTCTCTCCAGAAGCAGCAGTAATAGTTAATCCACTAACTGCCGCACCAGTTCCAGCAGATGTGATATAGGAAAATTGTTCGCCTTGAACAAAAGAACCACTTTTTAGTTCTACATCAGCTGATCCAGAAATATATGCGCTAGCGCCAGTTGTTTCCTCAAACCTAACATCAATAATATTTGCTCTTGAACCAGTATTTAAACCAACTACATCCAATCCATTAGCAAGAGTTGATAATCCTGTGTTACCAGTAAAATCAACACGGAATTGATCTGGACCAAAAACTTGATGACCAATTGGAAACTTTACACCAATATCACCATTTACTTCTTTATCGACAAGAATTCTTTGCTTGTCGTCAAAGACCATAGCATAATCCCAAGTAGCAACAGCATCGCCATTAGCATCAATTTTGTCTCTATAAGTAACACCAGTGACATAGTTTTTATCACCGAACTTAAAGATGTGTTTGCCAGGATTGTTTGGTCTTATAATAACCAAACGAAGGTTATCACCAACAACCGATGCGTCTGGTGGTAGTGAGATGGGATTGTCTTCTACATAATCACCACCAGAAATAATTAACGTTTCTTTGACACCAGGAGTAGACCATGCAATTTGTGCTGCCTTCTTAATGGTTCTAACAGGAGCAACAGCAGAACGACCATCATTTAGATCGGAACCAATTTGTTCTGAAACATAAACACGACCACCAACGTCATTTGTTGCTAGGTTAAGTACATATTCAGTAGTAGCAATTTTGTCGGATCTATCTCCTAGAAGAGGAGTAATAGAACGAGGATATACACCTGCGTCTCCGGTATCATTATATCTAAATTCTTCTTCATTAATTACACGAAAACCAACATGCTTGAAGTTAACTTCGCCATTTGCAACAATACCATCAACATGCTCTGGACCGCTAGGTCCAGTTTCTCCAGCATTTAGTGCCTGATAAACATTTGAACCAAAATATCTAAATGAATTTTCCTGAAGAATAATATTTGGTGCCCATAAAGTACCAGTATTATTTTGATATGTTTTTAAGTTGGGCGCTCTAAAATTTGTATCTGGAGTGATAAAGTTGTCAATATCTAGGTTTAGAATTCTCGCCGTATCTGAAATGATAGACGTGGAAGTTCTAATAGCACCATTAATATCAAGTTCATAGTCAACGGTATCAAGTGCGGATGTTGCTGCAGCACCAGAACCATTACCACCACTAATAACAACTTGAGGAGCAGTATTATAACCACTACCTGGGTTATTAACTGCAATGTTAATAACACGACCGTTGAAAATAAAGGCAGATGCTAAAGCTTGTGTTCCACCTTCGGGAGGTGCTGTGAGTTCTACTAATGGTGCGGCGGTATACCCAGAACCAGACTCGGTAATTGTGATAGTATTAACTCTTTGTCCAGTTCTGTTAATACCAACACGAGGTAAATCCGTTTCGGAATCTAGTTGAGTTCTTAAAATTTCTTTTTCAGATGATCCAGTACCACCTCTAATAGTGAGTTCATTATCACCAATAAGTTTTGGATTAACGCCTCTAATTTTTTCTTTATCTGAATTGATATGAAAACTCATGGTGCGTGCGCTCGTTCATCTTTCCTAGTTATTATTTAGCGAATTACGACCATGCGATAGATACAACATCTGTCATAGCAATCCATTTAATATTTGATGTTGTTCCTGCTCTTGTAGTATTATATGTGAAATTATTTACCGACCCTAAAGGAACAACATCCCAAGTTTCTCCTTCGGGAATATCATCTTTTATAGTTGTCTCTAAAGTTGACGAAATAGATACCGCACCGGATCCATTACAAAATACAGCACTTTCTAATTTTTTTGCGAATAATGTTCCGTTGGGATTTACAGCAATAATCTGACCAGTAATAAAATTTATCGTATTATTTTCAATATTAATTAATGTTCCAACATCATCTAATTGTAATGAACCACTGTTAGCTCCACGCAAAATATATTTTGTTGCGTTGGAATCGGTATAAAAAGAATTTTTTATTTCTAAAGAATTTAATTCTTTAGCGTTTTTATCTTTATCAATTATTGTTGTTTGATTAATAGAAAATCCACCAAGTGAATCAAACTCTCTTAAATTAACAGGCATTTTACTTGAGGGCGTGTGTGACTACAGTAAATTCTACGGAACTACCAACTAAATGATCATTGGTTAAAGTTACAGTTGCACGTACTTCATTTTCATCAGTAAAATCAAATGTAGTTGTGAAACCATCCTGAGAACTATTTAGACCACCGTATTCGTTATTGTAAATGTCGGTAGTGCTTTTATTGATAATTCCATATTCCATCATCGACTTATTTCCTGTTGCAGTATTCTTTGAAAGAATTGTACAACGGCAACCATTAGCAGTAACTGTACTGTAAAGAACAGCACTTCCAATTTCAGATGAACCTTTGACTAAAGTAATTTTTTTAGTTGAAATTATATAATCTGCTAATTCAAATTCTTTTAGTTCAGAATCAAAAATTTTAACACCATCATACACTCCAGTACCAAATCCAATATTATAAAAAATATCACCAGTGTCTTGGAATCTTAAAATTGGATCGACATTTAATCCAGATGACAGACCTAACTCTAATGCTGGTTTATTACTATGAATAAATGTTTTTGTCGTATCAGTGTTATCAATAGTTGTTGATGCATTATCAAGTGTTAGAAGAGATGAAGTTAGTTCAAACTCATTACTGGTTACAGATCTGATAGTATCAACTGTGTCAAAATCAAGTGCTGTTGCTGTGAGTCTTAACGTATTGTTATTGTCATTATAAAAATATAAAATATTTTCATTTGATCCTGGAGAAAGTTCTGGTATAATATAAGTATTCTGATCAACGTCTTTGACGCCACCAAGAGAACCCCAGTTGACTCCATCATAACCTTCAAACTGAAGAGCAGATGTATTGAAACGAACAGAACCCTGATCAGGTGATCCCCTATCAGCATCCGCTCCAGATGGAAGAACCAGTGTTGTATTAGTATCAATTTTTACTTTTTTGCCACTGTTTGGCGCTATTAAAATATCACTGATAACAGAAGAGATTATATTTTCTGAAAGTTTTAAGTCATTGTTAATGACAATAGGACTAGAACCTGTTGGATCAATTCTAACCTCTTCAATATCTTCAAATACAATAGGTGCTACAGCTAATTGACTATAAACTAGTGTGGCATTGCCATTTAAAAAATTATTTCCTGATATATCAACTGGAGGTGATCCTGGTCCGCCTGTAGTACCGTCTACAATAACTTCGTATAAGTTATTCTTCCACTTCAAATAATCTCCAGCAACAACAGGAGTATTTGCATTCCAGTTAACAAAATTTGGCGCTGCCGTATTAATAGAACTTTGCTTCTTCACATTCACAAATTCTAAAGAATTTGGTGTAACGTTTACAGTGTTAATATTATCATTAATAAAATATAAAGTATTGTCGTTTGCGCCAACAGTTTCCTCTGCTTTAATATAGGTGTTACCGTCTTGGTCTCTGACACCTCCAAGAGAAGACCATGCAGTTGTTGTTGCGTTGTAACCTTCATACTGCTGACTTTCTGTGTTGAATCTGATAGATCCATTTTCCGCCAATAATGTTGGTCTCTCTGCTGTAGTACCGAAAGGAATATTTAAAGACGTAGTTGTTGGAATTTTTACTACTTGATCTACTGCTGGTATGATATTAATATCGTAACCAGCTTTTGATGAAATTGTATCTTCTTCTAAATGTAATTTTTCGTTAAATTCTGCGTAAGAAGTTGTTTTGAAATATCCAGCACTATCAATATTGCCATCAGTGTCTATGGCAATTTTATCTTTAAATGTAATATTGGTAGAACTTAAAGTTAAATCATCGACAGCAGTAACTACAATATCCGCAGCAGAATTAATTTCTGGTACAGCAATCTCTGTTGCTATAATACTAGCTGCCGTTAAAGTTCCTGTGAGAGTTTGATTTACTCCATTTACTTGGGAACTTACTATTGTAGGAATTGATACAGATGAATTTTCTACATCTGTATTAAAAATATTTGTTGATGTTATGCTAGATACATTAAGAACTAAACCAGAACCAAATGTTCTTGGGTTATTACTGTTGATAGTAATAGATGCTTCTTGATTATCTGCCCCACCCATGTTAGGATGACTGGTACAATAGTAGTATAATGTAGTGGGGGTGTTTTCAGTAATATTAATAGATAGGACTGTTCCTACTCTGGACACTCCTTCTGTATATTCACCACCAGAGAAATTCGCTGTAAGTGCTCCAGTAACTGTGGCATTTCCAGACAATGTAACCTGAGTTGGTCCGTCTACACTGATAACAATTAAAGATGATGGAATCGCTCCCGCACCAGTAGCAGTTACGACCATTCCTGGTAGAATGCCTGTGCTGGAAGTTAATGTCATAACTGCAGATCCTGCAGTTACTGATCCAGATACCGAAGACACTAGACTCGGGGAGTATATTCCATCCCTAAAAGCACTTAGTGTAAATGGGTGATCACTTGGATATGTGATTTCAATTGTGTCACCAACATAGAAAGTTAGATCTGGTGTGGTAACACCATCAATTTGATATCTATTTTGGGATCCTACAGCACTGAGTGGGTATGCATTTGTACTATCTTTTACTAAATTTGTATCTTGGAATGATCCTCCATCAGCAACAACTATAGAAGTAATATTTGAACCATTATCAACAACTTCTAATACATCAACTAATGCTCCATCAGACGATACAGCTGTTACGGTAATCAAAGTATTACCAGTCGCCCCAATAGAAGCACCACTTAATGTTACGGTATCATTTGTTTGGTAGTTATATCCAGCATCATCTACTGAAATGCTAGCAGAAATTACAACACCATTTTCATCAAAAGAGACATCAAACAATCCCCCAACACCATTTCCTGATGTTGAGGTTGGTGCTACACCCCCTACTGAAGCATCAGCAGTTCCTCCTGTAGAAGCAGTAGTAACTTCTGTGTCTTCAATTACTCCTCCTTGTACTTGAACTTGATCTGATGTGGTTAATGCACCAAGAGCAATTGCTGGATTGAAAGTTAATTCTTGTACGGCAATGCTAGTAGCAGCATAACTAATACTCTGAATTAAGTTTGCTGGATTTGTGGATACAACGTCACCTACCGCATATCCAACTCCACCATCTGTTATAGTAACTGATCCAACAGATCCTAAAGATGAAATTGTATACTGAAGATTTGTTGCTGGTTCTCCATATGGCGGAGTTATTGTTACTGTAATAGAACCAGCAGTTGTTGGTTGATCAGATAACGATAAAATGTAATTTCCACTGTCTCCATCAATACTTAAAGTAATTGTTGTATTGGCAGCAAGAACACCAGTTCCGCCAGTTTTCGTTATAGTAGAACCATTAGTAAATTGATTATATTGTGCTTCTGTTATAATAATTTGACTGGAAGGCTCACCCTCTTCCTCAGTAATTGTTAATGTAACCCCAGTTACTTCTATATTGAGACTGAGAACTTCCCCTACAAGATATCCATCTCCTTTAGATAAAAAAGTTAGGGTTGATGTGTCAATACTACTTGGATCATTTGAAATCACATATGTTGCTCCAAGTCCTCCACTTGTTTGAGTAATATCACTTTCATCGACATAAGTCATTGTGCTGGTATCTGGAGCAAGCACATCCCCATTCAAATACCCAGAACCAGATGCCGAAATTGTAATTCCTGTGACAACTCCCGTGTTATCTACAACTACCGTTGCTTGAGCTCCAGAACCATTTCCTCCGGTAAGACTTACCCCATCATAACTATTTTCAGTATATCCACTTCCAGCATTACTTATAGATCCTAGGATATTTGGAACTGTAAAATTGACCGTCGTAGATTTTTCTGGTGCAGATCCACCAACAAGTGGAATAGTAAAATATTGACCAGATTTCAATCCAGTAGCATTTGTAGTTATCGAACCTAAAAATGATTCTACTACAATTGTAGATTCTGATCCACTACCACTACCACCAGTAAGAGGAACTGCTGTATATGTTCCTGATCCATAACCAGTTCCTGAGGAAGAAATTATAGTTCCTGCAGTATCTAATTCATTCTTAATGACATAAAAATCATTATAAGAACTAACTTGAGAACTTGAATATTCAAAGATCTTTCTTGATCCAGAAACAAAAGAAAGAATATTTAAATCTGACTTAAATAAACCAAGAGAATTATCGCTTATAAAAGATAATGATGGTATATTTTTAGATCCATCTCCAAGTTTTAAATTTCCTGTGGATAAATCGGAACCACCAGCGGCAATGTTGAATACTTGAGATCCAATATCATTAATTTTATTCCTTTGTTGTTCAAAGGTATCTGTTCTAGCGACATTAATTGCTGGCATTTTTTATTAGCTCTCTAAGTAGGGATTTGATTTCAGAGACTTCATCCTTCAACATATTTATGTCTTCTAACGCGGAACCAAGGTGTTTTGATTTGCGTCTAGATTCTATGGCAGAATCGTCCAAACTGATGATGGCACCTGTGGTCTCATCTCTGACGAGACCATCATGACCTTCTACTTTAATATAACTCATATGCGGAAATTAGAATGCTGCTACTGCTCGAATGTCTTGAATCTTGGGAACAAATGATGGATCGACTCCTTTCATAATAATTTTAACCGCAAAGGATGAGAACTCTGGGAGATTTGACACACTGTAAGTAATATCCTGATAAGATGATTGTTTTTCTACTATCGAAGAAATTGTATTTTCTGGAGTAGCAATCACTAGTGAATCTGGAGATCCATCTTCATTAAAGTATGTCCAATTAACATCTTCAAAGTTTTCTTGACTTGAAGATTTTTTAAATTTGTAAAGAACTTGAACATCATTAATATCTTTAGAATTTAATGTCAAGTGAACATCAATAGCAGTTGCTGGGTTGTTAATTACAACTTCCTTTGTAACATATTTTGATACAGTAGAACTGTTCTTAGAAGTATTGTCGGAAACATATGTTATTCCGTTGGCATAAGTTATTGCTTTAATTTCTAAGAATCTTGCTTCATCATCTACTTGATTCGGATACTTCAAGAAGTCTCCTACTCTAAAGATATCGGCAAGTTGATCATTCGCATCAGAATTTCTATTGAATATTACATTGTCAGTAATTCTTCCTGTGAAATCATCTGCTAGTGGTTGTGTGTCGTTTCTAACTTCTAGTTTCTGAGTCTTGTTATTCCAAATAACCGCAGTTCCAGTAATAATATTATCATACGATTCTGAAATTATGGATGGATTTCTTGCAACCATAGTTGCCGAATCTGGAATATCAAGGAATACTTCAATTGGGTTTGTAGAAATAGTAGCAGCTGGTACAACTACACCATTAACAGTTTCAATTAACGTTGGTTGATTTCCTAACGTAACTCTTTCTCCTCTCTTGAAGAACTGACTTGTCTTGAGTCTCACCCAAACTGTAGAACCTTCAACTTTAGCAATAGTGCCAACTGCTTTTGAAGTATATCCTTCGATAGCTTGGTTGTCTTGAATTTGACTGCCACTAGTATTTCCTATATTGAACTTATAGATTGGGTAAAACTCAATGATTTGGTCTCTTCTTCCGTATCTATCTTCCTGTCCAGTAGCAGATTCGATTCTGTTTGACACAGTTTTGACGCTTGCCGTAGAAAGATCAACTACTGGAGAAAGATAAGAAACGGTAGATGAAAGAGACAACTTATACAATAAGGAAGTCACATTGTTTAATGTCTCATTAATATCCGAAGCAATAAATTTCTGATTCGTGAAATAATGTGGTTCATTTAAAAATGTCTTTTCATAATCTGTTTGTGAATATGATGTATAATTATTGGTCAGGGAATCCACAGGAACAACATTTGTTGTTTTAATAGAAGAACTTAATTTAGTTCCAGTAAATGATAAGTATTGAATTTGTGGATATAGAATTTCATATTTTCTATTGTAAGTAGCATACACTACTTCACCACCACCTTCAATGTTTCCAGAAGCGGCAACAGTTGATGTGATATTATAAGTATCAATTCCACTATTTGTAATTTGGAATAACTTGCTATTTAAAACATCAGAAGTTACACCACCAGTTTCGACAGCACCTTTGAAGAAAACATAAGAAGATCCAGAAGTTTCAAATCCATTATCTCTATGTGATACTTGAATAATGTTGTTGTTGTTTCTAAAGAGTTTTGAAGTCGCGTTTGTGTTAGATGTAGCGTTAGTATTGAATGGGTTCTTGGCCAACAATTCGTAACCTAAAGATTCATTTGTTAATATCAACTCTGCAGTTTTAGCGATATTAAATTCTGCTCTGTATAGAGTAAATTTGACATCTTCAAAATTATCTTCTGTCCAGTTATCTACATTTTGTGATCTGTATACCGAACCGAGAGAAGGTTGTGTCGTAATAACAGTACTTGTGGCGACATCAACTTCCCCAAGTCTAGATACCCAAAGTTCATAATCAGTTGAGTCAGTTTCAATTGCCATAGCATACTCGGTATCATTCTGTAGATATACCGGATGCTCAAATTCAAAATGTGATGGAACAGTAGAATCTGTGAGACCGCTCTGGTCCACTGCTACGCCCATTCTAACAGCAGGACTATCAATCTCTATCTCAGTTTCAATTGTCGCTCCTCCAGCGCCGTTACCGATGCCTTTAATGACGACAGAGGGTGGTTCTGTATATCCAAATCCATTCAAACTAATTTCTGTATTATAAAGTTTGCCATCGGATACCTCCACACCAGCAGTAGCAACAGATCCACCAGGAAGTTGTGGACTTTCGATAGTTAAAATTGCGTTGGTGTAATTTTGACCAGTAGATGTAATTCTAATATTTGAAACCTTGCCACTATCTTTAGCAACAGTCAGAACGCCAGATTCTCCCTCAGTGTTGTTTCTGAGAGTTACTGATGGAACTGAAAGTTGCTCGTTTTGATTAAACGAACGACCATTATGGTTACTTAAAACGAGAGTATATACTTGCTCATTTGTTAATAAGAATCTACCAGAAGAAGATGGAACTAAATCAACACCATTCTTGTCAATAATTTTTTCAACTGGACCACTTGCAGCAGAAGTAGTTCCCGTTACATTTTCACCTTTAGTAATATAAACATTTCCATTTGTGAAAAATTTGATATACGTAAATGGAGATAGGATTTTTTCTGTTCCAGGAATAATATTTTTACCTGGTTTGTCCGAATCTACATTAGTTAAGTATACTTTGACAGGAACCTTATTGCTTTTTTTGCTGAAGTAAAGATCGATACCTGTGGTAAATACTCCACCATCATAGTTTTCAATTTTAAACGTTTGAGCAAGTGGATTTGGTCTTACTGGATTGTCGGTATTGCTATCAACAAACTGAACACCTTCATTTGCCTTAAAGAAAGATGGTTTAGTGGAAATAACACTGACAGGATTTTCTGGTAGAATACCAGTAGCATAGTACTTAACTTCAGCATACGTAGATACTGTTAGTTTATCAACATCGCTATCGCTCGAAGTAAATCTAAACGTTTTAACTCCTGTTGTAACTCTTATTTCTTCAGATTCTGTATCGTAATCAACCGTATCAACATCGCCACTCCATGTAGCATTTTGTCTAGGAGCAAAACCTGCAGGTAATAAAATTAATCCACTAGCATTGCCGTCATTGTCTGTGGTTACAGTGCCATTAAAAGCTGACAATGAATTACCAGCGATGCCAGTAAATCTAAGATCTGGATTTACCCAACGACTAATATCTCTACCCTCTAAGAATACCGAAATATTGGTATTTGGTTTTAGTCTGCTAATTACAAACTTAACTGGTTGACTTCTGGCAAAGAATTGTAATGATGTGGATACAGAGTTACCTCTAACAATAGAAGATTGTACTCCTTTAGCAACATCATTGTTCTGTGGACTAATGTTTGAAGAACTTGAAATAGAAGCATTACTTACAGAAGACTGAGATTCCAAGGAATTAATCTGTCCCAGAGAATTAATAGATGTAAATGACGGAGAAGATCCGACCCAGTTAACAACAAAAGAATTGTATAAACTTGAGAAACTTTCTCTTACATCTTGCTTGGCAATAAAAATTTTATACAGATCAGTATTTGTGTCTACCACGAGGGGTTCTACTGATTGATCATACCATTGATCAATACTTGGAGATACAGTAGCATCACCAACATATTGTAAAACAACAAATGGGTTTGGATTTAGTGTTTTTGAAGCAAAACTATTACCCAATAAATTTAAACTGGTATAAGGTAGTGTAATAATATCACCAGATTTTTTATAACCAGAAACAAATCTTTGATCTTCTCTAGTATTAACTTCTTTTAGGAAAAGAGAATCTTCTTTAGATTGTGGACGCAAGACTGATTGTTGTGAATCAACAGCACATTGATAATCAAGTGATATAAGATTTCCTGACTTGTGAGATTCAAAATTATCAACTAAGAAACCTGATTTAAATCTGTCTAAACCTATTTCATCTTTTACTTGCATGTTTAGAGCTTGCTGCTCTAGAATGCTTAGTGTGGTATAATACTCAAGACGCTCAATACGCTTCTCTAGTTTGCCGATGTCACGCATCGTATAGCGGCGATTATCAACAGAAGTAATTCTTACATCTTTGCTAGTTTGCGTAAATGCGGGAATGTAAGCATAAAATAAAGCAATCGCATCATCAATTGGATCTGGTTTGGTTGGATTCAGTGAAGAATTTCCTTCTTTTACAATAAAGTTTCCATTTTTGTTTAAGAAAATTCCATCAATTCTATCAAGATACTGTACTTGACTAAAAGACATTGTATATTCTAAACCAAGATCTGGAGCTGGTGTAGCAGCAATTACAGATCCTACTCCGGCAAACTTACCTATACTTTCAGAAAGAGAAGACTGATCTTGGAAACCAGCAACAAATGATGTAGAATCAACTTTAGGTCTGAAGTCTAACAAATTTTTCAAATTTACAATGCCATATACAGAAGAATTAAAAGAAGGAATAAGATCTTCAGTTACACCTGCTTCATGAATATAACTATCAATTGTACAGAAATCTCCTTGTGATTGTTCAAAGTAATCGAAAGCAATTACAAGTTGACCTGTAGTTTGTTCTTTACCTGGTTTTAATACAATACGAGAAACATCATATACAGTATCTCTCTGACCATTGTCAAACGTAAATCTATCAGTTACATCTATTCCAGAAATTAATTTTCCTGAAGTGTCAACAGTTGGTGGTTGTGTTGCACTACCTTCATAGACATATTTTAGTTTGTAGGCATCTGAATACGAAATAGTTTCGACAACATCACTATCGTAATTGGTTCCTCTAAACGGGATTACACGATCTCCAGAAGAAGTAACAACAATTCTTCTATTTTCGATAGAAGTTTTTAATCTAGGTTTAGCATTTGAAACTTCTAAAGTTGCGGATAGTTTTAATTTAGGGAATGTGCCATTTACTGGAATAGTTCCAAAGTATGTTGTCGGTAGATTGAGACTAATACTACCAGATGTCAGTCCACTTGCTGTATCAGTTGCAGAACTAATGTCTACAGAATCTACATCAACGTAAACGATATCACCTTTACTAATATTTGGAGCATCACCTGGATCTAATACTGTAATAATATAATTCTCTTCAGTAAAAGTAGCAAACCTTTGTGTGCCAAATGGCAACTGAGCAGCAAAGGTAATTGTGCCACCAGAAGTAGACGCTGTAGTTACAAAATCTCTACGGAAAAAATACTTGATATTTGTTTGTTCTGGTGTGCTAGAAACTTTTTTAATTTGATTGCTTCCTGTTGGGAATAGTAAAGTTCCTAAGTTAGCATTTTCCACCCTTGGACGTAATCTAACAATACTAGTATTAGTTACATTACCGGGAAGAACCGTGTCCATGTATACTCTAGACTTAGCAGATCCTTGTCTTTGAGTAGCATATTGTACAACAGCACGAACTAATGTATTGCTCTCATCAGAAAACTGAATAACATCTCCTTGCTGCAGTAAAATACTTGCATCAGCATTAAAACTAGTAGATTCTATAAAGTTGTAACCTTTAGAACCGAAGAAAGTAAAATCGGTTACTGATTTAATTTCAGCATATGATTGATCATCTGTAACTAAGTCTGCGGTAAAAATATTAGCATTACCAGATCCATATTGTGATGTTACAGATTTTACATTTTGTGGTGTATAAGTTGTTACAGCATTTCTAGTTAAGATAGGTAGAATAACAGCACTAACACTAGGGTTAGCAGCTCCTTCTGGTTGCTTAACAGACACTGATGGTGGTTGAGAATACTCTATAGATAGAGCAGACTTATTATTAATTTGAATTGTGTAGAACGAACCGTTTGTTAAACGCATCAATTCTGCTGCAGCAGCATCGTATTCTACGCCATTAATAACAATAGTAGAACCATCAGCATATCCAAGACCACGATTAACTACAATAAATTTAGAAATTGTGTTATCTGTAGCAATTTTATTTGTAACCCCGGATTCATCTCTGATGGATTCTCCTGAAGTAAATTTGCCGGAAAGAGTTTTTACGAATAAGATATTGCCAATTGAATATGTTCCAGAAGGTGCTCCTTCAACAACTCCATAAGCACCACTAGTTAATCCAACAACATACTTACCAATTCCAAAACTATTATTTTGTGGAGTAGTTTCTAGTAGTAATTTTGTATAAAATTCAGGATCAAAGTAAGAAAGACCAAAAATAGCATTGTATGTATCACCACCTTCTGCTAATTTTCCTTTAGATAAAATAATATCAGAATCTGAATTAAAACCAAGACCTCTATTCTTGAGGAAATAGTTGCTTGGTTTTGCTCTACCAACTAAAGGTGTGATAGTTTCACTATAGTCGATGATATATCCCAATTCATTGTTATCAATCGCAGCATCTGCTGCTGATAAGAATAGATTTCTTTGATAGTTATTGTCTCCTGGATCATATTCCAACATCAATAATTCAATGTCTTCTTTCTCTCCAACTACTGTCAATTCTAAGAACAGAACAGACTCATTAGAATTAAGTAATGGTTTGTTTACTTTAGCAAAAGATAAAGACTTTAATGTTCCTGTTGTAAGGGCATTACCAGAATCATCTCTAGTTTTAATAAAATACAAATCTGCTAAATTAGCAAATGTGCCATCTGTAATTGATGCTAAAGTAGTAGTGGTATTTGTTACATTAATAGTAATTGTTTTAATACCGTCATTACTTGATAATGTGGTTCCTCTTTTGTTTAAGGTTTGTCTATGGTCTGTAGATTTTTCTGTTCCATTAAGACCGATAGATCCATCATTATAAGTAGCAAACAAATTAATATATGGATATGCTGTTAGATCTCCGCCTTCCTTGTTTAAGGGAACACTTCCATATGTGTTGGTAATATTAAACGTTGGGAGTCCTTTAGTTTTTAGTGTAACGTTATCACTTGAGAGTGATTCTCTTGCTTTACTAATTTCTAAATATTTTGTCTCTTTATTGACAATTTCGTATCCTCTAATATATGCTTTACCTGGTCCAATACCAGCAAGCATCTTTCTGCTTGCTTCTGACTCGGTTAATCCATTATATGATCCAAATTCATCAACTTTATAGACACCGCCATTTTTATCTTTCTGAGCATATTCTCTAATGTCTACAGAAAAATTGTTAACAATATAATCGCCACTTTCATCAAAAGTTCTTCTAGCAAGCGTCTGCTCAATCAAACTATAGTTTGTGGGAGATACTTTTTTCTGTACTAATCCTTTGTATACTGTAATAAGTTGAATAAAATTCTTATCTGTTGCTTCAGATAGTTTGAATTTTTTTATAGTTAAACTGATCTTAAGTCTATGTGCTCCAGGAGCAGAATAGTTTGCTGATCCAATAGAATTGTCATACAAAGATGCATCTTCTTCTGGAGTAACAACCTGCTCAACGATAGTGAATCCAACTTTTGCTGATGGGTTGTTATAATAGTCGTCTATTACTAAAAGTTGCTTTTCATTTCTGACAAAATATCCATTCACAAAATAGATGCCTTCTTCCACTTTTACTGCAGAAGCATACCCCATGGCAGGGCTTTCTAGTGGAGTAGATTCATCTGTATCTGGATTTATAATTTGGATACTAGTTGGAAGAACACTTCCATCGGTTCCAACGACTAGCAATGGAGTATTAACACCGTCTACTACTTCAAGCGTTTCTCCTTGACGAAATGTACTATCTAAATTGGAATTACCACTACTTAGATAATTTACATATACTGTATCGGCAGTAGAATCTGTTGCTAACTTTGTTTCTAAAACATTAGCAACAACTCCAGAACTCAAACCTCGGATTTGTGATCCAATAAGTTGACTAATATCATATTTTTTATATACGATATTATTATTGCCATCATTGATAGCAACTTCTGATACAGAAGACAACTTTACATAATCTAGTTTAGTGTTAAGACCAACTTCTCCAGGGACAACTAAGTCTCCTTGTTTGAAAGCGTACTTACCAAAACTTTCAACCTGATTCTGTAGAATAGATTGTATTTGTGTTAATTCTCTAGTCTGGATAGAATACCCAGGACGGAAAAGAATCTTATAGAAATTCTTGCTCGCGTCGAAGTCCTCGT
>Ga0209555_10000682_pt1 | contig 28240 bp, 22 predicted proteins | sample SaaInl85LU_5_DNA_FD_184643 | JGI IMG/M metagenome (GOLD analysis project Ga0209555, IMG submission 184643) | Marine microbial communities from expanding oxygen minimum zones in the Saanich Inlet - ESP_85LU_5_DNA (SPAdes) (version 2) | ecosystem: Environmental > Aquatic > Marine > Intertidal... | reverse complement strand
CTTGCCAATTTCTATGAAACTCACTCATCGTATTTTCATAACTATTTTTATAATTTTTATTATTTTTATAATAATCGCAATAATTATTATTATTTTTATGTCTAAAATAACTACAATTTCTATCTGATTCTGAAACAAAATATAATATATTATTGCATTTTATACAATAATATTCATTAGATTTAACTATACCATTTTCAATATCCTGACATTTAATAATAATATTATTTTTGTTTTTTGCTATTCTCATAAAATATCTTATAATATTATTAATATAATAAATTACTTAAATATTAAAAAAGGACCTTTTTTTATTAATTTCACGATAAAACATAATTGTTGTTTATTATTGTCAATGCTCTTATTTTTTTATAAAAAAATAAGTTAAAAAAAACTTTATTTTTTTTATAAAAAAAATTTCATATCAAAAATAAAAACTCATTTAGTGAGCACAAAACTCATTTTCTCGTATTATAATTCTTATTTAAAAATAAAAAATACTATTAATATAGTAATGACTCAAAACGACTCATTTTTTATACACAAATGTAAGTATTGTAATTATCAAACAAATAGGTTTTTTAATATAAAAAGACATCATAATGCTAAACATTTTGGAATAATAGAATTAAATAATGATGAAAATTATATGTGTGAAAAAGTACACTCTCGGCGTGAAAAAGTACACTATTTTTGTGAAAAAGTACACTCTTCGCGTGAAAAAGTACACTCTTCGCGTGAAAAAGTACACTCTAAATTTATTTGCAATAAATGTAATAAAAAGTATAAAAGTAATAGATATTTAATTGATCATGAAAAAAATTGTAAAGGTATTGATGAATTAACTTGCCCTAGATGTATGATGAATTTTGCAACAAAACAAAGTAAATATAATCATATTAAAAGAAATAATTGTAAACATAAAAGTATTATACATGCTAGAAAACCTAATCAGCAAAATATAGAAAATATACAATATGTTGAACAATTAACAAATAATATAGAAAATCAAAATAATATTACAAATAATAATATTTATATTAATAATTATGGTAATGAAAGATTGGATTATCTTAATTATGAAAAAATGTTAGAAATTTTTAAAAAGACTTATAATATACCTAGTTTATTAACTAAAGAAATACATTTTAATAATAATTTTCCTGAAAATAATAATATTAAATTTATTGATAATAAAAACTGTTTAATAAAAAAAAATAACGGATTTGCATATAAAAACCTAAATATTCTTGTTAAGGAATTAATAAATAAAAAAGGGGAATTAATGCGAAAATTTGCTATAGAAAATAAGGATGAAATATGTTTAAAAATGGGAATTGAATTATATGAACAAATAATTGATAGTTTAATAGAATTATTACTATTAGATACAGATAATTATAAAAAACAAGTAGAAATTATTAGAGATTTAATAAAAAATAGTAAAAAAGTACATATCTATGAAATATAATAATTTATAAAATCTTTTTATAAAAAATTAAAAACAGATAGATATGTACTTTTTAATTTTGCAAATTCATAACTATCTATTTTAAAAATAATCACAATTTACTTCACGATGCCCCCTTTTAAAATTAAATATTAATTAAAACTTTTCATAAAATCGTCCATATTTTTTGTACCCATACTTGAATTGCAATTTTGACAAATTGGTTTTAAATTTGATACGGTTAAGCTACCACCATGTGCTTCTGCAATAATATGTCCGCAATTAAAAGACATTTGTGTAATATCTGTATTTTTACAACAAAGACATTTTGCCTTACCAATATCTTCACCAATATAAGTGTTCCATACCAGTTTTTTAATAGCAGCAGGAATAGCCTTCTTTTTCTTAGGTTTTTCATGTAAATGTTTATTTTCATTAAAGTCTTTAATAATACTCTTGATATCAAGATTAATTACTTTTAATTCTTCTAAATTTTGTGCTTTTTCAATATTTTCTAGTAATTTATCTGTACTTTTATATTTCTTAGCAAATTTAGTGTAGAATATCTTTTTATCATTATCATTAGTGTTTTTCATAAATGACATGATATTTTCAATAGTATTATTTTTTAAAATTTTGTGTGTCATCATTGGAGGAGGAGGAACATTTAAAACCATTATATTTATAGTTAATTATTTAAATTAACACAATATCAATTTTTTTTATTTATATGATTTAAAAATAAAAAAATGATTTTATCATAATTGTTTATAATTTAAACAATGTCTGAAATTGTAGAAGAATTTCACGATGCTCAAGAATCTATTTCTGATGATAAAATTATTAAATTTGATATTACAAAAAATATTATATATGGCATTGATAAAAACAAATATTTGCTTAAATTTTCACTAAAAAAATTTGTTATGGAATCTGAACCATGGATTTATAATCGCAAGATAGATGATGAAAAAGTTAAAGAACTTAAAGAACAAGTTAAAGTATTTAATAATGAAACGAGTCCAGTATGGACTGTGAGTATTATATACGATAAATATACTCATCAAAAAAAAGATGAAATCCCAAAATATCTTAAAATATTAGACGGACAGCATAGATGGAAAGTGTTGGAAGAAATGATTACTGATGGTGAAATTGATGAAAATAAAGAAATCTATGCTATGTGTTATTGTATTGATTATTGTGAAGAGAAAAATAGAAACATTGCAACAGAATTATTTAAGAAAATTAATAACAATACACCATTATGTCTTGATGATATTCCAGATACTCGTGTTCAAGAAATTATTGATAGAATTATCGCTGATGAAGTATTAAATCCAAATAAAGAAGGTATTAAAGTTGGAAATGCTCAGAAAACAGCACAAGAACCAGCAATTCATAAAAAAGAGTTATTTAATATATTAAATAAACATGCTAAAAATTTCAGCCATCTAAGTATTGATGAAGTAATCGCTAACATTAGATTAATCAGAAAAAAGATAATGATGGCTGGCTATGAAAAAATATATCGCAAAAGTGAAACACATTTAGGATGGTTTATAAAAGCTAGAAGTACTGATTTCTGGCTTGGACTAAAATCATCTAAACCAAAAAAACATACATGCGGATATAGTCCAGAACAGTGGGTATTATTTATCAGTAATCCTCATGAGTTTGGTAAATAAGATATAATACAACTTATCCTTTAGTTTGCTAAATTGCAATAAAAAAATAAATTTTTTTGCAATTTTATTATTATATTTTTTTAAGATTTTTTATTAGTTGTTTGTCTTCCACGCCTTAATTGCTTCTTTGATTGATTCTTTCTTAGAAATATTTGTATTTTCTTTTTGATACTTCAAAGAATACACACGAATATAATTGCGCATTTTTTTTTCTTTCTGAAGTTCTTTGATTGCTTTTTTAATTGAATTACTCTTTGTAATATTGGGATTTTCAATCTGAATAGCGATAGAAGTCCACTTCAAGAAGTTCCTAGTATCGATAGTTGTGGTCATTTCTTCTTTAATTTGTTTCTCGGTTCTTCGGTTGCTTGGTTTTTCGGTTGCTTGGTTGTTCGGTTGTTTCTCTTTGCGTTCCTATGGTAGTTTGTGATAGTAAAATCAATCAAAATAATCAGTTTTTTTTTAAAACTGAATTTTTCTGTACATTTTTTTACACATTTGCAAAAATCTGCTTTTTAATTTTGCAAATTTATAACTATCTATTTTAAAAATAATCACAATTTACTTCACGATGCCCTTTTTTTCCACATATACCACACGATTTATTATTATAGTATTTTTGTTTATTTGTTTTATATCCTGATTTATGTTTATTCTTACAATAAAAGTTTTCATGGAATCTTGCACCATTTTCAGAATCATATTCTTTATTACAATAACTACAACACCAAACTTCTTGGTATGAGGATGAGGATGATGATGATTCTTCGTCTGTATAATATAAAGATTTGTCATTATCTATTAAATTCCCATCAATATCTGTTTTAGCATAGCAGTCTTTTGCAAAATGTGTATTTCTTCCACATCTTGTACATAAATTTTTAGAATGCCATAGTTCTTTTTGTAATGTTAATAAAGAAATCTCATCTAATTCAATTGATGTGTATGATCCACCTCTTACATTATCTATACCATACTTGGACATATATTCTTTAACATATTTGTCTTCGTCAAATGGTGATGTACTTAAAATTTTTTTTAATATTGATAAAGGTTTATATTTTTTAGTCCACGACGATCCAATACCATTTAAGTGTTGTTCATATCTATTATCTACATTAAATGTTTTACCTATGTAATATTTATTATTTTTTAATTTTAGTATATAAATATATTCCATTTTATATAAAATAAATAATCTATTTAAATCATTTTTTAATTATAATAAGAAAATATTATTGTTATTATATAAATATGAGTTTTAAGGAAACTTAAGTGGATTGCCGTCAAGCCCTTTGAACCCCATTTTAGATGTAAAACTCATTAAATCTTTAGGAGTGATGCGTTTCGCATCTGCATACTTCTCAAGGTCATCATCTGTTAAATTTCTTACATGCGCTGGTTTCTTTTTCTCTTTGATCTCATAGTAGCGCCTTATCCAGTACAGTCTGTCAATTCTTTGTTTCTCTGTCTCGCGCACTGGCCACCCTCTATCTATCGCTCTGTTCGTTCTCTCTCTTGTTGCCTCTTTTTCCTCTTTCCTTTTTCTTTCCGATTCCATTCTCTGCCGCTCCGCCTGAGAATTTTCTTGGAGTGTGTTTAGCAACTGCCCTTGCTCCGATTTGTGCTTACTCTGCTGCTTCTTTATATTCTCTATGTACTCCTTTTCACCAGGCCAAACCGTTCTAGGGCCCACAAATTTAGGTACATATCGTGAAATTTTTTGAGAATCAGGTTTGCTTCTAGGTCCAAATTTGACCTGCTTGTTGCCCTTAAGGCCGGTTTTCTTTCTCACACGCGCTGGAGAAAGATCAATATTTTTTTCGGACTCATCCTCTTGCCGATCGATATTGGGGCGGCCGACGAGGCGATCATGGCCTTTTTTCCGTAAGCTTGGCACCGTCACAGACAAGTAATCATTTCTTTCCTTTTCTGCTGCTTTCTGATCTGCATGATCCTTTTTATATTTATTTTTTCTAAGAGTAGATTTTGTATATTCTTTCCAATCCAGTTTGAACATAGGTCTTGCCCGCGAATTTCGTTTGTACTGTTCTAATGTCATTTCGGGTTGTTTGAGTTCTTTATGATTTTTATTTATTTCCGTCCAGTGAATGTACTCGTCAAGAGTCAAATCATTTTGAAACATAAACTCTAATTCTTTTACTGTCAATTCTGGTTTTTTATCACTTATTTCATTGATCAATCTAGGATCCTTTCCATTTTTTATTATATGGCTAAATAATTTCGTTCGATGATTACTTTTATCGAATTTATCTTTTGCGGGTTTTATTATATTTTTAATTCGTTCTTCAATTTGTTTTATTTTTATCTTGTACACGCCCTTCTTTGCCTGTCGCGCCAGCGTTGCAGGTTTCTTTTCTAATTCTTTAATCAGGTTTTCGTAGCGTCTAAGTTTTTGTTGTTCGGGTTTGAGGTTTAAATATATTCTAGTACCATATTGCCCTGTTCTTATATCATATCTCTGATCCTGTGCCTCAAACACCCAAGCATCTTTGGACCATTTCTTCCTGGACATATCAATAAATGCTTTGCCGTATTTACTTTTTTCAATTTGATCTAATTTACGCCAAGGAGTAGATTCATACCAACGAGTATTAAACATGGTCAAGTAACCCTCTACAACTCCTCTTTTAAGGTCTTTGTCGTAGGTTTTAAGTTCTGGCTGTTCTTCTATTTCAGCGGGCCAATTGATCCAATCTGGCCAATTCATTGGATACCATATTGGGAATTCTGTTCCTCTCACTTTTTCATATTCTTTTAATTGTTTATCTGTCACAGTCAGTTTTCCGCTTATGTATCCGATTCTCTTTATAAATATCTGGTAAGCCTTTGCATCATGGTCGCCTGGTTCAACACCATAACCTCTCCACCACTGTGATACATCAAACTGTTTTATTCTAATCTTCATATAATCAAGTTGATCAAGATATTTATACACTTTGATACATAATTGTTTAAACTCTTCTACAATCTCTTCACGGAATTCTTTTACAGTCTTGAACCTCTCCTTATTGTTGATGGCTTGCTCAAACAGACTTTCTATTTTGTTTACACTGGCTTCCGCGTACATTAACTTTGCTCTAGACTTTACTTTAAAATCCCTACCAAGATGATCCTTACCAAGTAACTTATCATTAGGTATCTCATGAAAAACACAATCCCATAAACCACTATATTTTCTAAGGTCTGAGCTTATCTCTGAACACAATGTTTTTATGCCTGTTATATGTGTAAAATTACGCACAGATTTCGTATCTTCTAATAGTTTCAAATATATTTCCAGCTTTGGGAAAAATTTGGGTAATCCTAGATCAAGATCCCAGACAGGCCCACGGATTGTTACTTTACGGTCCCTACTACAATCTGGCAAATCACCAGCGCCACCAACTTTTTTATTTAATTTGCTTTTTGCTTTAGTTTTTACACTTTTTCTATTCTGCTTTTCTTTTTGTTTTTTAATTTTTTCTTTTTGTCTTTTAACTTTCTCTTTTTCTTTTTGTTTTTTAACTTTTTCCTTTTCTATAATACTTTTAACAGTATATTTACTCATAATTTATCTATTAATAACTAACATATTTATCTATATTATATAAAAAATTAAAAAATATTAATATATGAATAATGAATAAATCACAAATAGATTATGATACATCTTCTATGTATGTTATAAATCATGAATATAAGTATATTTTTTTTACTTATGCCAAAAGTGGATGTAGTACTGTAAGAATAATTCATACTTATTTAACATATCCAAATTGTATAAATGAAGAATATTTTGAAGATAAACATCATGGGATACAAAATAGAGATATAAATAATTTAATAAATAATATTAATAAATATAATGATTATAAAAAAATCCTTATTTACAGAAATCCTTATAACAGACTAGTTTCATTATTTTATCAAAAAGTATGTGGTATTATGGGTGTAACTTATAAAAATAATTTATATAAAGAACCTTATAGATTGACAAAAGATATAAATACATTTGATAAATATTTGGACAAATTATTTGTAGGATATTTTGACGATGATCATCATTTTTTACCACAAAAAAAACCAAATATTATATTTGACCAAGTATTGGAAATTAGTGAAATAAAAAATATTTTCAAAGAGATTGATAATAATTTAAATAAAAAAATTAATTTAATTTTAGCAAATAAGTCAAAATGGAATGAATTGGAAAAATATGATTATGATAATAATTTGTCTTTGTATGATTTTTTTATAGATGAAAAAAAACTTATAAATAATAATAGAATACCAAATTATAATTGTTTATTAAATGATTACATAATTCAAAAAATAAAAGAAAATTATAAAGATGATTTTATTTAAAAAAAGTACATATCAATAAAAATTTTTTAAATTATAAAAAGTTTTTAAAAATTTTAAATAATCATAAATATGTACTTTTTTAAATAACTAAATAAATTTATTTTTAAATATATAATATACAATATATAAAATTTGACCAATTATATTATAAATTAAATCTGTATAATGTGGTTCAAATATATTACTATAACATTTATTATTATGATTTTTTTTTAATTTTGATAATTTATTATTATTTAATTTGTGTAAAATTTTTTTTTCTGTTAAATACCAAATAAGACCAATGCTAAAAATAATAAAATGTTTATAAAAATTTATTTTTGCATTAATTATTAAACATAATATTAAATAAAAAACAATATGTAAAATATTCCAAATACACATATTAAATATTATTTTTTTATTTAATATATCTTTATTATGTAATTTATAATAACTAATAAACATTAAATATAAATATAAAATTATAAATGATATACTCATAAAAATTAAAAGTTTCATTATATATAATAATAACAATATATTAAAGTTAAAATTTAAAATAAATAAAAAAATATAAACCCAATATTTTGAAAAAACTTCCTTGTTGAAAAACTAAAAAAGGCCATTTTTTTGCAATTTTACGATAAAAATCAAAATATGCGTATTACTGTCAATGGTCTGTTTTTATGTTCAAAAAAGCAAGTCAAAAAAAAATAAAAAAAATTGAAAAAAAAATTTGAAAAAAAAATTTTAAAAGTCGTTGTCGTTAAAATTTTAAAATTCTGGTAATAATATTTATACTTAAAAACAATTTCTCACATTATATATAGTAATGAACGAAAACGACGACAAAAAAATACATAAATGTGAGTTTTGTAAATACAAAACTGACCGCAAGTATGACTTAAATAAACATCGTATTCGTATGCATAAATTTGAAAATATTGAAAATGACACAAAAAATATAATGTGCGCAAAGGTACATCCTCGCGGTGAAAAGGTACATCCTCTCTGTGAAAAGGTACATCCTCTTTGTGAAAAGGTACATCCAAAGTTTATTTGTAAAAAATGTAACAAAATTTACAAGAGTAACCGATATTTAGTTAATCATGAAATAAATTGTAAAGGAGTAGATGATTTAACTTGTCCTAGATGTATGATTAGTTTTACAACTAAACAGGGTAAATCAAATCATATTAAAAGAAATAATTGTAAACCACGAAGTATAATATATGCTAGAACACCAAATCCAAATAATATAGATAAAATTGAAAAGAATATACAAAATAATATAGAACAACAAACAAATAATATAGAAACACAAAATAATATTCAAACACAAAATAATATTTATATTAATAATTATGGAAGTGAAAGATTAGATTATTTAAATTATGAAAAAATGTTAGAAATTTTTAAAAAGTCATATAATATTCCAACACTTTTAACAAAAGAAATACATTTTAATGAAAATTTTCCCGAAAATAATAATATAAGATATGAAAATGAAAAATCAGTATTAATAAAGAAAAATGATGGTTTTATCTATAAAAATTTAACAGTTTTGGCAAGAGAGTTAATAAATAATAAAGGAGAATTAATGAAAAAGTTTGCAGAAGAAAACAAAGACGATTTATGTTTAAAAATGGGTATTGAATTATATGAATTAATTATAGAAAATCTAATTGATTTATTATTATTACATAAACCAGATGAAAATTATATTAAACAGGTTGAAAATATAAGAGATTTAATAAAAAATACAAAAATTGATAAATCAAATTTATAAAAATAAGTAAGTAAAAATATAATTACTTATGTGTTTTAGAACTATTATTTGTTTTAAGTTTTTCTTTTTTTTCTTTTTTAAGTTTTTCCTTTTTTCCCTTTTCTTTTTTAAGTTTTTCCTTTTTTTCCTTTTCTTTTTTAAGTTTTTCCTTTTTTTCCTTTTCTTTTTTAAGTTTTTCCTTTTTTTCCTTTTCTTTTTTCTTTTCTTCTTTTATTTTAAATTTTAAGTCATCAATTTGTTTATTATTTTTAATAATTTTATCTCTATTCAATATTTTATTTTTTTTTAACAATTTTATTGTATTTTTTATATTTTCTATTTTTTTTAAATATATTGTTATTTTTTTTGAAAAAATATTATTCCCTCCTCCATGACTATAACCAGTATAAAGTTTTTGATCATGAATACAATCATATGCTAATGCAGAAATAATATTGGAATCATTCAAAGGAACTATATATTTATTATATATGCAATAAGCAATATATTTGTCTATAATCATTTGATGTTGTAACGACAATGTAGTAGTATAATCAATATTTACTGGACAACCTTCAGTTTTCAATATATTTTCTTCTCCTGCTCCATCTCCAGTAAGCAATATATTATTTATAAATTTACTAATTGTAATTGGTTTTTCACTACTTTCTTTAATAAGTTTATTTGCAGTGTCGCCCCCATTTTTTACAATATTTAAAAGCCAATCTAATAGTAAATTATATAAATAAATATAATTCTCATAAAAGTACGGTCTTCCTGCATGCTGACCAATAATTATTTCCTTAGAAAGATAATTGAACATTGAAGTGAATTTAACGTATATTAAATAAGAAATAAATGATTTTGTACATAATGGTGCGGCAGCATAAATATTTGGGTTTGAAAATCTCCATATTATAGCATGATTATATTGTTTTAAATAATAAGTTCCAAGAGCTTCCGGTGTAGAACTAGATGAGTCTGGTTCAGCAATTTCAGTAATGTATTCATATGATGGTGGAAATACAATAGCTAGCACAGTGTTTTTGTAATAATCTATATAATTTTTTAATTCATTCATATAATTTATGTATTTTCTCAAATAAGAAAAATTTGTGTTAATATGTCCAAAATGTTGTGTAATGGTATTTTTATCAAGTTTGAATGCATCTCTAATACCTTCTTTCTTGTGTTTCTCGCGAATATATGTAATAATTTTAATAGTAATATCGTCCATATCATTCAGATTAAATACTGTAGGGTCAAATATTTCTTTATTTAATTCACTAATATAATTAATCATATTATAAGTACTATTCGGATTAATTTTTGGATCATAATTATATTGAACTAATGTCTCATCAAAATCATTTAGCCTACCATAACTAATATGATTGTGTAATGATTGAAAAACATCGTTAAATTCACTTACAATATAATTATAAAATTGTTCTACTATTACAAAAAAAGTGTTAAGATTTTGACTCCGAACTATATTTTGATATTTTTGAAATATTTTACTATAATATGATGGTATTGTTGATTCTGCTGTTTTTTCTTCATCTAAATAAGCAATTATTAAGTTTATATTATAATACATGGTTTCTAAATTATTATGTATAAATTTAGTATAATTTACAAATGTTTCAAATGTCTCATCTAAAATCCGTAATTTACTTAAGTGTGATGTAATATAAGGTCTACTAGTGGGTTTATTAGATTTCACATGATCGACGTAAAATTCGAAAATCCCAAGCTTTAAAATACGAAATATTAAAATTGCACTTTGTTTAATTACACTCTTGTGACTATAAACTTTTGTCTGACATAATATCTTTACAGGAAGAACGCCTAAATTTTGTTGAAGAATCCGCGAAATATTATTTATTTTATCTTGAATAACAATTTCTATATAACTGCAAAAAATATCACTACTAACAAAACGATTATATCTATCACTTTTAGTTGCTCTAGACAATTTTTTGAATTCATTAGAAGTTATAATTTGGGGGTACATTTTACTATCATCTATATATTTACCATCAATTTTCCAAAAAGAACTATCTGTACTTATATGCTCGAATTTAAAAATATTAATATTATCTAAATATCCATGTATTTTAATTAAACTATAACCTGATGTACCATATACACCAGCCGATGATATTATATATAGTTTTATTTTTTGATCATAATAATCAGAATATTCTCTACTAATTGTTTTCAAGTCAGTGTCATTTTGTATTGCAGTATAAATTGTATCATCAGTAATTGCTCTTCTAATATTATTTTTTATATTTTCTTCGTATATATTATAAATTGTAAACAATGATATTTTTACTTTATTATAAATATTATATATTTCTAAAACATTTTTTCCAGCATATCTTTTATTCACATCAATTATATAATGATGCCAATTTGTATCAGTTCCTAATATCATTGGTGTATTCACATAAACACCAATGCATGCTAAAAAAGTATCAATAGTTTCTAATATACAATTATTATAAAATGGAATAATATTATCATAAACTGCATTATCAGTGTATAAAAGAGGTTTTAGTGTGTCTGATAGTTCCGTATAATATAAAAAAGTAGTAAAGAATAATTGACCAAAGTCTCCATAACCTTTGAGAACTAATTGAAATCCCCTTACTAATGTGGGTTCAGGTGGAAAATTCCTATATGTATTTGTAAATTTAGTAAAGTCTAAATTTAATGCTTTACATATTTTTTGCGCACTAAATGGTGAACTGCCTCCCCCAATTATTTCTTCGATTATAATTGGATTTCCGTTATGAATCAAGTTGATATCAAATTTTTTATCCTCATAAAATTTGTCAAAATCACGAATATCAATCCAGAACAACGAGGAGGTATTTCTAAAATCTGTAAAAAAAGTTTGATAAAATATTAAACCAATATTGTAAATATATAATTCTATATTTTGATGAATTAGTACATCATTTCCATTTAATTTTTTTGATGAACACCCTGCGGGATCTATCATACTAGATAATGCTCTATATAATGTTTTACCACCTGTAGAGATATCAAGTACATTTTTTGCAAGGCCTTTAATTTTTGTATCTCTAATTGTGTAACATATAGAACTAAAATCATTTCTACACTGATCTGTTATAATACCTTTTTTTTCATCCCGACATGTATTTACAATTTTCAATTGATCTTTACCAATATTATTAATAGTATCAATAAGATGATTGTGTAAATTAACACCTGGAGGTAAAGATGTAATACATTTAATTATTTTAGGATCTTTACATTCCTCTCTTGTTGAACCAATACCAAAATCATGTTCAGTATCATATTTAAAACAATTTAATAAATTCATTATTAAGTTTTGTTTCTTAGACTTATTAGTTGGTCTAGTTTCATCCGTTAGTAAATCATGAATTAGGTTAAACAGTAAATTATCGGTATTTGCTAATAAAGTAATACAATTTTGGATTTCTACTGGTTGTAGCATATGTGACATATATAATTTTAACTTAGTAGCAAGTTCATCTGTAAATATCTTATACTCATTTTCATCTTTTAGACTTATATGTGACATATGTCCAGAATTACAGTAATAATCCATTATCTAATTAATATTATATAAAAATTATTACTAAAATTAATAAAAAAAATGTAATAAACGATACTAGTCATAAGAAAAAATGATTAATACTTATGACTAGTATCTAAACTCATAATCAAAAAACAACAACATCAAGTTACATCAATCACAACAGCATAGAATCCATTATGAATGCGAATACACTTTTCAATAATGAGGACATTATAACTGAGTTGTGGAAGCATGTGAAAGTAGATAGTATGAAAAGACTGTCTATTGTATCAAAAGACTTTAATACTCAATACAAAAATATGTCTAATATAGACATAATTTGTAGAAAGTATCTGGAATCAGATAGTTTGAGTAGTTACATTATAGAAACAGGTAAGTCAGTTAGTAAAGAATATGGATATGCTATTCCTAAATTTCTAAATATATTATCAAATTTTTTAGAAAAAAAAATAACAGATCGTTCTAGTATTGCTAATGATATACATATTATATACTATTGGATTATAATATTAGTTCATGCAGTCAATAATAACTACAAAGGAATAATAGATACAATGAAGAAAATAGATTATAAAAGAAAATTAGATAAAAAAATTATTCAATTATTCTTAGATTTAATGGCAAAGGGTAATATATATATATATGGACCTCATTATAGTGCAAACAAATCTACACTATTAAGGTATGTATCAATTGGACATATCATTCTATTTAGTAAGAATCAATTTAGATGTAATAAGAAATATGTTAATACTGTATTAGAAAAACAACATATGTTGATAAATGGTATAAGAGATTTTGAAATATTTCCAGGAAGATGGTTGCATCCAAAGATGTTTTGCAAAAAATTCATAGAAATTATTGAAAAGTAAAAAATACAATATATATATTTATTTTGTTAAGTATTTTAGTATTGCAATGTTCTTTGCTTTATCAAATATTTCTTTTTGAAATAAATTAGATGAGTCACTTATAATAGGCAAATATCCAATCTCATTATTAGTAATCAAACTATCAAATCCAGTCATTTGTTAAATAATATTTTTAACTAAAGATTCATTTTTTTATAGAAACAACAAAAAATATAAAAAAATAAATATTAAGTGATTTAATATTTTTTATATTTATGTCTAAATTTAGATATTAATCTACTTGCTAGTACAATATAATCATATGGTATTTCATTATTTAATTTATCCATACCTTCAGCTGACATATATAATGTTCTAGCATATGAAACAGCCGTACAAGAACCTTCATTTGTTTGTTCTGGGTTTCTTTTTATAAATTCTAAATTTGATATTAGTTTTATTAAATTTTTTGTTCCAGCATCTGCTGATTGTTTCCAAGGGTCTATTATATATATTTTGTTATTATTTTTAAATATTGTTCTAGCATGTCTATCATATGCTATATTTGCAATAATATACTCTGATTTTATAAAAGAATCTAATTGTTGTGATAATGTTTTGGTTGAACGAAGATTAATATATTGTGGATATAATATATTAAATTTACTAGATTTTTTTTGTATATAATAATTTGCTTTTTCAATAGTTTTTGTTGAAATTGCACATTTACTAAATATAATTTGTTTATTTTCATTTAAAATAGGATTTTGTAAAGGATTTCCTTTCATTAAATCAGTTACCCAAGATGATTCGTCATAAGGTATATCAATACCAATTATACCATGTGTTTTAAGATTATCTTTAACTAAACTTTCAGATAATTTATATGATTTAAATTTTTTATTAATTTCATTAATAGTAAAAACTATTTTTGATAAATTTTTAACATTATAATCGTTTAAGTAGTACATATATCCATGTACTCTATTCCATAAAGGATTTGCATAATGCCTTCCTGTAAAATTTTTAGGTAAATAAATATCTGTGTTTTCTCTATTTGCTAATGCCAAATCTTTCATTTTACGAAGTATTAATGTACCATTTCCAGAAATTCCAATTATTTTTTGAGTTTTTGAAATTTTTACATCAAGAAAATTGTTACCATGATTTATAATATCTAATGATAAACATGTGCTATTTGTATAAATTGATTTCCATTCTTCTTTTAATTTATTAATATTAATTTTTTTAGGAGGAGACTCTTGTTTTTTAGGTTCTTCTTTTTTAGGCTCTTCTTGTTTTTTGGGTTCTTCTTTTTTAGGTTCTTCTTTTTTAGGCTCTTTTTTTTTAGGCTCTTCTTTTTTAGGCTCTTTGTTTTTAATGCATCTACCAGATTTTTCATTGCATATTTTGTTTTGTTTTTTACATTCTTTTATTTTTTCGTCAGAACATTTATTTTCTTTTTGTTCTTTTAATAATTCTTTTCCAATTTTTCCTGTTTTTGATACATATCTTCCTGTTTTTGGATTTAATATTTTATTATCCATTACTACTATTATCATCGATAATATAAATATCAATAATTTTTATATTTAAAAAATATAAATAAAAAAACACGAGAGTTGTGTGTTTTTTTATTTCTTTTACTATATTTACTCTGTCTCCTGTTTTTCTAGAATTTCCTGGATTATTTTCTCAAAGACTTCTGCCTGTTTTACAGCACCGTGCTTCCTCATCACAGCAAGTGTGTCTGTAAGACCGCTCATTTTTTTCGGGTTTTCAACAAACACCTTCTGGATTTCGTAGAAGTTCTCTGTAAAACGCGTGGTTTTAATCTCGTTCATGAGAACAGTCGGTTGCTCGTAGACTATCTTCTCACAGACCTTGTCTTGCAGGTCAGTAGGGAGAGAGTTGAACAGAACGTTGATGTTGTTGTGGGTCATTATACTGGTTTCGGGTTTTCTGGTGTACTGAGACTGGTTGTTGGTATCTAGAACAACCAACAATTTCCGTCATTTTTTCTTGAATCGTCAATTTTTCTGGACAAATCTGTCTGACAGTGAAAAAAAACTCACAACCCGCTACTAAGGTAATACATATTATCAGCGATTCCTCTCAATCTCAGAAAACAAATGTTTTCGTCATTGATTTTGATTCTTGACAGATTGTCTTCTGTATAATATGCACTATGATTCCTTTTTGCTTCAAATGCAAAGAAAGTATTTGATACTTTTACTCCGATTACAAGTTTATATTAACACTTGCGTTATTATTTTAAATCATAAATTTCGGTATCAATGTCTTTCTAAACATGAATAGTTATGAGTTCCTTTTCGGTTAATATTAAAATAATAATGTCAATAATCATTTTTTTCAAATTAGTGTATATTTAAATACAAATTTAAAAAAAATGATTATGATTTATTTTTTTTATAATTTAAAGATGTTTGGCAATACATTTGATGAAAATTATAACGATGTATATTTTTATCTGGGTGGTTTAAATGAAATATTATCAGAAGAATATTACAAAATGTTAGAAGAAGAAGAAGAAAATAATAAATACTATGATGAATTATTAGATTATTACGATAGTTATTATGATGATTATAACGATTATTAATATAAGTTACTTAAACTTTAAAAAAATAAAATATAATAAATGATATGGGACAAATTGCCAGATTGCATACTTGATAAAATATATTCAAAAATAATATATAAACAATCTTATGAATTATTAGAAGATATTAGAAGTTATGTTTTTATAATGAATTTTATTAAATCAAATTATACATCAATTGATAATATATTATCATATATAATTTTTAATTATGAAAGTAATTTAAATTATGAAAACAAATTAAATAAATATCATGTTTTAAAATGTAATAATAATAAATTAAGTTATATTAAATCAAATATGTTAAAATTAACTGCATCTGAAAGATATAGTTTTTTAAAACATTTTTTATTTATTGAATAATCAAAATTTATTTATTATATGATGTAATCATATATTCTTAATATTTGTACTTAATAGTAAATTTTTTATTTCATCAATAGATTTTTTATTACCTTGTTTTTTATCATGCATTTTGATATCTCCATTTATAACATCATGAAATCCTGAAAATCTTGCATTATTATAATAATCATTATGTATAAATATACAATCTGTACCAAAAGAACGACATGGTAAAACACAATGAAGTCTACTTGTTATAATTAGTTCAGCACTTTTATATTTTTCTAAAAGTACTGTTGCTAATTCTAATCTTTTATTAATATTATTAAAAATATCTTTCGGTATTATATTTTGTGCTTCAATTTTTTCAAAATCTTTATAATTATCTAAGTCAATATTCATTTTAGCATTACCTATATCAGGTTGCCATTCTTTATGAATATCTACAAGATATTTTTTATGATATTCATCTTTATATTTTATAGATTCAGAGTCATTAAGTAATAATGTAAAACATCCGCTAAAATATGCATCTATGCCATATTTTTTAAATTTGTTAAGAGTTGCGATATCACGACATCCGATAGGTTGATATTTTTTAAAATATTCAATATTATTTTTAATAACAACCTCATGTGCAATATGAATACTTACAAATATAGGATTAATTTTATCAGTTGGAGGAAATTTACCCCAATCATGTAAAAACCATCCATTCATTATGACAGTAATTGGTTTACCGAAATATGTATTAAGAGTTTCTCTATTTATAAAATTAAAGTTAGTAATACCTTTGTTTTTTAAAAATTGGATAGCTGCTAAAGTTTGAATATCATCGCCAATATTGTCAGTAAATGCGTGTATAACACCATATTCATTTGTATTTGAATTGACAAATTTTTCCAATTTTAAATTAAACTTATATAAATAATATATCAATATAAATGCAAATATAAATAATACCAAATATAGTAATATAATTTTTGTATTTTTATACATTTAACTATATTAATTAAATAAAATTATTATTAATATATAGAGAGATTTAATGAAAAAAAAAATAAGTAATAAATTTAATGTTACTTATTTAATTTTTCCTTTTATTTTAATAATAATATGTATATTAATATATAGATATTATTATAATATAGAAAAATTCAAACCTATTGATGATCACCCAGATATAATTTTCTATAGTTATGGTAATGAATATAAAAAATTTAATAAATTAATAGATAGTGCAATAGAAAATAATGTAAATATAAATGTTAATGGAATAGGAGTAAAATGGTTAGATTTTTCAACAAAATTAGAAAATTTTCATAATTTTATAGAAAATGTAGAAGACAATAAAATAGTTATGTGTATTGATGCTTTTGATGTTTTAATATTTGATAATGCAGAAAATATGAAAAATAAATTTTTAGAATTTAATAAACCCTTAGTATTTTCATGTGAAATACATTGTGGTCCAGATCCAGATGTAGCAAAACATTATCCAATAACAGATGAAAAATTTAAATATCTAAATGCAGGAACTTATATGGGTTATGCTTGGAAAATAAAAGAAATGTTGAGACATATTAAAGATACTGAAAATTATAATTGTAAAACATATTATACAAATAAACAACACAATAAAGCTGATGATCAAAGATGTTTAACAAAATACTATTTAAATAATATGAATGATATAGCACTTGATTATAAACAAAAAATATGGTCTGTAACTTTAGGTACTGGTAGGCAAGATTATGAAATAGTTAAATATAGTGAATTATTTAATAAAATAACAAATGAGCAATCATCTATATTACATTTTAATGGATGGATGGAATGGTATAGAGAATTTTAATAAATTTTTTATCTTATAATTAAGTAATTAATATAATGAATATAAATGATTCGTTAAATATTGATATAATTGATACTTTATCTAATTTATTAATAAATATATTTAGTTTATATGTAGTTGATAATTTAATGCAATATTTTTCAACAAATAAAGGTCGTTGGTATAAAATACATTTTGTAGTAAATACTTATACTTTTTATCATTTGTGCGATAAAGTAACATATCTTATAATAGATCCTAGTAATAATTATATAATGTATGATGATAATAATAATTTATCAATGGATTTAATGAATTATCACTTAAGTTTACATATATATCATTTTCTATTTTTTAGAAATTTAAATTTTTGGGATTATTTTCATCATATTGTATTTGCATTTTTTGGCATAATACCTGGAATGTTATTTGTTAAATCAAATCAATTATACTTTCAATTAATAACAGCGGGTGGTTTAACAGGTATGATAGAATATGGTTCATTGACTTTAGTAAAACATGATTTTATGAGTAAAATAACACAAAAAAAATTAAATCTATTTTTATATATATTTGCGAGATTGCCATTATGTATATTTGGTTTAACATATAATATAATTGCTTATATAAATGGTTACATAACAGATCCATTATGGATAACATTATATTTAAATTTATCAATGTATTTCAATGGAACATTATTTACATATTTAACATGTAAAAGTTATTACGAACATATCAATAGATCTAGATTATTATATTAATCAACTTCTTCCATTTTAGTTTCAACTGTATCATCCGAAATATCACATTGTTTATCTTGATCAATATCATCTTTATTATCATCATCAGTTTCATCAATTGATAGACCCAATTTAATCATATTATACATTCTGTCAGAAAATAATTTAGGATCTTCAATTGTAAATCCAGAAGCAAGTAATGATGTATCATACATAAGATTAACTAAATTTTTTAATGTAATATCATTTTTATCTGAATTAAATTTATTAATTAAGTCTTTTACAATTACATGTTCACTATTTAATTCAAGAGTTTTTTTAGACATCATATATGCATTCATTGATGTATTACTTAGTGCTTGTGCTTTCATTATTCTTTCCATATTTGCAGACCAACCAAATTCAGAAGTTACAAGACAACATGGTGATGATACTAATCTGTTAGAAATAATAACCTTTTCAATTTTATCACCTAGTATCATTTTAATTGAATTGCAAAAATCTTCATATTTTTCTGTTGTTTCTTCTTCTAATTTTAGATCAGTTTTTGAAATATTTACAAATTTTTTACCATCATATTCTTTAAGTTGTTGCATCATATATTCATCAATTGGATCAGTCATATAAATTACTTCAATATCTTTTTTGACTAGTTTTTCTAAAAATGGTGCTTTTTCTACGAATTCTTTAGATTCGCCAATAATATAATAAATATTATTTTGGTTCTCTTGCATATTTTCAATATATGTGTCAAATGATATAAGATCATCTTTAGATTTAGATGATGCAAATCTTAATAATTTAGAAATTTTCATTCTATTACTTTCATCTTCATGAATACCCAATTTAATATTTTTAGAATATTGTTCATAAAATTGTAAATATTTTTCATTATCTTCAGCAAGTTCTGAAAACAATTCTAATATTTTTTTAACAATATTTTTCTTCATTACTTTTAAAATTCTATTTTGTTGCAAAATTTCTCTAGAAATATTTAAAGGTAAATCTTCTGAATCAACAATACCTTTTACAAAATTTAACCATTCTGGACATAAATCACTATTGTCATCTGTAATAAATACTCTACGAACATATAGTTTTATGTTATTAACTTTTTTATTTTTTGTGAAAATATCTTGTGGTGCTCTTTTAGGCACAAATAAAAGTGATTTAAATTCAATTTGTCCTTCAACAGAAAAATGTTTTAGTGCAAGTTCATTTTCCCAATCATTAGAAATACTTTTATAAAACGAAGTATATTCTTCACTTGTAATATCAGATTGATTTCTAGTCCAAATTGGTTTTTGAACATTACATAATTCCCATTCTTTTTCAGTTCTTGTAATTTTTTTCATTTTCTTTTTCGGTTCATCATCATCGTCATTTACATCTTCAATAATTGGTTCATCAGTATCTTGTTTGGATTCTTCAGTTTGTTCTTTGGATTCATCAGTATTGTCAGTATCTTCAGTGTCTTCAGTGTCTTGTTTGGATTCATCAGTGTCTTGTTTGGATTCATCAGTGTCTTGTTTGGATTCATCAGTGTCTTGTTTGGATTCTTCAGTATCTTCAACTTCTTCTTCAATAGTTTTATCTACTTGAATAGAAATAGGATAATTAATAAAAGCACTATGTTTTTTTATTAATTCTTTGATTTTATGAGTTTCTAAATATTCAAGATGCTCTTCTTTAAGATATAAATCCATTTTAGTTCCTCTTTTAAGATTATTATCAACAACATCTTTTTTTATTGTAAAAGTTCCACCTGCAGAAGAATCCCATATATATTGTTCATCGTCATTGTGTTTAGATGTTACAATTACCCTATTCGCAACAAGATATGACGAATAAAAACCAACACCAAATTGCCCAATCATACTAATATCCGCTCCAGCAGATAAAGCTTCCATGAAGTTTTTAGTTCCTGATTGTGCAATAGTACCTAAATTATTTATTAAATCGGTTTTAGTCATACCAATACCTGTATCAATAATAGAAAGTTTTTTGTTTTCCTTATCGCAAATAATATGAATAAATAATTCATCTTGTTCTTTTAAGACCGAAGAGTCTTTTAAAGACTGATATCTTATTTTATCAAGAGCATCAGATGAATTAGAAATAAGTTCTCTTAAAAAAATTTCTTTATTTGAATAAAAAGTATTAATAATTAGTGATAATAGTTGATTAATTTCTGCCTGAAATGCAAAAGTTTCTGTTTCTTCCATTTAAATAATATGAATTATTTATTTTTTATATAATTTAAAAAATGATTTAAATATTATATTTAATTAGTATTAAAGACAATTTACATAATGGATATTGATATCATTATCAAAAATATTAAAGAAATGTTAGTGCAAAGAGGAGATAACATTGATGAATTTGAAGAACATGAAAAAGAAATTGAAAGAGAAGAATTTTATAGTGATACAAGAATTTTAGAATTTCATACATCAAATACTACAATTATTTTTGCAATGACAAAAAAATTAAAAAAAAATATATTAGATGAATTAAAAAGTTATCAAGATGATTTAACAAAATTTATATTAAAATATAATAATAAAAAAAATATAATTTTAGTATTTAATAATGATATAATTTCGGCACCAATATTACAGCAAATAACAAAATATGATAAAATGTTACAAAAAAATAATGGAATTTTGCAATATTTTTACGCAAAACAGTTATGTTTTAATCCAACAAAACATCATTATGTTCCATTACATGAAAAAATAGATGAATCAAATGTTCAAGAAATACTTGATCAGTATTCAGTCACTAGCAAATTAAAACTACCGTGGATATATCACTATGATCCTCAGGCAAAATGGTTAGGATTAAAACAAGGAGATATCGTTCGTATTACAAGTTATAATTCAAATAGTGGAACATATTATAGATATAGATGTTGTATTTAAAATATTAATTATACTATATATTATTAATAGTAATGCCATTAATCACTGAAGGTAACCCTAATCTATCAGAAGTGCATTTTGGAGATTTAAGTTTTGAATTAACTCCTGAAAATCATAGTAGTGCCATAAATAAAGATATTTATATTGACAATTATGGAGGAGTTAATAAAGATACTATTGTAACTATGTGTTTTTTATATAAGGAAGAGAGGGGAGGAGGTATAAATAAATTTACATTAAAATTTACAGGCGATGATAACCATTTGTTTGAAGGTTCTGTATTAATTGTAGGTGGTGGTGGTGGAGGTGGTTATAATATAGGTGGTGGGGGCGGTGGGGGAGAAGTGATATATATTGATAGTATATCATTTAAACCTGGAATAAATTACAATATTGTTGTGGGTAAAGGTGGCGATAAAGGAACTCGGGAGTATTATCACGGTGATTCGGGATATAATAGTGGTTTAAATGACATTTTAGCGAAAGGTGGTGGGGGGGGTGCATCATATGTATATGATAATCCATTTAATTTAATAAACGAAGATCGTAAATTAAATTTTCCAAAAGAAGTGAATGGTTACGGAAGAGGTTTAGATGGCGGTTCTGGAGGTGGTGGATGTGGGTTTCAATATAAAATAAATACTAACACTCCGGAAGAACCATCAGCAAATAAGTCATTAAGTGAAAATTCAGATATTATAAATTCCGAAGAGTATAAAAAAGGAAAAAAAACAGTTTTAAAAAATCCTATATCAGCATTTGAAAATTATTATTCATTTGGAAATGATGGTGGTGTGGGAAATGGATATGAATATCATGCAGGCACAAAATTATACCGTACAAGGGGGGGTGGTGGTGGTGGTGCGGGTTTTGATAAAGTTGGAGAAAATGCATATGATAATTTGGATAATCCTGGCATTCCAGGAACTGTGTTTGGTTGTGGTGGTCATGGAATAGCTGTTGAAGAAATAAATTTAGGTACAGGAAATCAAAATTTCTGTCCATTATTATATAATGATTTAGAATGCACAAACACAGATATAGTAAATACTGTTACAAAAGAAACTACAACTAAATTACGAACAATAATAAACGAACCTAAAAATTATTTATATTGGGGTGGTGGTGGCGGCGCTGGTTCATTTAATAGGCAACCTGGAAATGGTGGTAAAGGAGGTGGAGGAGGAGGTGGATATTATGAAGCAATTAATGTAAGTGGAACTGAACCTCTTAATCGCGGGCAAATAGAAGAGGGTACATATATTACATTTGCTTTTGATGAAGAAATAGACGCAGAAACAAATCATATTGGTTTATCATCTAAAGTTCCATTAACTGATAATAATAAAGATTCTAATATTGCTAAAGGCGGTGATGGTATTCCACATACGGGTGGTGGTGGTGGTGGTGGTGGTTTATCATCAATGGGTGGCAATGGTGGTTCTGGTATTGTAATAATAATGTTAAAAACAAGAAAAAAACAAATTGAAGTAGAAGAACCTGAATATACTCTTGACGATTTAGACAAAATATTATCAGAATTTGATAATAATAAAAAAGAATTTGGTAAAAATTTAAGTGAATTATATAATTATAATATAAAGGAACATAAAGAATTTTTTGATTATATAGATCACATATATGAAGATAATATTTTAGAAAAAAATATACCCCATAGAATTATAAAAGATCCCAATAAAAATATAAAAAAAGATTCTAATATATTAAAATATAATTATGATAGAGATATTTATGATGTTAAATTTCATCAATATTTAAAAATAATATTTGATTTAAGAATAAATTATGATAGTTTTTTGCTATATTCAAAAATAAAAAATTCTGGAACTCCAAATCCAGAAAATCTAGGAAAATTTGATTTAAATGAAAAATTATTTGATTATCAGCGACTAATTTTTATAATCATAGATATAATTGAAAATATTATTATATTAATTAGAAATGATAAGAATTATTATGAATTTATAAATAATATTGATACATTAGAATTAAAATTATTAGAGAAAAATAATGGTTTAAGAGAAACATATAATTTAAAACAAGATTTATCAGAATTAGAAAATGATATAGAATTAATAAAAATTAAAATAACAGAAACACAATATGAAATAAAAAAATTAAAAAAAAAAGAAGATCAGGGAGAAAATACAAAAAATGAAATAAAAAAATTAGAAGGAACAGAACAAACTTTGGAAGACATATTAAAAAGTAAAGAACAAGACAAGACTATAGAATTAGGAAATGATTTATACTATACTTTTTATAAGCATAACGATGAAAAAATTCTCAAATTTTATATATCAAAAAAAAATAATTTTCAGTATCACGATAGTATAAATCAAGAAGATAAACCTATTTTATCTTCAGAGTTATTTAGAAAATATAATATTCGCGAAATTAAATTAAAAGAATTATTAAAATATAATAACATTAAAGAATTAATTAAAGAAGAATATGATGAAGATAATGATGTCCAGTTAATTGTTAAAATATATATATATTCTTTATTAAAAATTAAAAAACAAAATTTTTTAAAAAATATATTGACGCAATATATTTTTATGAGTTATGCAAATATATTACAAAGTTTTTATAAAGAATCTGAAGAATTTTTACTAGAGGAGAATCTTTTTAGTTATGTTAAAACCAGACAAGAAGCATTATGTACAACAACTTTATATGCTAATTTAGGTAAATTTGATTATGTTGTTGAAAGAATGAAATCTTTATTAGGATATTCATTTATAAATGAATATATTGATGGTTATAAAATAAATACTGCTAAAATAATATCATCTAGTTGTCCTTATCTTAAAATATCTTTAAATAATTATGATGCAGATAAAATAATATTATTGTTATTTAGAAAAAGTAAAAACGATAGTTTATTTAATTGTGATGATGATACGATATGTGACTTAGTAGAAAACATACAATTAACAAAATACAAAGAGCATTATAAAAATTTAAAGGAAAGTTTTTTACTTGAAATTGAAAATAATAGATATAATATCCATGATTTTAATTTTAAAAAAGACACTGTTGAACATTCAAGAAACATAATAGAATTTACCATAGATGATAGATACAATAAAATATGCAATAAGATTTATGATAAGGATGAAAATGGGAACACAATAGATAGAACAGAATTAAAAGATATATATATATTATCAAAAGATTCTTCCCATATTAATGATATTTATGATACTGATGTGGAATTATTAGAGAAATATAATAAAAAATTAGAAACTCAGAAAAAAGAATTAGATAATATAAATGATAAATATGGTAAATATAAGTACCATTATGAAAAATTAAAATATAAAAATAATATTTATTACTTTGTATTATTTTTAATATTAGTTGTTGTTATTATATTAAATATTGCAGGCATAAATTCTTATATGAAAACATTAACTTATTTAATAATATTAGCAATTTTAGTAATTTTAATAATATATAATTATTTTACAAAAGTAAATTTGAGCATAGTTGAAAAATTTGAAGGTAATAAAAAAGGTGAATTATTTTATGATTATTATAATATATCAACTGCAAGCGTAATAAGTAGAAGTTCAACTGGTGCACTTTATAGAATTAAAATCCGATTAATGGAACACGATAAATATAAATTAAAAATTAGAAAATTTAAGAATTTAGATGAAAATACAGATAATTATATTAATAACTTAGTTATAAAACATTTAAGAATCAAATATGGAGATAATATTGAAGAAATAGTAGGTGTTACTATAGACGATGCAGATTCACATTATTACTATATTACACATATTACTTTTGAACATAATAAAGACATCACTGATACGGAAATAAAAAATATTGTATTAGTTAAAAATGATAAATCAATTATAAAAGAATTATTGTCAGATATTACAAATTATCATACAATATCAATTGACGATAGAACAACATTATGTAGACCATTATCAGATCCATTAGAAGAACCAGATAAATCAGATATTGAAGCAGTAAAAGTAAGAAATAATAAAAAAAATATATACATATATACGGTTAGAAATGATTTACTAAGATATATTAATAATAAATTTATAAATATTAAAAAGATAATAGAATCAATAGAATTAGAAAAGGCAAATAACTTAGCAAATAAAGTGCATAAAAATTTAACAAATGAAAAGGAAAATTTATTAGATTATCAAAAACAATATGAAAGTAAAAAATTAAAAAATATAAATATAAATAATTTATACAAACATGAAATAATCGGACAATCAGCATTTATCAATTTCATAATATTATTTATAATAATATTGATATTACTATTAATATTAGCTAATATATTTCCAACAAAAATTTTTATAATAATGATAATTGGTTTTCCGCTCATTTGTGCTAATATTTATAATTATGTATTAAATTCTTCTTATCGTACAAGAAAAGATGCTAGTAAAAAATATTGGTAAAATATATATAAATATATAAGATATAAATATAATTGTTATAATATATGATTAGACGGTCTCTCAGAAAATACAAAGATGATGATAATAAAGGTAAATCAGATACAGATTCTGATAGTGAAAATATAGATTCCGAATCTGAAGAATATGTACCAAGTGAAAGTGATGAAAGTGAAACTGAAGAATATATAAATTCTGTAAAAAAAAGAAAAAGAAAAAAAAATACTACAGAAAATGATGAATTTCCAAATATAAAACTGGATGAAAAAATGTTAAAAAGTAATGTGATATTAGTTTTAAATAATAGTAAATATCTTAATGATTCTGAAAATGAGTATGATAGTGACAATGAAGAAGACAATGAAGATAATAACATTAATGAAAATGATATAAATGAGAGTGCAAATAAAAAAAAGAAATATAGCGATATATTAGTTAAATATAATAGAGATGAAAAAAAATATTTTAATAATTTAAATCAAGAAGAGAAAGATAGGATTTTTGATTTAGAAAATAATCTCAAAAATAATGATAGCAATAAAATACCTACAAGATTTAAATTATTAGATTATAATATAAATAATATTGTTAAAAAATCGTTGATTTATAACATTGAACAATTAAATTGTATGTGTAAATCAAGTAGTGAATATTTTAAACTACATAATTGGATTAATACACTTTCAAAAATACCAATTGGAAAATATAATAAACTAGATATTACATATGATGATAATGTATCATATTATTTAGAAACAATTAAAATGAATATTAATAATAATATATATGGACATCAAGAAACAAAAGAACAAATAATTAGGATTTTAGCACAATGGATTAGTAATCCAGAGAAAACAGGATATGTAATAGGTATTAAAGGTCCTCCTGGTGTTGGAAAAACTAAATTAGTAAAAGAATGTATTTGTAAAGCGATGAATTTTCCATTGGCATTTATATCGTTAGGAGGAGTTGATGATGCATCATATTTATCGGGATTTAATTATACATACGAAGGTTCAAAATATGGAAAAATATTAGAATGTTTAATTAAAACGGAGGTAATGAATCCAGTTTTTTTGTTTGATGAGTTAGATAAAGTTTCTGCTACTTCTAGAGGTGATGAAATAATTAATACTTTAATTCATATTACAGATCCCGTTCAAAATGATAAATATACTGATAAATATTTTCAAGAAATAGATTTAGATTTATCAAAATCAATAATAATTTTTACATATAATAATGAAGATTATATAAACCCTATTTTAAAAGATCGTATGATTACTATAAATGTAAATGGATATACTGCTAAAGAAAAGTTTGAAATCGCAAAAAATTATTTAATAGATGAATTATTACCAAAATATAATATGAAAAAAGGTGATATTATTTTTCAGGATAAATTACTAGAGCATATAATATCATTAACTAGTTTGGAAGAAGGCGGTGTTAGAAATTTGAAAAGAGAAATAAATAATATTATATCATGGATTAATATGATGAGATATATTAAGACAGATGATATTTTAATAACATTGCCTTTTGAAGCAACTATAGAATATTATAATAAATATTGTAAAAAAATAACAAAAAAAACATA
>Ga0209555_10000681_pt1 | contig 28250 bp, 54 predicted proteins | sample SaaInl85LU_5_DNA_FD_184643 | JGI IMG/M metagenome (GOLD analysis project Ga0209555, IMG submission 184643) | Marine microbial communities from expanding oxygen minimum zones in the Saanich Inlet - ESP_85LU_5_DNA (SPAdes) (version 2) | ecosystem: Environmental > Aquatic > Marine > Intertidal... | reverse complement strand
CATATTAACAAGACAGAAGAATGAATGTAACTGACTCACTAATAGATTACTTTAATAAGAATAAGAATTGGAAAAACTTCATTGGTAACGCCCCTGTTGATGGGGACGAGTTATGAACGAGTAGTGAATAACCTGTAAGTTTCCTCCAACGTATATATTTATAATCATGACAGATACTCAAAAGAAACAAATATTTAAGTTGTGGGATGCTCTTGGTGAGGTAAGTTTTAAAACCACCAAATATCTTGGTACCCTCTTTGGTACTTATGGTGAATATATATCAACGGTCTCTGAGTATTACGGAATTCCTGAAGATTCATTTTTTGAGTATGTCGCTGAAGAAATACTCAATAGATTTAATTCAACTGAGAGACCTCTTTGTAAAACGAAGTTTAAAGATGTGTCTCTTGTCAAGGAACGTGAAAATCTTAGTGACCCCTACGCCATGAGATTATTATATGACGGATTCCCTGTCATTGGTAGTGGATTACACTTATCCTTTAAGTATATTGCTGACCCTACGTTTGAATGTCCTCCTGAATATAGTGAAGAAATTATCGATTATGAAATGCAATGTTATGATGACAATTGTGTGTACCCCCTTATAAGACCTGTGATGCGTGACATCGAAAAGAAGTATGGGATTAGAATCGGTAGAGTAATGTCAGAACCATTTCGGAAAAACAAATAAAACAAATTATGATATATATTACTGACGCAGCTGTTGACTACTTTAATAAGAATTGGAACAAGCTAATTAAAGACTTGGGTTTTCATTCTAATATTGTGGGTACTGACCATTCTCCGATGATTGGTCTTATAAAAGACATGAAGTTAAAGGTCACCCCGAGAGAAGATGATATCGTTGTAAACGGATGGAAGTATCAGGGGTATGGTGACCTCGACTTGGATGTCTACTTAAATGTGGACCATATATTAGAATTTCCTATTGACCAATATATGTTTGCCGGTAAGTCTATACTTCCTTGGTTGAATAAGGCGGTACTGAAATATTTCGGTATGGATGTATATAACGACTTCGCTGATGTTAATGTGAACTTTCACGACAACATGGGGGATGTTGATACTTACCCTGTTTCGGTTGAGGATGTTAATACAAATCTATTCTATAAGTACCCTAATAAAAATTGGGTGGAAAAATAATATCGGGAACCACACCCTACCCGAAGGGGGTAGGTGTAGTGACCCTTTAAAGAATCGAGGGTCTAATAACTTAGGGTGTCTTAAACCACATATAAAAAAACGTCGCGCAACCCCTTCGACCTTCGGTCGTTCGTCTTTCGCATTTTTTTTCGGACCTTCGGTCCTATAGTATAATCTCTCTGATGCCGGTTGTTTTTTGTTGGTCCATAAAATGTGTCTTTAAAAATCCCCCGACCCCCTTTTTTTTGTTTTATGTTATATTTATAATAAAAACAATTTTATTATGGGACAAAGATTAATAATATCTGAAAACGAAAAAAGCCAAATCTCTAAAATGTATGGATTGGTAAATGAACAGGAATCAAAAGAAGGACCTTTGAAAGTTCAGGTTTTTTCATCTGATAAAAATAAACGGAATGATGTCAAACTCGTATTCTTGATTGATGTTGACAGAGAACCAAATTCTGTTAGAAATACAAAAACAGAATTCACATATAAAGTTAGGGGTGGAAGTAAAGAATATACGGGTGTTTTTGATACCTCAAATCCTGGAATGGTTCAATTAGATAGATGTGAACTGTTGGAGGATAGTATTGTTCCTTCGTCACACATTCAGCATTTCAAAGGATATGGTGCTGCAGGTTGTCCTGAGGATTCCCGTATTGATTTGAAATTATCGTCAGAAGGTTCAAATCAGATGGAGCAACTTTTCGGAAAAGGAAATGATTACGCTTCTAACAATAATAAAAGCGACGACACGTCTAACATGGCTTAATAATATACAACTATGAAACATTTATTAAATAACATTTCTGAAGAAGAAAAAAATAGAATCCGCGAACAACACGAAGGTGGAATGAAATTATCAATCGACAACTTTAAGAGTTTGGTGGAAACCAAGTCGGGTAGTGCCAAACCATTCATTAACGAACAATCCATGGAGACATGTGAACAATGTGGAGGTGAGATGAGAGAAGGTAATTGTATGGAACAATGTGGTTCTATGAGTGAAGAAGAATTAGATGAACAAGGTGGGATTAAATCTGTAGTTAGTGGTGTTAAAAACGCCGGTAAAGGTATTAAGAACGATTTTAAATTCGGTAGAGCAAAAAGTAAGGTTAAGTCAATTAATGATAACATAAATAGATTCATTCAAAAGCAATTAAATAATCTTAAAAACGATAAAAATATCCCAAACCATTATGGTGGGTATATTGAAAATATTAATAAAATTGCACAAGAGGTGGGAACTTACAGTAAAGAGTTAGATAGTGTGAGTAATAAAAATCGTGTTAATGAACAAAATGATATGGAACAAACATTAACCATTACACCTGAACAAATGAAAATGTTACATGACAAGGGTGAATGTAAATGTGGTGACACCACTTTAAAGTTTCCATCATATAAAGATTAAAACAACCTAACTTTATAAAATTACTTATTATGAAAAAAGTTGTAAAATTGACGGAATCAGATTTGAAAGATATCATTGAAAGAGTTCTTAATGAGTCCGCAACTATAAATGATGTCAAAATAGGTAGAAACGATAAAGGACACCTTACTGTGGGAGACAATGTCTATAAGATTACCGTTGATTGTGAAAAAATGTACGTTACCCTTTATAGTGGTCCAATATCAATTAGTAAGATATGGACATCAAAGAATGGAGGGATAGCTGCTGAGGACAATACGGGAAAACAATTCACAATAGAAAAACAAAAGTCGAAAGAGTTAATTACAAAGATGAATCGTGGAGATAGAGTTATTAATACTTCAGGTTCAGGTAGTTTAATGGGTATCAGTGGTAGTTGTAAAGCGAAGTTAACTAAGGATTAAAACAACCTAATTATATAAATTAAAAGCCCTCATAGTAATATGGGGGTTTTTGTTTGGGTTTATATATACTTGTGATGAGTAATAGGTTATACTATAAAAAAATAATATATTATGAACAATAACGAGAAGGCAGAATTATACAGTAGATTTTTGGCTGAGTACCATAGATTAGATAATCAGATTGGTCAGATTAAGATGAATAAGTTTGATTTGAATTCAAATGACCAAAAGTTGGTTAATGAGTTGGAGAAGAAAAAAGCTTACATTATGGGTAGGGTTAACCAACTTACATAGTACACTATATTTATTAGTAAAACAATAATATGGTAAGTGAGAAGGCAATAGAAGATTTACTAAACTCTTTAGGTTCACAATTAGCTAAAGACTATTACGGTTTAGACATAAACTTCTCAGTTGTGGAACTAAAAGAAAAATACGGTAAATTATATATAGTAGTTAAACCTGATAGACATATTCCGATGACCTTTGATGTGAAAATAGAACCCAACATGAACGCTGGTAGGTTTGCACGTATTAGTGATTTGACAGGTAACTTAGAATATTTAATGAAGTATATAGGTGTAAATGACGTATATATTCAGATAAACACTGAACACGTACCTGAAAGATACCAAACCGTTGTAACTCCCGATGACTACATCAAACATCCACAATCTTATGTGAAACTGGAAAGTGTGGGTCACGTATTAGAGATTGACACTGGTTATGTTTATCCACTTTATCAAAACAATAAGATTGATGTTGACGTGGATTTTACACACCTTTCAGAAATTTATGAAGACGATTGGTGGGATTCATTATCACCTGAGGACATTCACACTTTAGAGAATATTTATAGTTAACTAAACTATAAATATTTTTTATCATGGCATTTAAAGACATTTTTAAAGAAAGTAATGACATAAACGAAAAAAACGTTGTTGGATTCGCATCATTTGCGATTATGGCGTTATTCGCAACTGCTGATATCATCACAGGTTTCTTGGGTAAGGATTTACCTGTACAAGAATTCATATATAATTCATTCGTAATTATTACGTTGGGTTCATTTGGTATCGATGGAATTACTAAGATTTTCTCAAAGAAGAAAGAGGAGGAATAAAGACCAAGTAGCTTTATCTTATAACCCTCACAGAAATGTGGGGGTTTTTTGTTTACCGTAAGATAATTATAGATTATCTTAATCCTATGAGTAAAAACTTTTTCGAAAATATCGACTACATAAAACAATTTAAGAAAATTGTTGTAACAGGTGCGCATGGTGCTGGGAATAAAATCACTGCAAAGATTATTGCAAACGATACCAACTTACCTTATATACGTTGTGAGGAACCATGGAGTACTGAAGACTATTGGGGAGACAATGAAGGACTCAAAAAACGATATCAAGATATCAATACTCAATACCCTGACGGATGGGTACTATTTAGTCCGTCACAGGCAGGTCACTTACATAGGTTAAAAGATGACGAACTTAAAGATGCGTTAATAGTTTTCGTTTATAAAGATATGGAATCGTTAAAACAATATTGGGTTCGTAATCCATTCATAAGATTTCAAACACATAAGTACGAATCGAAAACCAGAGGTCAGGTTATACCTGAAGATTTTCCCGATTATGAGCATATTTTAAAATGGGAGATGGAAGAGCAAACCTATGAGTTATGGGAGAAGTGTCAGAAACCACTAATGAATTATTGGGTGGAGATTGAACATTCCTCATTAAAAGGACACGAGATGTTTATCGATAAATCACAAAGAGTTGGTTTTGCTCCGTGGCAAACACAAGTTGGACAAAAAGGTCACAACTAGTATTTATGAATATGAAACCACCTTACAAAGATTTATTAACCATATATTATAATTCAATCATAGTACCTAAATACGAATGGATGGATGGTATAATTGTGGACCGTCTTGAAATTATAGATGGACTTGCTGAAGGTAAAATTAGACTGATAGTTAATTTTGATACAAAAGGTATGTCACCTTTCAAATTTTATGAACAAACAGGGGTAAAAGGCTCAGAGATTGTAGAAATACTCTTAGGTAAGGAAGTGGAAACTTATGTTGGGTTACCTGAAAATTCAATTAATAATCTTAAGTCTAATGTGTCTCTAACAATGGATAGTAATAAAAAAGGTAAATCCGAGCTAGACGAGAGAATAATTAACATTTTTAAAACAAACAAACCAATCACGACTTTGGGTATGTTTTAAAACTATCTATATATTTTACTAATTTTATTGTTACACTATTAATTAATATTAATAATATTTTAAGCTTATGAATTTATCAGATTTTGTTATTGTAAAAGACCGAGTATTCACAGACGAGTTTTGTGATGATTTAGTTTCGTTGTTCGAAACACACCCTGACTATACTCACGAAGGACATAGTGGTCAAGGTTTAAATGACAACATAAAAAAAACTACCGACCTTAATTTATTCTATCACGAGGTATTGATGGAACAATTCGGCTACCAAGTATTCGAAGGGTTTAATGAAGTTGTTGAGGAACTATTAGAATCGTTACCATTTCAGAATAAATTTGAACCTATTAGTCAAGTTTTTACTCAAAATACCGAATATACTACCTGTCAACTACAAAAATATGACAAAGGTACAGGACATTATAATGCATACCACTTCGAAACTGATAGTTATGAGACCACACCACGACTATTTGTCTTTATTTTATACTTAAATGACGTTGAAGTAGGTGGTGAGACTGAGTTAATGTATGAAAATATGAAGATAACACCTAAAAAGGGTCGAGTTATCTGTCATCCAGCAACATTTCCCTTCGTCCACAACGGACATACTCCAATTTCTAGTGATAAGTACATATTAACAACGTGGTTGGCCTACGCCAATGAAGAAGAGTGATATTTATAAAGGATGAATTTTTAATAAAATGAACGTTTTTACGTGAAATGTTCATTTTTTCGTTTTAAACGAATAAATGACTAAATAAAATGTCATGGAAGAAGAAAAAATACAGAAAATACAGTCCCTTGATAGTCAAATTAAGGCATTAAGTAAGGAAAAAGAGACATTACAGGATACCTGTAAACATAACGGTACCAAAGTTAAGTTCGAAAACGGAACAAATACTATGAAATTATACTGTGAAGTGTGTGATAAAGAAATCGGCTACCCTACTAAGGTACAAATCGATGAATTCTTAAGTTAATCCCTCTTTTTTAAGGAAACAATCCAAATGAACGTTACCAACCAGGTAATCTTCTTCGATTCTTTCGGTATTATTACCACAAATGGGACAAATATTCACATCAAACTTCATAACTACTAATTTTTTACTAAAAATAAACAATATTTATAATAAAACAACTATATGGTCTGTCAAAATTGTACATGTAATGGAAATTGTCTAACGGAAGGGTGTAATTGCACTAATTGTCCGTGTCAAACGAAGTAACGAACCCCTGTTTAAGGGGATTAGGACCGTTATCAGTTATGGTAACGTTAAAGGGAGAGGTTCGCTACCATCTCCCTTTTATTTTGTCTTAGAATACGTTAAAATGAGTTTAATAGTTAGATAATTGAGTTAATTTTCTTTAACTCCTCTATAATTGTGGTGTTTTCACGTTCGATGCGTTCATTCATTGGGATTTCAGTGATTCTGTCAAGATAAGTTCTAACATCAAATACATCTAACATATCTTCGGTTTCTGATTTACCGTTTGAGATATCATATTCACCTGAATCAAAGGCATTTTCTAAAAATTCTTTTGAATACCCTTCTTCTTTACCTGACCAAGTATCTTGATGATATGCGGTGTACTCTTCAACACCTTCCCAGCTAAACATCTTTTTTTGTGGAATCATATAATCTTCATGATTGTAGTTACCACCATCTAGAAGTGAAAAGTTTTCTTTTAAAAATGAATAAATGTAGTCGGCAGATTCAAAATTATTTTCAATACCAATAAGTTTTAAATTTTTTAATACTTTATTTAAAAAGTCATCATCGGGACTTATGTCCTTAAAGTTAACCACATTTTCTAATTCATTAACCGTATATTCAATAACCTTCAATAAACCATTTGTTGGTATTGGTGAAGTCCTAACCTTCATACCCTCTTTAATGTTCATTATTTGTTTTATTCTATTTAAATCCTCCATTACTACGATGTTTGATAATAAATATACGTATATTTATAATCAAACGAAAATGGTATATGGATAAAATAATAAATATATTAAAAAATTGGGTTGATATTAATTTATCTACCTTGAAAACAGGTAAATCACCTCATGTTAGTTATATCTTATCGACTATATTAATGTCACCCGTAAGTCGTTCACTACTAAATGACCTAAGCCCTTACGACGTATTAAGAGTTAGTTATGTTATTTTTTATATGTTTGAGGGACTACCAATTGAGGAAGCCAAAAAAAAATCACAGAAAATACACATGGTGGTCACAGTATCGATGGATGATATAATTGATGAAAAAGAGGAGTGTAGCGATTGTTACGGTGACGGTACATTGGAGTGTAATACCTGTGATGGAGATGCAGTTATTGACTGTGGAGAATGTAGCGGAGAAGGTACTGTAGAGTATGATGAAGGTGAGGAGGAATGTGATTGGTGTGACGGTTCAGGAAAAGTTGAATGCGACGAATGCTACGGAGACATGTATTTAGACTGCAGTGAATGTAGCGGAGATGGGGAAGTGGGTACTGGATATGAATACATCGAATACGATGAGACACTGTGGACGTTTACTGACGATAAATTATATAAAACATTTTTAGACGCACTTAATGGGAAAATACAAAACTCAGACTTTTATGATTTAGGTAATGAAAGTTCAGGTGATTTAACTCTATTAAGGAGTGAGAAAAAAGGTATGAGGTTGGAAGAGTTTGAATTTCCGGAAATCACGTCAGGTGAGACTAAAATTGCTACGATATTTGAAGATATACCTGAAATTATTAAAAGAAGTGTAACTATACAAAAATACGGTAACCGAAATTCCGACTACCGTATTAATTGATAATAGTAAGTGGTTTAGATTATAAACCCCCGTGTTTCTCTAAGAATCTGATAAGTTTTTCAACACCTTCAGGTCCTTCAGTTATTGTAGTATCTATGGATGTAAGACCCATTACTTTACTTAACTTATTAAATATGAAATCAACAATAAATGTATTTTCAGGTGTTTCTTTAATGAAAAGACCAACTTCGTATTCCTCAAACTGATGACTCATTAATATATTAATGTGTTCCTCATACATTCCTCTTTCAAACATACCTTCATCTCTTATTGCCGATGGTGTCGGTTTTGGCGTTGACGATGGTTTTGGCGTTGACGATGGTGTTGACGATGGTTTTGGTGTTGATGATGGTTTTGGTGTCGATGATGGTTTTGGTGTCGATGATGGTTTTGGTGAGTCCAATATAGGGTCTAAGTTTTTTAACTTTTCTTCTTGTTTTTCTCTCCACGTTAAACTCTTATCTTTTTTATTATTATTAACCACGATGTTAGGTGTGTTATTTTTCGACTTAGATTTTCTAAATAGATTTTTAAAAAAGTTCTTTAATTTCTTCAGCATAATATTTAATTTTAGTTATAAATAGTTTAATTTTATATAGTAGTATAATAATTATTAGATTTTATTTTATTTAAGTCATAAGTACTATTACTATAAGTGTAATATTGTAGTGAAGTATCATCATTCATTATTACTTGCCACTTACTATCCGATAAATAAAATAGTTCGAATACTTCCTTAATTTGCTCTTGTGTTGTAGAGTTTGGGAAACTTATGGTTTCTTTTTCTATGTCAATTTGAATTTTCATTGTACGATTTTTTTACTATGGTGGTACATTTACTACCGCTTATATTTTTATAAACATACGATAATAAAAACACACCAATTAGTAAAGAAATTGACTCAATAAATAAAAACTGAAAACTATACCCATGTTCAACTATGACTGCTCCTTTAATAGTGTCTACTATTGAAAGTAGTGTTATTAGTAGTAATGTGTTTATTAGTTTTCGGTATCTAATCATATTATAAGTAATTATCTAGTGTGTCGGCATCTTTGGATAACTCATCTTTAAAGTCTTGAGTAAAATCACCGTCTTTTTTAATGTACTCAACAGGTATGGGTGAAAAAACCCAATCAAGGGATAGAATTGCAACTAAATTATCTAACTTATCATAAATAGGTACCGATGTGTGGGATTTAGTTCCGTTGGATTGTGCTAATGACCTTAACCCTAAGTCACTCATATCCTCAATATTTGAGTAAAACATATTGTAACCGATAACGTCTTTCACAAATGTATTAAAATGTGATACTAAATGGTTTTGATTTTTATCTGCCTTTCTTTCTAAACCTTCTGAGTTTCTTTCATACGTTATTGAAATTTTCTGCATTGGTGATGAAGTATAGAAACTACCTCCATTATGAAATTGCCAAATGTATACTCTGTCTGCGTTGTATCGTCTTCTTATTTCACGAATTGATAAGTGAACAATCTCGTCATTTTTGATTTGTTGCATCAGTGACTCCTTAGATTTGTTCTTTTCTTTTTTCAATGTAACTTTTCTGAAATATCCGGCGCCTACAAGTGCAATAACTATAGATGTTAATGAGGTTATTAATAACTCGGCAATTTTTATCCAGTCCATAAATTATAATATATGTAATAAATATACTCGAAATTGAATAATATTACTTTTTTTCGTTTCTATCAACCCCAAAATCATACTTATACCATGCTCTTTCATGTAAAAAGTATAACACCATCTTAGTCACAACTTCGAAAGAACCGATTGTAAGCCCAACTATGGGGTCACCTGACACTAACCAACCCAATAACATCGTATCTATAGTTCCGACTATTCTCCAAGTCAAAGTTTTATATACGTGTCTCTTTAATGATACTTTTGTTTTTCCCATACTAAGTAATTTAACATAAGTGAAGATTACGTAAATATAAAAAAATAAAAAAAAGTAAATAGATATCGACTTTCTTTGGTATTTATAGTATGAAAGAACATAAAGAACTTGAAGATTTATTTTTAACGGAAGAATTTAAATCGTTACCATGGTCTAAAAGACTATGGGTTAGAATTAGAGTTGCATTTATTGCAACAATAACTACGTTTTAAAAAAAAAGAAAATGGAAAATTTATTAAATATTATAAAATGGTTTACAGAACTAAAAGACCGTATTAAGTGGACGTCAGTAAGGGCGGTTTATTTATTAATGTCAGTAGTATTATTATCTGGTTTAATTTTTAAAAATTGGTGGGTAGTGGTATTTGTGATAGTTATGTTAAATATTGGTGTATGGACTAAAAAATGTCCGTCAAAATGGTTATTTGAAAAGATAGGATTTAAGAAAACCACTTTATAAAATGAGCGTTTTAAAAACTATATCAATAAGGTCCAAAATTTCGTTGGGAATATCCGCATTAATTATGTTGACCTTTTTTTCGGTACAATCTTGTATCGTGTTTGGTATATGTGAAAATAGTATGTTTTTAGCACAGTTTGGTTACATGTGCGTAATAGGTTTTATGCCACCTTTTTTCATGGTTGTAGGTGAATTTTTAAAGAATATAAGATTGAAGGAGGAGAATGTTAATTCACAACTCGAAGCAATAAGTAAGTCTAATTTAGTTGTTACGTTAACCATGGATGGGCATATTTTACAAGCGAATGAGAATTTCTGTAATTTAATGGGTTGTCCTGAAAAACAAATGGTAAAACAACCACATAGTATGATGGTGACATCTGAATATGGTAAAAGTAAAGAATACTTAGAGTTTTGGGAAAGATTGAGACAAGGTGAGAGTATAACAGGTGAATTTGAGAGAGTCGGTAAAGATGGTTCTAAAAAATGGTTATTTGGTAATTACACCCCGATAAAAAATCAAAATGGTGATTATAGTACAGTTTTAAAAATCGCTACGGATGTGACAACACAACACAATTCTGAGGAAGTGTTAAACCAAAAAAACACTTATTTGGAACACGCAGCCAAGATACTTAGACATGATATGCATTCAGGGATTAACACATATATGCCTAGGGGTATAAAGTCATTAAAAAGAAGGTTGTCTGATTTACAAATCAAAGAATTGAAAATTGAATCACCATTAAAAATGTTAGAAGAGGGGTTGAAACACACACAAAAAGTTTATTCTGGAGTTAAAGAGTTTACTAACTTAGTAAAAGAGAATGTACAGTTAGATAAGAGTAAAGTTAATTTAAAACATATTTTAAATGACTACCTATCCTCGACTTCATATATCAAACAGGTAGTCATAGATGATTTACCTGAGATAGAGGTTAACGAGTCTTTATTTTGTACTGCTGTTGATAACCTAATACGTAATGGATTAAAATATAATGATAGTCCAACTAAAACTGTTATGGTTTACATGGAGGGTAAAGATACGTTAGTTATTCAAGATAACGGTAGAGGTATTACACAAAAAGAATTTATTAAACTTTCTAAGCCGTATACAAGAAAAGACGACCAAAAAGAAAGTGGGAGTGGGTTAGGTTTAAATATATGTATTGCAATATTGAAAGAACATGACTTCTCAATAACAGCCGAAAAAGTAAATCCGGGAACTAAAATTAAAATTAAAATTAAATAGAAATGATAAATTCAATTATGTTAATTGATGATGAAGACCTTTTTCACTTGGTCTTCGAAGATGCGTGTAGTATTTTAGATATTACACTATCACTTGAAGCACTAAACTCCTCTGATGAGGCAAATAGAATGTTTAAAGAATGGTTCCCTGACGATAAGGACCACGAACGACCTGAGTGTGTGTTTGTTGATTTAAACATCATTGGGTCTTCATTTAATGGGGTAGAAATGATATATAAAATTAACCATGAATATGGTAATGGTTGTGTTATAGGTATTATATCATCATCCGATGATACTCAAGAAATTGAGAAGGCCAAAGAAGCAGGTGCACAGTTTTGGATTATCAAGTCAGACGACATAGAACCTCGACTAGAGGAATTTAGGGACGACTATGAAGGGTATAAAAACAAAACAAATCCTTTTAAGATATATAAATGATAAAAAAAATAGGACATATTCTTACGTATCATGATTCAGAACCTACTGAGATAATTCAGGGTTTAATATGGTTAATATTTGCACCAATGGTTTTGATGATGGAATATAGTAATCTATGGTATATTAATATATTCTCATGGGTGGTAGGTTTTGGAACACTTTATTCCGTGGTATACCTCAACCTTTTTATAAGAAGATATTTTGCTTATGCATATGGGGTAATGTCGTTAGTTTTTGCAACTATATTTTTTTGGGAGCAGGGGATACATTCCAACTCAATGAATTGGGGGTGGGTTGTAATCTCAATAAGTGCTTTAAGTAATATTAGAAGAATAAAACAAAAAATTAAATCAAAAAAAGAAGATAAAATTAAGGGTGACATTTCAAAAATGTATAGAGAAGATTTGGAAAAGAAAATTAATATACAACAGGAGGAGAATTTCAATTTAAGATATGAGAATATAAAATTGAATGATGAATTAAAAAAATACATAAGTGATGATTAGTAGTGTATTACTTACTACTTCCTTGATATTATTAATTGGAGGTATGTTTTTTGGGTATAACTCTTTAAATTCGATTCAATCTAAATTGTCTTCATTAATACTATTGATTGCTGCATCATCATATATGTGGATGTTTCACTTGTACGGTTTAGATAATGAAACGAATTTGAGAACGTGGAGATATTTGGATTGGGTATTTACAATACCTTTATTAATATACCAAATGTATACGTTTCTGAATGTGAAACATAGAAACATAAGTACACTATTAATATCGATTTCATGTATGTTACTCATGTTATTATTCGGGTTTTTGGGTGAATCATCTATAATAACTAAACTATTTGGTGGTATTATCGGGACAATGTTTTCCATCTATACTTTTGTTGCATTGTCTAATGGTATTAAAAAAGAACAGGTAAAATTTTACTTGGGGGTACTAACTTTATGGATGTTCTACCCTGTAGTTTACTTTATTACGGATTCTTTACTAACCATAGTCGGGTATTCGATTGTTGATTTAATGTCTAAATTAGGTGTGGCAATTTACATCTATATAAAAATGGAAAAATGAAAATAACACCTGAAATAAAAGAATTATTATTAACACTTGCTAGTGAAAAGAAAATATATTTAGAAGGTAATATATTGAAAGTTCTTAGGGCAGATACTGACGATAAAGAATTTCAGGAGTATCTCACCATTAGTAAAGAAAAAGATGTTGCGTCAAGAAAAAAACGTTTACAGGTAACCAAAAGAGTACAAACACAAAACAAAGAGTTAATGTTAAGACAATCAGAAAATGAGTCACTCATGTCTGATTTACAATTAGCATTAGAAAAAGCCAAAGAATCGAAATTAGAAGCGGATGTACTAAGGGAACAGGCCGAAATTGCTAAGGAAAGTGCGTTAGAGGATTTAGAAGTGATGCAAAAGAAAACTCAATTTGAACTAATTAGTACAATCGTAAAAGTCGCACTCCTCGTTATTGTCGGTATCGGGGTCTTAACTACTGTTATGTATATTGTTGCAATTGCCTACGGTAAGGAAACTCAAATTATCGGGTCCACTTGGTCTAACATGTTTGGTATTCTTTTGACCAACGCATTTTCTATAGTAGGTACAATAATGGGTGTTAAGTATGCCACTGAAAATAAAGACAAGTAAAAACCCCCACCTTAAAAAAGATGAGGGTTATTGAAAAGGAATATGTATAATTTACATATTACTTTTTGGTCTTCACAATCTCATCAATAATTCCGTAGTCAAGTGCGTCTTGTGCAGATAACCATAAGTCACGAGAAGCATCCTCTTTAACTTGTTCTGCATCTTTACCACAGAACTCACCCAAAAGGTTGAAGAGAATGTCATTCAACTTTTTCCATTCGTTCATTGTGATTTCAGCATCTTGGATGTTACCCATCGCACCACCTGATGATTGGTGTAACATTGTACGAGAGAAACGAAGTGATGAACGCATCCCTTTGGTACCTGCACCCAATAGGACTGAACCCATAGATGCTGCCATACCTGTATTGACCGTAGCAATGTCTGACTTTATGTAATGCATCACATCTACCATTGACAATCCTGACTTCACTGAACCACCAGGTGAATCAATGTGCATCGTGATTGGCATGTTATCCACAGAGTCCAAATACATAAGTTGTGCTTGAACCATTGTTGACATATGGTCGTTTACAGGTCCTGCCACCCACAACAGTCGGTCTCTCATCAAACGAGAGAAGATATCCATCTGTGTCACCCTCATCTCACGTTCTTCCAAAATGTAAGGGGTTAGTGATGATTCAAGTTGTTGACCCAAATAATCTAAATTTTGTGACGATAAGTTAAAGTCACTCATTGCGTATTTTCTAAAATCTTTTCCGTAATCCATATATATGTGTTTTTTTATTTGATACAAATATAGTGTATAGATTACTAATAAACAACGATACGGTTAATTAATCTTCATTATCTTTTTTACTTATCTTAAAAGTTTATTACTTTTTTAAAAAATATTATAATAAATGATTACACCATTAATAGAAACGATTAAAGTTGGTGACCACTATGTTTACACCACAGAAGTTGAATATGTGAAAAATTTAGATAGTGATGCCCTTTATAATGAACTTTGGTCTAATGACCTACTGGGTGTTAATTATGACGATGATGGGAATTTAGAAGACCAAGGACCTGGTGTGCATGTTACCTTAGACCCTAATGATTTACCTCATTTTTTTAAAGATGCGTACACTATAGGTTTAACATTGGCTAGAACACTTAGAGGTATAGAAGGTAAAAGTTTAAGTCTAATTAATTCAGAAGCTTGGATTATCGCTTCTAATGATGAACATCAGTCATATTGGCATTCACATAGACATAATATTACTGATGAGTCAGGTGAGGAACAAACAGACTCAGATTACACTATGAGTGTTTATTTAGACGTACCCTCGTGTGGTTCACCATATACTGACTTAATGATGGCACATAAAGACGATGTATATTCTGCACCTGTAGAAAAGGGAAGACTTTATTTTTTTGACGGAACTTTGTTCCATAACCCACTTTACGTACCCAAGGAATTTGGGTGGAGGTACTGTGCGGTATGTGATTACTTATTTGAAAATGATTGAGGTAGATAAAAATAAATTAGAAGAATTAGTAAGGGATAATGAAAAAGTGTTTGTGTATTTTTATTCCGAATGGCATGATTACGCAAAAATGATGTTAACAACGTTAGAAAAATTATCAGGGGATATCGATATACCGATTGCTATATGTAATATTGATTACAATTATAATTTAGGTAAAGAACATAAAGTTCGTGGATTACCTACATTTTCACTAATTAAAGAAGGTGAAATTGTAAAAAATGACAGTTTAGTGAGGTCTTACGATTGGATTAGGAACTATATTGTAGGTTAAACGGGCGATACAAAAGACACATCATAGTTTTCATACCTCTCTTTATATTCCTTTAGCCCCTCACGAGTATATGGGGGTTCAAAACGAGGTCTATTAATATACGGGATATTCTCACGATTATCCCACTCGTCCAAATCCTTTTCCATACGACTGATGGAAGAACTCAATGAAACGTATTCCACCCATCTCTTATAGTCCTGTTCGGTGGGAACAAACATAACATCACCATAGTTATTCAACCCCCCTAAGTCGGGGTTATTTGAATACACGTCAACAATCCCTTCTTGACCATCATAATTATAACATAGTTCCTGAAGGGTATGGGTATTAAAGATACCATACTCATTCCAATTACGTCCATAAGAACGAACTTTACAGATATAGAAATACCCATCCTTAAATTTATTAATGAGATTACTCGCTTCATCTCTTAATTCAATAAGTTCCTCTATTGTATATTCATTTAAATCCTCCATAACTCTTATTATTTATTTCTTTAATTAATCCCACCAACCTCTAATATTATGTTCTATTATTTTAAATAAGAGCTTTTGTGCTCTATCTTCATTGATGTGAGCAATATTCATTGCAATTCGTTCTTTATCTTCTGGTCCTTTTACTTCAAAAATACCTTCACCGTTTAAAACCCTTTTATGTATTAGTGGATATTTTGCAAAGTAGTCATCAAAGTTTTCTTCAAGAGTTCTACTTTCCCAAGTTGAATAATCTTCTCTATCTTCACATGGTTCAAACCAATTTTTAGTTTTGTGATAGTCATAGTATTCGCTTGAGTACCATTCATCTCCTACTTTATCAATTAACCTAACACAAGTCATCATTACCTCAGCATCTCTTTTAGCTCTGGTGTGAATATCTCTATCGCCAATATATTTTGACTGAGCTTTTAGTTTGTGTTGTAAAATAGTATAGATATATCTGTGGTCATAGTTTCTGTCTTTCCAGATGATAGGCGACCAGTATTTAAGATTCTTAAAACCTTGATTAATGTTTTTAGGAATGTATTTCCAACTATAATTCCACTTAAGGATAATACTACTCCACACTCTTTTATACCAAGGTTTAGCAGTTCGTTCATCTGCCCACTGCTCAAACATATCTTTTTCTGGTTCCATAATTTTGTTTTTTTTAATATGTGAAGGTAAAAAAAAAGGTTTGGTTTTCCAAACCTTTTTTAAAATTCTTTAATACTCTTTAATAAACCCTGTGGGTTTTTCTTCCCATAAGTTTATTGCAACTGCTCTTCGTCTACCTGATTTTATTTGACTCACAGCGTGAAGACACCCAGCATCAAAAATAACAAGTCTATTAAATTTTGGTTTTATAATTTCAGGTTCTTCTTCAGGCCAAAAAATAGTGTTATCTTCATTTGCCCTTTGAGGTGGGAATTTTTCCCAATGGTATAACATACCACCTTCCATTTCGTCAATTTCAGGGTCAGGATAGAACACTGTACCAATTTTAGGTGTCACAAATGTTTTATCTTTTACCCATTTATCTTCATCCTTATCGAAGTGAGGTTTTAACGACCATTTCTCACCAATAACATCAAAAGAGTCGTTACTAGTGTAATCACCTACCCAATGCTCAAATCCTGCGACTTGAACACCCTCATGTGGTGAGTCTTCACCCCAAATTGTTTTTATTAATTCGTGATGTAAGTCTTTAACGCCTTCTTTCCACCACCCGTCATACCAACGATACCCAACGGTCCAAAAATCTTCATCATTGTTGATTTTTTTTAGTAGTTCTTCGTCTTTTATAAAGTCATCTATAATAATCATATCTACTTATTTATTCCCATTACTTACGTTACGTAATCTAAACCAATTACTTATTGATAATGTCATAAGTGAGTATACTAATATCACACCTATAATCCAAAATCCTGTGTATTTGTGTTGTACCAAGTTATAAACTAAAGAAATGGACAACGACATACCTAAGAACCACACTATGGTCCATGCCGTTAATGATATTTTACCAATCACTTTTGTCTCTATTTTTTTTACCTTATCGTCATGAACGACTCTTGATAATGCGTCTTGTAAATCTTTACCGTATGCTGGTACTTTAGATACTTCACCATCTTCAGATAAAATAGTCACTTCATACTTTAACCATTCAGGGAACGATTCGGACTCTTTTCTATAAACTGCGTTAATTGCTTTCTTCTTCATTTTTTATAATTTCAATTATACGTCTTAGTTCGTTATCACCCACTTTGACGTTATGATATTGGATATTATTTTCATCCATTATCGTTTTTATTTTTTTATCAACAGACTCAGATTCTTTTTCTGATTGGAACCTACCCTCCTGTTGAAATTTTTTATCAGGTCTTTCTAAGAAAATGTTAATGTTTTTATAACTATTAAATAACTCCAAAACCATAGAGTCAAAACTATCGTTATAAAATTTAGCAGGGTAATCATCCGTATACCCATTCTTATATACTAAAGATAATAATAATGGAGAATCTAAAATTATGTAGTTTACTTTACCATAAGAACGAACAATACCCCTATGTTGATTACCGAGGATGTAAAGTTGGTCGGTTATTTGAGATTCATTGTTTTCCCATGCAACCTGTTTGGGGAACTCATAAGGATTGTCACACGAAACACCTTCAGACTTAAACCTGTAGAATAGTCCTGACGCCACCGTAGATTTACCTGAACCAGGTCCACCAAATAGATTTATGATTGTTGTTCTTTTCATTACAAACTTGATATGATTATTTTAGAGTATTGTATTAATCTATAGACCAACAATAACCCACCTAATAGTACGACAGACCACATCATGGTTTTACCACTACTTTCATATTTGTATTTACTTCGACCTTGAGAATCCAAAGGGTCGTATTTCCTTTTCAACATTATCAGTGTTTTTTAGTTTAACAATTGGGTGATAATAAGTTTTCCACTCAGGGTCCCAGTAATAATCGTTATGGGGGTTTTGTCTTTCTTTATCGTCAACCCAATCTAAATCCATCGTTTCAAAATCAATATTAGCATATTGAGTAATTATTTCGTGATGTAATGGGTCTGTATGAAGTCCGTGTTCGTCAAAACGAGGATTATTAAAGAAACAATAGATACCGTCGTCTTTTAAGATGTTAGGTATGTATTCATCAAAATCCATCTGATGTTCGTCCCAGGTGTCGAAGTAAATCCCATCAAACTTAGGTAAGAATTGTAGGTACCATCTCCAATCACCATAAAGAATATTAACATGAGGTTTAAGGTGCCACCCATCCTGTAACATTTTCGTATAAACATCGACATGGGCTTCAATAATCCAATGTTCTTCAACGTCATGTTCTTCAATATAGGTATCGATATATCCCATACCAAAACCGACATTTAAAACTCGACCTCCATTACGAGTCACAATCTCAGCGGCTTTTTTCATTATGGGTTCTTCCCAATCCATCATGATTGCTAACCCATCTTCGTCTAACAAACGACCATCGTCTGTGTAGGTTAAGTTCCTATCAAAATATCTTTCTTCCATTAGTTAGTTCTTCTTTATATAGACATTAATTGGTCTTCCAAAGTATCTTTACACTTATCATTGGAACAAAGGTATAGTTCCCCTTGGTCTAATGATGTTCTAATTATTTTGGTAGCATCTTCTTCACAAATTAAACAAGTATGTGTCATTTTCTTTCAAAATACTTAACCATTATGTGTCCACTTTTATAATTAGTTGCCAGCGGTATATCGTGGACATCACAGAGTCTCATTAACATTTGCACATCAGGTTCATGTGGATGTTTATCTAATGGGTCACGAAAAAAGAAAACCCCATCAATCTCACCACGAGTAACCATGGCACCAATCTCAGCATCACCACCCAAAGGTCCTGACGCTACTGATTCTACTTTACCCACACCTGCGTGTAATATTTTTTTACCTGTAGTTCCAGTTGTCACAATATCCACATCCTCTCTATTAAAAAATTTTAATCTTTTCATAACGAATGCGACCATGTCTGATTTTTTCCCATCGTGGGCTATAAGTGCTAGTTTCATGAATATTTTTTTACTTCGTAATTTGAATCGTGTGTTGTATTTGCCTGGAACAAATCTGCGATTTTTTCTGCTTTCTCTTGAGTATCAAATTCCATAGGGATACCCTCAACGTCGTTAACGAGAACCACGTGTTTATTATCTGGTGAGTGTTTTAGTATTACGTATCCCATTTTATTCTAAGTTTAATCCTTCTTCGTTTAATATATCATATAACTTTTCTCTTACCTCAACATAAGTATTATGTTTATCCTCACTATACTCATTATCAGGCATGTATTTGTATTGTGCTCGTAACCATTGACTAAGTTCCCACATAGAGTGTTTCCACTTTGTCCCGTCAACAGCGTCTCGAAACGATGTACGGTCATCGTTTTCAAAATCATTTAAATCAAATTCTAATATTGCTTTCATTCTATTCTATTTTTTAAATACTTAACATCCATCCTAATTTATTCATTTGGTCTGCCTGTGTACTGGTTGCCCGATACATTGACTTAACATCCACATACATACCTTTCATTCGGAAACAATGACCCTTACCTTTAACCTCATTGGGGACAGTGATGTAGTTTTCAGACTCTTCAGACCATAATGACCAATGTGCCTTAGTTTCCATCTTCTTTGCCAATTTAACCGCCTCACGCTTATTAGGTGCCCAAACATCGTTGAATCCTGTGGTACTCCCATCCTCATCAACCCAATTAAATTGATAGTTGTACTCTCCGCGATGATTTTTAAGTAATTTTTCTCTTGCCATGTTTATGTGTTTATGTGTTTAACACTACAAATATAATAAAATATTTAAATATTCCAACATATTTATATGAGTAAATTAAAGTATTATGAAAAAAACAATTTTAACTGAAGTCAATAATATTAAAAAAATGATGGGTCTTGTTAGCGAACAAGAACAAGTAAATTATTCCGAATGTCTATCGAGTATTCCTTTGTTCTATTTTGCAAAGACCACAGGTCTTAATGGTGATTCATTCAAGAAGGGTTCTGGAAATTATGAAGGTGGTGATTTAGGTTTATGGAATGATAATAAGATTCCTGAATTAGATGATGAACAGGCATACGGTCGTTTTATTGAGCACGTAAAATCAGCTTCGGAATATCAAGATGGTGCTTTGGGAGAGTCTTTTATGATATGGAATGAGGAATGTGGGGAAGTACCTTTATGGGAAGAGTTATTACCACATATTAAATTAATGTACTTTAAAACCATTATGGAAAAAAATAGACAGGGTGAGGAAATGACTATTGAAAATGCCCCTGAACTTATATCACAGTATTCGGAAATTTTAGATGTAAATGATTTTTCAGATGAATTCGAATGGGCTGATAATGTAATTGAAAATGTAGTGGAAGATATTTTGAGAAACAAAAAATCTAATGATGAAATTTATGACAGTTTGTTTATGACTTTAAAAGACAAATACGGACCATCACTTATTGGTTTTGAGAATCCTTTTGTTTAGAGAATAGTTTAAACTTTTTCATACCAATTTTCCAACTTAACTCACTACCCTCCCAAGGGCCGACCTCTAGCTTTAAAGTGCTACGTTCAATGGACTTATCGTCAGTTAAGTCTTCAGTGGACTCAGCAAATTTAATTGGTGTGTCATTATTGAATTGGAAATAATATTCCACCCCATCCTCAAAATATTTCTTTTCTTCCATTATCTAATTTTTGTAATTATCGGTATTGTAACTTTATCTAATTTTGGGTCAATGTATCCACCACCCCTCTCATATTGTTTTGTTGGTATCAAACTATCATTGTAAATGTAAACGTAGTCTACAGTGTACCTATCGTCCAATAGGTGTATAATTTCATTGAACTCAATATGGTTATGCCATATTGAGAATACCCCCCCAACCCTTAAACACTTATCCAGTAAATCAGGTATATGTGTGGTTCTATAATCTATCCATGTGTCTAAATAGATGGAATCAAACTCACCCATCGACTCAATATTATCTTGCCATCGACCATATATGAAGGTTATTGATTCGTCCCATTTGTTTTCTTTGATATGTTTAATCACATCGGGGTGGTTCTCTATTACGGTATGTGATTTGGGTTCTAAATCACGTATGTACCCGTCAACTATACCCATACCAAAACCAATATTTAAGACATCCCCTTTATTTTCTGTTAAAATCTCGGCAACTTTTTTCATAATGGGTCTTTCCCATTCCATCATTACGGTATTACCCTTATTATCAACTAGTGTGTTGTTCTTGTATGTATATTCACTTTGTATCATATATAACGGTACTTATATGTCTAATGTTTTTTTTTGGTCTGTGTGTTAATAATAATACTTATATCTTTTAATTTCAAATGTTTTTTAAGATAAAAAAACCCCAACATTTCTGAAGGGGTTTTAAGTGAGTTCTTTAACGATTTAATGATTACCCGTTAATAACGGATTTATCGTTTTGTAGTTTATCTACCATTTGGTGGAGGTGTGCAATCTCACGAGAGACATTATCCGTCACCTTATCTACCCTACTGTCAATGAGACGGTAGATTTTCTCTTGTTCGTCAATTCGGTTGCTATCAACATTATTGATGTTGTGCCAGAATTCACGTTCTTTTTTCTCCATATCAATTTGAACAAAGTCCAATTGTTTTTGGAGAGAGTTTATTTCCTTTTTCAAGGACGTTGTTGTCATATAGTTCACAAACGTACCCACAACCATCGCAATAACGATGACCGCACATACACCTAAAATAAATGATGTTAATTCCATATCTTCTATTTGTTTTTAATATATGTTAAAGAACTCACTTTAGAGCTTCCAGAGGGACTCGAACCCACGACCTGCTGATTACAAATCAGCTGCACTAGCCAACTGAGCTATGGAAGCTTTTGTACTCGGTATTCCTATTTGTTGTTAAATTGACATTGGTCGACCACAATAAATCATTGCTTTGATTCTTTCTTGCTCTAACCACGCCATATATTTAAAAAATTGCTTTACTCTTTTCATTTCTCTTTTGTGTTAAATAACTCGTAATTACTATTACCTGTCTTAAATTTAATATAATCTTCCTTCTGTTCTACAATCTCTGTAATTGTTGTGGTTTGCCAAGTAAAGAATTGGTTGAATGGTGACATTAGTAAACTTCTACCTATTAGAGGTTCATCGTGTTTTGATTTAAATGTCCCATCCTCATTCCATTCAACCCACATCACCTCTTTGGATTGTTTGGTTAAACCATCACGTTCTCTAACTAATTTCCAGTTGAATTCAGGGTCACCAAAAAATTGTTTACCCATTTCATCATCCATCTTTAAGTTACCATCCTCAGTTTGAGTTAGTAAAACTTTTGGCTGTACTCCACCTATCATTGATTAAAATATTTAAAGTGATTTAAACATGCAAGAAAACAATCTATCTCATCACTATGTAAACTGATTGATGTTTCTTTCCATGTTTTTGTATTTGTATTCTCTTCAGTTTGAAATGAAATATCAAAACCTTCACCATTTGCCCATTCAGTTACTTTAGTAAATGATTTGGCCAATCCATCTATTTCAAATTCAACACTCTTAGATTCTCCAAATAGTTTAGGTGTGTAGAAATCATATTTCACTGCATCTTTGTTTTGTTTTTTTAAACCCTTTTTAATTTTCTTTTTTAGTTTCATATATACTTCTCTTTTAATATTTTGTCCCAATAACAAACTGTTTCTTTTTTACCTTCCCCACGACTTGTTGTCCATATGCAAGGAAATCCTTCTCTCGATTTTTGAATCCTCTCTTCTACTGATTTTGTTTTATCAGTTTCATATGTGTAATATAACCAACATTCCCAATAGTGGTTCATTTCTTCAACTGGAAATGTTAGGGCCATTTGCCATTTAAAAAAGACAAAACTCCATATTGGGCCGCTTTCAAATCTATAATCATCTGCTCCCCATTTAGTTTTCCATCTCATTGGCACAAAATCAAAACCAATCTTTTTAGGGGTTGCTATTGTATGACCCGGTTTGTCCTTTGACTTCACCCATCTTCGTGGATAGAAATATGGCGTACCTAAAGCAATCTTACCAAAGTACCATTTTAAACGTGGCCTTTTGAATGGTCCAGTAAATACTGACATCCATTCAAAATCTCTCTTAATCCCCTTTATCAATTGTTTCATATAAATTCAATTTCGTTTGTTTCACTATCCCAATCGATTGTCATTGGTTTTTGTGTGTAATTATAATCTTCACCTAATACTGCTGCGTTGAAGTAATGAGTCCCATCTTCATACTTGTAACCATACCCACTGTGGATGTGACCACATACGTGTATCTTCGGTTTAATGACCTTTAACTGTTCGGATAATAACTCACACCCCAAGTTTGCAGATTGTCCAACAACGGTATCCAAATGACCCCATGCGGGTCCGTGAGTTATTAAGATATCAGTATTCATAGGTATCATTCCCCATTTTTCCTTGAGTTCTTCACCCATTCGTGGTAAATTAAATGCCCAATTAAAAAACTCAGGTTGCCACGGAGAACCATATACTTTAACTGCGGTGGAGTAATCCTCACCGATAACCTCAATATTATCCTGAAGGTACGTTACTTCACCATAAAACTCCAAAAGCTCCTTACACATTTCAGGACTATCCTGAAATCCCCAATCGTGGTTTCCTGCGATGAAGATTTTATGTGTATAATTGTCAATATTGTTGAACCACTTAAGGAATTGTTGTAGTTCGTGTTTATAACCCATAGACGAAACATCACCAGCATGGATAATCACATCACCACCAGGAAGTGAACTGGTCACCTGATTGTGTTTGTTATGTGTATCTGATATAAATGTTATTCTTTGTTTCATCTCTTTTTATAATATGGTACAAATATAAACAATTTTTTGATTTATGACAATTAATTACCTTAATTTAATTTCAAATCTATCTTCCATCTTTTGTAAACTTTCTTCTGGTACCCCATGTTCATTTACTCCACCATGTCTGTTTTCAACAATTAGTGAATAAACTCTGTACCCATACTTTTCTGCAATCTTATAATAGTATTCCATTTCCCACTCTTGTGTAAACGTATTTGAAACTACTATTCTTTCTACATTAACCTGCTCACCATTTGTTTTCATCCAAGCTTGAGTTTGTGATTGGCAGTAATTGTGAGCCAATTTAATTTTTGAACCATCAAATTTATATTCACCATCTTCCATAAAGTATTGGTCAGCTTCAATATGGATTCCACCCAATGATTTTGATAGAGTAGATTTACCACCACCTGGTAATCCCCTTAATAAAAATAATTCTTTCATAATTTTCTAAATTCTGGTTTTAATATTCTCCATAAGGTTCCTGAGTAATCAGAACCGTCTAACATCTTAAATAAGAGTTGTGGATATTTGTACCTTTTGGCCGACATCGCAAACTCGGCCCTATTATACTCCTTTTTATAGACATCAAAATATGTGTTTTTCAACTTATTAAAAATCCACTTATACTCAGTCTCTAACATGATATATTGAGAGTTCAATTCTTCTACATACTCATCTATTTTATCAAAGAATTCATCGGGCACATCTTCTAATAGTTTATAAATGTCATCTCCACTACTCAAACATTCCCATACTGATTTTGTGGAAATTTCAGTCATAATCTTATGGAGTCTAATGTACTCTTCAAACTTAATCTTTACCCTTTTATTAGATGGATGGAACCTTAGGACAAAACCTTCGTTATTTGGAGTATTCTTTTCCTTTAAGACTTTATATAAATCTTCAGTTGGTTTAAACACTTGTTCATAATTAACGATATCTGACTTTTTAATCCCTGAATATCTAAATGTCGATTCGGCTGTAGTCCAATGTAATTCATCATCATTTTTATTATTCCAACTCATATTTGGGACCGCCCCTAAAAACTTAACCCCTTCAAAATCATAGTTTACAACGATTCTATTCTCATCATAAATGATTTCACAAAGATACGCAACAGATGGTTCAAATACATCTAAGATGTATTTAGACTTTAACATCTCTAAACCTTTAACGGCCTGCTCGCTTGTAAACGAACCACGAGTTGCCATTATCCATTCACTATTATAATTAAATAAGATACCTAATGAACCATCCATTTTATCCTGAATATAAACATACTCAGAACTTTTAAAAGGAACATCATTTGGAAACTCTTCATAATTAAAGAATTTTGGAAATGGTCTAACAATAATCTTACCAGTAGTATTTTCAGTAATAAGACCTCGGCAAGCTAAGGTAACCTCATCCCACTTACCTTCGTATTGAGTTGCCTGAGAATAATTCCATATTGTCAATGGAAGTGTTGGGTGGGTTTGTTTAATTAACCAACCCTCGTCATAATACTTCTCTAATAATTCTAAGTTCATTTTGTAATGTTTCCACAAATATAAGGAAAAAAGTGGGTTTAAAGACTATTTTACGACTTTTTTGTAGGTTCCGTCATTATACTTAATTAAGTATAATTTATTATCCGAAGGAATAACATGGATATCTTTTGATATATAACGTCCTCTCCAATCCCAAACACCTATAACTTCTCTTTTAATACTATGTTCTTCTATACCTAATATAGAACTTCGAACAATGAATGTCCATTGAATTCTTTGAGTACCTATTAGTTGACCTGCTCTATAATCGTCAATTTGAAAACCATATCCATATGAGCCCAGTGTTGTCCCTACAAATGTGATTGAATCATTATTGGCAATAACATTCGTTGTTGTTTGTAACTGTGGTACAAAGACCCCATTTGAATATGAAGAGTAAAGTTCTGATAGTGTTAAGTTTACCGAGTCTGAGTCAGGATTTGTGAAGTGACAGTTAAGGTTTCCCCACACAGGTTTCATTGAATTCACTGAATTCGTTTCAACATTAACCCAAATAGGTTGTTCCATAAACGGTGTTGAATTATTTGGAACGTGCCAGTAATCAGTTGACAGAACAAAATCAGATTGTGTTGAATTTGTCGAGTTGTTTAGGATTGGCCAACAACAGTTCTTATAGATGAACCTGTATTTGTTTGAATCCAAATCCAAGTAATCACTACCGTAATTTGCAGTGTTAAATCCTTGATGTGTTGATTGAGTAACCTTATCTAAAGTTATATAAGAATCAAAGGTATACCACCCTTGAGAATCCATAACCCACATTTCAAGTGATACCTGATTTGGTAATGGTGGGAATGCGTCTGCAACGACATACATACCAATCGATGTGGAGTCTTGAGATGTCTGTGCGACCTGAATAATACCACCCATCATATGTGAGGCATTTGTCACAAAAGTTGTCAAAATTAGTGACAGTACTAATATTAGTTTTTTCATTTTTCTTAGGTGTTAAAGGTTAATCTAAAATTATTTAATAATCCGTTTATGTTATCTTTTCCAACGGGATTTGCCGATTGTATATTGTATTTCGGTAAGGTTTTATTGTTATCAATACAGTAGTCCACTAACCATTTAGCTGCGTCGTGACCTGTTAAATCATCAATATCTCCTAAATCGTGGTCAAAACAAATTGCACTTGGTAATCCGTTTGAGGTAATCCAATCTATAAATTCGTTATAGTCTTTCACCCAATACACTTCATATGGGTGTTCAATAGGTGAGAAAACCAACCAATCATTACTATTCGGGTCTCTTACGTCATCAAGCCACAGTAGTTTTTTCATTTTTTTGTTTTTAATTTAATATTTTTAATAAACTCTCCATTTTAGTTGGTTAACTAAAAATATTGAAGAGTTGTGGACCTTGTAGGGCTCGAACCTACGACCTACGCATTATGAGTGCGGTGCTCTAACCAACTGAGCTAAAAGTCCTCTATGGTTGGAGAGGAGGGACTCGAACCCCCACGGCCGAAAGGCAACTGATTTACAGTCAGTCGAGCCAACCAATTGCTCAACTCTCCAATTTTGCGGAAGATGTAGGATTCGAACCTACGGTACCTCTCGGTACGCTTGATTTCAAGTCAAGTGCATTCGACCACTCTGCCAATCTTCCAAAATGGAGGTAACCATTTGCAACTAATTACCTCCGTAAAAGACTTACCCTGGTACGCCCAACCCGAGTTATCCCGGAATTTATTACGGCGTGGTAAGTACTATTAATAATTAAAGAGATGCTTCGGGTCTTTCGGGGTTTCTGATTAATGGTTTGCTCACGCTTGGATTACTCTAAACCCTTTTTCATCCGTTTAACACCACCATTAACTAACAGCTTAACTACATCTCTAAATGTTTGTGGGATATCGATTAACCCACGATGGTTGTACATTCCATCTTCAGTATCTTGCGAACAAGTTATCTACGATTTTTGTACACCCACTAGGATTCGAACCTAGAATCTACACATTAGAAGTGTGTTGCATTATCCAGTTATGCTATGGGTGCGTTCGTTTTGGTAGTTGAGGCGGGAATCGAACCCGCACGGACATTACTGTCCATCAGATTTTCGTACCAACTACAACTTTCGTTGCCACCATACGATGTTTGTGGTCTGGACTTTCTCTTAACCCTCGTCTTTACGTTAGGGTTCCTCCCGTTAAGTCTCTACACGTTCCCAATTTCTCAGGCTTCGCTCGGGATTGCCATTTAAAAGGTTT
>Ga0209555_10000680_pt1 | contig 28254 bp, 26 predicted proteins | sample SaaInl85LU_5_DNA_FD_184643 | JGI IMG/M metagenome (GOLD analysis project Ga0209555, IMG submission 184643) | Marine microbial communities from expanding oxygen minimum zones in the Saanich Inlet - ESP_85LU_5_DNA (SPAdes) (version 2) | ecosystem: Environmental > Aquatic > Marine > Intertidal... | reverse complement strand
TTTGTTGTTTTGTAAATCAGTAATGGTACTTAAATCAGTAAATAAATTCGCTCTGATTCTTTTAAAATAAGAAACACCAAGAATTCCAAAGTCAGGATAAACAATAGGAAATTGATAGTTTATAGAAATTTTTTGAGCCGCTATTGAAGGATTAATTATAAAACCCCTTGCGTAAGAAAAATTATCAGTGTTTAGATTTAAATTAACCCGGTCTTTTCCTTGATCTATTTGTCTATACGCAAATGACATGAAGCAGTTATGACTTTTTATAAATCCAGGTAAAAATATATAGTTTAGAGTGTTGAAATAATATTTATTGATTGCTCCAAACATTGTTCTGTTGTATTCTAACTTTGTTGAAATTCCACCATGAGAACTAATATGTTGTTTTGCCTTTCTTCTAATACTCGATGCGTCAATTGACATTGTACACAAGCCATAATGAAGAGAAGTGTTTTTTACTTCTGTTTCTTGTTTTGTTTCTCTAAAAGTGAAAGTAGACGTTGATTTTTCGTAATACTTAAATCCCAGATTAAAATACATGTTATTGACGTAATTACCTTTAACTTGAGCCAGTGGTATTGTTAAACTAGGGGATACAGAAAAAAGGTTGTAGGCTATGTTTCCTTCGTGCAATATACCAAATTGATCTTCTAATGATTTGTTAAAATTTCGACGGGTATAATCAATTCCCAAATTTAAAGTAGGAAACCATTTTTTGTAAGAAGCCGAAAATCCAATCCCCGAGGAATTAATTTCATTGGGGTAGAAGCTAAGTTCGTTTGAGAGACTAAAATCGTTTAACAAATTTGTTGCCGTTGCTTTGGTAGAAATGATTTCATCGTCTAACCGATAACTCCAATCGTGTAATTTCAAATTTTTAAAAGATGAGGTATATGCTGAAGTGTTGAAATTTGTATGTTTTATTTTTTTTAGCATGTAACCATTTTCAAAAACTACTGTTTTGTTGTTGTTCCAATCCATTTCAATAGGTTCTTTAATCTTAAAGGGAATTGGAGAAATTTTTGAGAATGAGATTTTATTTCCATTTTTTGTTTGCTCGACGAAATATATATTGTCGTGCTTTGTTATTGGTTGGTAGGCACCAACAGCTACATTTGTAATTTGATTGATGATTTGACTACCGTCTACAGGTGTTTGGTAAATGTTTTCTATTCCATTGAAAGAGGCACTATAGTATATAAAGTCTTGGTCAACACGTATGTGATCAATACTATGGTTGGTCCAAGGTGATAATTGGGTTTTATTTCCATCCTGGTCAATCTTAAAGATTGCCAATTGATGATCATTATGGAGTAAATATGCATATACTTCCTCAGCTATGAATTGAGGTCTAGAGGCATGACCTGAAACTTTTAATTGGGTTATCGTATTTCCGTTTCTGCTGTTTAAGACTACAATTTTACTAATGTTTTGGTCGTTTTCAATAGCAATAATTTTAGAGGCATCATTGTTGAAACTAGGAGAGAAATATCTTTTTTTATGGGTGAGTTGTTTTCTTTTTTTAGTAATGATATCGTAAATATAGAGGTTATTGTAGTTGGTGTAATTGTATCTAGGGTGATACTGGATTCCACTGTAAACCAATTTGTTGTTTTGATAAGAAAAATAAGGATCTATGTTGATGACTGAAGTCGTTATTTTTGTTTCTTCACCTTTTGAGTTTATTTTGTAAAATGTTGAGATTTCATCAAAGGTTGTTTTTAATGTGATGATATTTCCTCTTTCATCTATCTGGGGAAAAGCATAAAGAGTTGCTCTATTATTTTTCTTACTTATTCTGTTATAATCACTTACCCCTAGAAGATTTCTTTGTTTCTTCCATTTCATTTTATTTTCGGTAAGCGCCGCATGGTACATGTCAGTGGTTGTAAGCTGAGTTTCTTTTTTTAATTGTTGTGAAAATCCATAAAATGGAAACTTGAATGCCGCTGCTTTACCAGCAATATCATCTAGCTTTGAAGCATCAAAATGATTGCGATAGAAGTTAAGCATTTGATAACCTGTTACATAATGATTTGGTGTGATGTCTTTGTAGGAGCCATTTCTAGTTTTTTGGTAAGTATAAATAGTACCGCTTTTTGAGATAGCTCGTTGTAAAGAACTAAATTTAGGTAACCTACCACGGCCGCTTTTGGTTAACGCAGTTTCCATCACAACTGCATCTCCTTCAAAATACCAGTCGGGAACAGCTAAAATGCTTCCTGCTCCCCAGCCAGAATCGCCAAATATGTAATGTAGCGCTTTTGTTAGTCCTTTTTTATGATTTAAATACTGTTGAACATGCCTATATTCGTGAATAGCTAGGGTACTGATCCAGTTTGTGGTTCCTAAACTGTTGAAGCTTTGTGGTGCAGTATTGTAAAATTCACTTCTGAAAGGGCTTAAGGTTACAAAACCATTAGATTCAACTGTATTTCCTCTCAAAATGATGTCGATAGGTTGTTGATGGTTACCGATAGATGCGTTGTTGTTTTCTTGTATGTACTGAATGGTATTTGCTATTTTTTGAGCATCTTGTTCTTGACCTTTTTTGAATATAATAGTAGCCTGGGGACTTGTTAATTTTTCCCAATGTTGGGGTTCATGTTGATTTTGTGACCAAGCATTCAATGATAAAACAAAGATAATGACAATGAAGTTTTTCATTATTTTTTTCTTTTGGCAGCTACGACCAACTCTATTTTATCTAAGGTAGTAGTTGTTGTAAACATTCCATAATTGATCACTATTTTTTTCTTGTCTATTTTTTCAATGATACCACTAGCTCTACTATCGATTAGTCTTACTTTATCATTAATTTTAAAGATGTAACTGTTTTTTTTCTCTGTTTCAATCTTTTCTTTTTTTTCTTTTTCTTTTCTGACCTTTACAACTTTTGTGAGTACTTCATTTTCAGTTCTTTTCAAAGCTATTTCTGCCTTTTTCTTTGCTACTTTTTCTTTGGCCTTTTCAGGTTTTGTTTTTTTAATTTTAGGATGGGCTTGGTCATATTTAGACTTTTCAATGATTACCCACTTTTCAAAATCCTTTCTAAACTCTTTTTTGTTGTTGGTTTGGAAGTATTTGTTGATTAGTTCGTTTGTTTTTCTACCAATATTCAAAATTCGTTGATTGGAGTCATATAGAGTTTGAAACCTTTCTAGTTTTTCTTTGAGTTTGTTTTCTTTTTCAACCAATCCATCAGCGTATTCTTTGGCTTTGGAACTTTGCAATTCCATGTCTAATGTGTTTCGTTGTAAATTGCTTCGTTCTTGTTGCAGTTTAGAAATGGTTTTATCAAAACGAACTTTAGATTTATCAATTTTCTTTTTGGCACGATTGATCAAGCTAAACGGGATTCCGTTTTTTTGAGCTACTTCAAAAGTGAATGAACTTCCGGGTTGTCCTATTAACAACATGAACAAGGGCTCTAAAGTTTTACTATCAAAAGCCATATTGGCATTCACTACATTCTCTAATTCATCAGCAAGTACCTTAAGGTTTGTATAATGGGTGGTAATGATACCATAAGCGCCTACATGATAAAATTCCTCTAAAAATATTTCAGCCAACGCTCCTCCTAGTTCGGGATCTGAGCCTGTTCCAAATTCATCAATTAAGAATAGCGTGTTGTTGGTGCATTTTTTTAAAAACGCCCTCATGTTTTTCAATCTATAGCTGTAAGTACTCAATTGGTTTTCTATGGATTGATTGTCACCAATATCTGTAAGAATATGATCAAAAAAGTGAGTTTTACTCTTTTCATGTACAGGGATTAAAATTCCACTTTGAATCATTACTTGTAGTAATCCTATGGTTTTTAGGGTAATACTTTTTCCACCAGCATTAGGCCCAGAGATTACAATGATTTGTTGTTTTTTATTGAGGCCTAGGGTTTGGGGTATGACCGGAGCATCATCCTGTTTGTTTTTTTCAAGTAAAATAGGATGATATGCGTTGATGTAATCAATTTCATGTGATTTTGAAAATACGGGGAGTACCCCATTAATTTCATTTGCATAATTTGCTTTAGATTTCAAAACATCTAAGGAAACCAAAAGGTTTACGTAGTCATTGATCAATCCAGCAAAAGGCCTCATTTCATTGGTAAGGTCCCTTAAGATTCTATCGATTTCTTTTTTTTCTTCTATTGTTAGTTCCTGAACTTGTCGATAGAGGTTTAATGTGTTTTGAGGGGCAATGAACACAATACTACCTGTTTTAGATGTTCCTAAAACACTACCTTTTACTTTTTTTCGATGGATGGATTGAACCGCTAGAACAGGTTGGTTCTCAATGATTGATTCCCTGATGTCATCAAGATAGCCAGCTTTATTGTATTTAGCAAGTTCAGTGTTGAATGAACTTCCCAGTTGTCCACGTACAGAATTTAACTTTCTTCTAATTTGATTTAAATGAACAGATGCTTTGTTCTGTACTTCACCATATTTGGTGATAATTTTAAAAACAGCATCTACAATGATTTTTGTAAATTCAATGTTTTTAGTCAGTATAGATAATTTGGGATAATACTCTTCAAATTTCTCGAAATAAAGAATGATTTCATTTGAAGTGTTTGAAATATTAGCAATTTTTAAGAATGCTTCTGGAGACAACTTACTGTTTTCTATTTTCAAAAGCTTTAGATCTTTGTCAATATCATCAAAATAATGTCCTGGGATTCTGTTTTCACTTACCAATGAACTCAGGTATTCATTCACCTGTGACAATGCAATCTCTAAGTCTGGTTTGTTTGCAAAAGGAGTGATGTTTAAGATCAACTCTTTTCCTTTTTCTGAAGTACAATGTTTGGAAATACTTTCTAAAATGATAGAGAATTCTAAATCTTGTAAGGTTTTACTGTGTATTTGACTCATGCTAAAATTGTGTACTTACCGTAAATATTGTTATTTTGGTCAGGTTACAAAAATACACATTCAATAATAAATATGCAGACCTCGATACCAAATGATTGGCAAGAAATCTTAAAAGAAGAGTTTACCAAACCTTATTGGATTCATTTGATTGAAAAAGTGACGTCAGCCTACCAAGATAATATTTGTTACCCTCCAAAAAATAAAATCTTTAACGCTTTTAAATATTGTCCATTTGAAAAACTTAAAGTTGTAATTATTGGTCAAGATCCATATCACGGAGAAGGACAAGCTAATGGGTTGTGTTTTTCTTTTGTGGGAAGTCAAAAACTTCCACCATCACTAAAAAATATATACAAGGAGATTCAACAAGATTTAGAAATCGACATGCCAAATGATTTCGGAGACTTAATGGACTGGTCAAAGCAGGGAGTGCTGTTGTTAAATTCTACCCTAACGGTGACTAAAGGAATTCCAAATAGTCATCAAAAATTTAAGTGGAATTGTTTTACCGATGCGGTAATTGAAAAGATATCGAAACAAAAAAAAGGTGTTGTTTTTTTACTTTGGGGAGGATTTGCACAAAAAAAAGAAAAATTAGTTGACCTTAGTAAGCACAAAGTTTTAAAAGCTACTCATCCTTCTCCCTTGGGAGCCAACAAAGGAGGTTGGTTTGGGGGGCATCATTTCTCTAAAACCAATGAATATTTGGAGCGTACTGGCAAAGAAAAAATAAATTGGAAGCTGAAAAACAAGTATCAACCACCAACTCTTTTTACTTTGTAACCTTCTTTGGCTAATATGTCCATAATTTTGTCACGGTGCTTGCCTTGGATTATGATCTCTCCATCTTTAATACTTCCGCCTACACCGCATTTGTTCTTTAGATGCTTGCCTAGTGCTTTTAAGTCTTTCTCTGTCCCAACAAACCCCTTGATGATAGTAACTGTTTTTCCCCCTCTTCCTTTGTTAGAAAAAACAGCTTCTAGTTTCTGTTGACTGTTGGCAGGTGTTTCCATGTCGTCTTCACCATTGTCAAAATATACATCTTCATTGGTAGAATAGGCAAAAGCTCCTAGTGCAGATAAATCATTTAATTTTTTAGCCATTTAATTCCTGTTTTTGCAAATATAAAAATTGTTGTCTTGACATACTATTTTACCAAACCTAGTTCTTTGAGTCTCTCGAATAAAAATGCGCCCGCGGTAATGTTTTTAAATTGTTTAGGGTTTTCTTCAGAAATACAGTTTTTCAGACAGTTTAATTCCATATTAGGAATTGGATGCATAAAAAAAGGAATTGAGTAGCGGGAAGTACCCCATAGCTCTTGAGGGGGGTTTACAACTTGGTGTACGGTTGATTTTAATTTGTTATTGGTTAGCCTCGAAAGCATGTCACCAACATTAATCATCAATTCATTTGGTTGCGCAATGGCATCAATCCAATTTCCTTCTCTATTTTTCACTTGTAGACCTTTACCCTGAGAGCCCATTAACAATGTAATTAGATTGATATCTCCATGGGCAGCGGCTCTTACTGCTCCCTTGGGTTCAGTTTCAATAGGTGGGTAGTGAATAGGTCTTAAAATACTATTTCCGTTATGTATAAATTCGTCGAAGTAAAACTCATCAATTTCAAGATAAATCGCTAATGCTCTTAAAATATATTTAGCAGTTTTTTCTAATTGTTGATAAACTTCTTTTCCAACTTTATTAAATCTAGGAAGTTCTTCAACAATAATATTTTGAATCAGAACTTTTTTCAACTCATCTGTTAGCAGTTCATCAGGATTTATATATTGTCCAAAATGCCAAAATTCTTTCAAATCCCCTTCTTTTTTTCCTTTAGCACTCTCTTGACCAAAAGAGGTATAGCCTCGTTGACCACCGAGTCCCTCAACATTATATTTTTCTTTTGTTTTTTGAGGAAGGTTGAAGAATTTTTTGATTTCTGTGTACAATTCCTCTACCAGTTCCTCTGACAAAAAGTGGCCACTTAGAGCTACAAATCCTATGTTACTGAATGCATCTCCAATTTGAGTTACAAAACTTGATTTGTCAGTTGGGTTGTTGGATAGAAATTGATTTAGGTCTACGGAAGGAATATTTTGCATGATTTATTTTTTGTAGAGAGGGATTCTGTATGAAATGGTATAATTGAAATTGGCTCCAGTTCCATTTTTAGAAATTTCACCCATTCCTGGGCTATAGGTGTTTTTGAAATTGTTAGGATGATTGGTTGTGATCAATTTACTGACGCTAATCATAAAGCCTAGAAATAAATTTTTAAAAGTTTCTACTTTTAATCCAGCAACTACCTCTAGCCAATGGCTGTTAAGATTTGTATATTTTGTACCAGTAGTTTTCTTGGGGTCAAAATAATCTCCGTATTGTGCGATTTCATATTGATTGATCTCATTGTTAAAGAAACTAGTTCCGTATCGCATTCCTAGGAAAGTTTCATTGTCCATTTCTAGCCAGTTTGTGTAAAGGTTATAGTTAATCCCAACTTTCAAATAGGTTCCTCTAGCAGTATGAGTAAAGTAGTCTTCATTATTTGTGTTTTTGGTATAGCCTATTTCTCCAGCGGCAAATAAACGCGTATTGATTCTCCAATCCGTAACTATTTCCAAGCCGTTATAATCGTCTTCTATGAAAGAAATGGCAGGTTTTGTAAGATCAGCTCCAATGCGTAGACCATATGTTTTTGGATTGTAAAACGCTTTTATACTATCTTTTTTTATGGTATCGTCTTTGGGTTCAAGTGTTTTGATCTGTGAAGTACAAGTAAGAGAGGTAAATACGATGAGTGAACTAATGATAAATTTTAACATGAGCTTCGTTTTCGTTGATGATTTTTGTGGCTACTTTTGTATGGCTGTCTATCCAATTAAGGTTTGTAGTGTTGATGTTTAGGTTGTTAAAAACACTTTTAAAACCGCAGGCTTTTGAGACAAATATATCTTCTGTTGTGTACTCAATCCTAATTTCTTCTTTACTGTTGAGACGATCTAAGATAGAGAAATGATAGGTAACAGATGTGTTTTTAGTATCTAATGGTACAGCTAATGAGTCTGTATTTATTCCCTCGTACAATGTGTCTTTTTCATTCGCCCAAACAATCAAAGATATAGATTTGGGGTTATTTATGTTCTCTTTGTCATAAAAACGTATGATCAATTCTGGAGTGGTCGCATCTACACAAAACTCATCTTGACAACTGTATAATGTTGTGAAAAGAATAGGAATCCAAACGAGTATTTTTCTTGTTTTCATGTCTTCAAATATAATAGTTTTAAATATAATTTTTGAGATTATTGTGGAATAAGATCATCGTCTTTAGGAAGAGGAGCGAGTGTGTTTTGATCCTACAGCGTTTAAAAATTATTATTTCTACAGGGAGCTATAGGTCTCTAACAGGTTTGATTTTTTTCCATAAAAAAAGAGGACTGTTTCATGCAGTCCTCTTTTTATTTTATCCAATAGAAGGAAAAAGGTTTAGTCTCTTTTTCGACCCCAAGATTTGTTTTGGATACGTCCAGCTGCTCCACTACGGTTAGCATTATCTCTGTTTCCAGAATCTCTACGTCTTCCTTTGAAGTCTCCGTTGTCTCTTCGTTGTCTATCGTTTCTTTCTCCTCCACGGAAATTTCCACTATCTCTTCGAGGTCTACGGTCTCTTCCTCTACCACCACCACCACTTGAGCGACGTTTTTTTGTGATTTCAACATTCACCCCTCTACCTTCAAATTCAGGAGCGTTGGCTAAAAATGCATCAATTGTTTCTTTTTCAAAATTCTTGTCTAGTTCAAAGAAAGAGAAGGTGTCTAAAATTTCAATTTGACCGATCTCTACATTGTTTGTAATGTTTTGATCGTTGATCAATCCCATCAAACGAGGAGGGGTTAAATTGTCTTTTCTTCCGATATTGATAAAGAAGCGAGACATGTTTTCATCATTTCTTCTTCTACCTCTGTCATCTTGTTCTCTAGCAGGTCTATTGTCGTTAATATCGTTTGCTTTTGCATAGTAAGCTAAGAAAGCATTAAACTCCACAGAAATAAATTTTTGAATCAATTCTTCTCTTGACAGTCCTTCAAATTGTTCGTAAATGTTTTCTAAGTATTCTGTAATAGCCTCTGTATTGATTTCAGTGTTTTTTACTTTTTCAACCAGTTTAAACAATTGAATTTCACAAATTTCTTTTCCATTAGGAATTTCTTTTTTGATAAATTTCTTTTTGATTTTTCGTTCAATAGGTCTCAATTTCCCAACCTCTCTTGAGGTTACCAAAACGATAGAAATTCCTTTTTTACCAGCTCTACCAGTACGACCACTTCGGTGTGTGTATGCTTCATTTTGGTCTGGTAATTTGTGATTGATGACGTGTGTCAAATCATTAACATCTAAACCACGAGCAGCCACATCTGTTGCGACCAACATTTGAATGGTTTTTTTACGAAACTTTTGCATTACGCTATCTCGTTGTGCTTGTGATAAGTCTCCGTGTAGAGAATCAGCATTATAACCATCAGCTATCAATTTCTCAGAAACTTCTTGACATTCGCGTCGAGTTCTACAGAATATGATACCATAGATATCAGGATTAACATCTGCAATACGTTTGATTGCAGCATAACGATTTCGCTCTGATACAACGTAGTATTCATTACTAACATCATCCGATCCTGTATTTTTTGTTCCTGCAGAAATTTCTACAGGTTCATGCATGTAATTACGTGCAATCGCTTCTACTTCTCTAGGGAATGTAGCAGAAAAAAGTAATGTTTGTTTTGTTTCTGGAGTAGATTCTAGAACGGCATCTAAATCGTCTTTGAATCCCATGTTCAACATTTCGTCAGCTTCATCTAAAACCAACCATTGTAAATTACCTAGTTTTAGTCTTCTTCTATTGATTAAATCTACGGTTCTACCTGGAGTTCCCACTACAATTTGTGCTCCTCTATTTAATTTTCTAGTCTGATCTTCAATGCTAGCACCTCCATAGACAGTAACCACTTTTAGACCTCTTATTTTTTTTGAGAATTTTTCTATTTGATCTCCAATCTGTACCGCCAGTTCACGAGTTGGAGATAGGATGATAGCTTGAACGTTGCTGTTTTCTACATCTATTTGTTGGATAATAGGTAAACTAAAAGCTGCTGTTTTTCCAGTACCGGTTTGGGCAAAGGCTTTTAAATCATCAGTAGAAGAGATGACTTGTGGGATTGCTTTTTCTTGAATTTCTGATGGAGTTTCATACCCCATATCAATAAGAGCCGAAAGAATTTCTTCTTTCAAGCCCAATTCGCTAAATGTCGACATGTTAAGTTTGTTTGTGATCCACAAACCCATACGACTAGTTTGCAAATCTGATTATAAAAATGCAAATATACTGTATTTATTTTAGATGATCGTTTTTCCAGTTGGTTAATGCCGTCTAGGAGTTGCTTTTGGTGCTTGTGTAGTGGTATGTATCTTTTTTTTAATCAAAATAGAATAATTCTAAAGTAAAAATGAATATTATTTGATATAAATAAATGTTTTTTGTATATATTTTATAGTTATACTGTTTTAAATGATAAAAATGTAAAAAAATGATAAGAATTAAATTTATTTTAGCCATGTTTTCAATAAGTCTTGGGTTTTCACAAACGAAAGGAGAAACATTCTTTGCGAGTAACGATATTGAATATATAGTAACCAGTAGTACTCCTGCAGAAGTTGAGGCAAAAGATTATGTAGGTGCCACTACTGAGATTACCATCCCTAATACTGTGATTCATAATGCAGTTACTTATAGGGTAACAAGTATTGGAGTTGATGCTTTTACAAACAATAACTTAACCTCGGTAGAAATAGCTTCTAGCGTAACCACTATTGGAGCTTTTGCTTTTTTTAGAAATTCTATCACATCCGTAACCTTTTCAGAGGGTTTGGTTCATATTGGAAATAATGCGTTTCAAGCAAATCTTTTAGACTCAGTGATCTTTCCTAATACTGTAACCAGTATTGGAGCTTCTTCTTTTTTTGATAATCATTTGACCTCGATCTCCCTTCCCGATAGATTAACTAGTATTTGACAAGCTGCTTTTCTAAGGAATGATTTGACTTCGGTAATCCTTCCTGCCCAGATCACTCATATTGGCACTGAAGCGTTCAGATATAATGATATCAATACGGTTACTTCTTTAAGCATTGAACCAGCAAATTTAGGAGACGATGTTTTTATTTGGGATAACGATAATGATAATAGCGTGATAGATCTTATTATCCCTTCGGGAACTGCAGCGGCTTATGCTACAGCGGGTTGGACTGGGTTTAAGAGTGTAACTGAAGATGAAGATTTGAGTGTGGAGGATTTTCAAGTAGAGCAAAACATCGATTTGCATTTGGTTTACGATAATTTGCACATAACCTCCAAAAATAACACTCAAATAAAATCGGTTTATATATTTACGATTTTAGGAACTTGTTTGACAACCACCAAATCAAATACCATTTCGGTTTCTCATTTGTCGCCAGGAATTTATTTGGTGCGTATTGACACCAACAGAGGAGTGGTTTCTAAAAAAATTGAGGTACAATAGTTCCGCTATTTATGCTGAATTGTTTGATAACACTGAAGTCAAAGCTGAAATTTTTAATTTTTTTTAGAAAAATTAAGATCACTGGTCTTGTTATAATGTCAATATCGCTCTGCTAGATGTTTATAAGGAAAAACCAATGCCCTTGAAAAAAAAATATTTTTTAAAACTTTTTATGAAAGTTGAGGTCTAAGTATTTGTAATATTGTAATAATAATTCATTTTTTGAAAAACGAATCAAATTTCATAAAGCGTTTGCTAGGTTCTAAAGAAAGGGATAGAGCTTTCTCTGAGTTGGTCAATACCTATCAGGAACGCTTGTATTGGCATATCCGTAAATTGGTGGGTAGTCACGAAAATGCTGACGATGTATTGCAAAACACTTTTGTTAGGATTTATAAAAGCCTACCTAATTTTAAGCAGCAAAGTTCTTTACACACTTGGATGTATAAAATTGCTTACAATGAGTCGTTGAGGTTCATAGATCGAGAAAAAAACAAGTATTTTTCTTCCAGCCAGGAAATTGAGTCAATGATCTTTACTCATTTTGCAGACCAAGAGTATTTTGATGGAAATTATATTCAGGAGAAGCTTCAAAGTAGTGTACAACAACTTTCGAATAAGCAGAAAAAAATATTTTATATGAAATATTACGATGATCTTAAGTTTAAAGAGATATCAGAAATACTTGAGGTTAAAGAGGGTACAGTGAAAACAATCTACTATAAAGCAGTAGATTTGATCAAACAAATAGTGTTAAATGTTGAGGTAAAGTAAATAGAGATGATAGATTTTAAGAACAAATATGTTTCAAAAAACAAAAAAGGAAGCGAAAGTGCTTCTTTTGATCAAGAAGTTGCAGAAAAACACAAATCTAATTTTAATATGGAAGTTCCTTCCGAATATTTTTCTGCCTCCAAACAAAGGATTTTAAATAAGACCGTACAAAGAAGAAAAAAAGCAAGAGTTGTAAAAATTTCTTTTGCTTCTTCTATTGCGGCCTCTTTTTTAATTGGTTTGTTTATGTTTTCTACCCAAAAGGAAAACAATAGCACTTTTGCGATTCATGAGGTTGAACACAAGATATTAATCAATACTCTTTTTGTAGAGGATGACATGTATCTTGAACAGTTAGCTGATGCATACATGCTAGAAGATTTTGAAATTTTAAAAAATTTTTAAAAAAAACATCAGAAATAAAACTTTTTAGAGAACAATGGTTCTAAAGAAATAGAGTAAACAAAAAATTAATCATTTAAAAACACAAAAGATGAAAAAAGTACAGAAAATCACATTAGTTTTAGCAGCACTATTTATTGGGTTAACAACAGTTCAGGCACAAGAAGTTGCAACTGATGTCGTTCAAAGAGAAAGTATTCTATCAGATGCTCAAAAAGAAATGATTCAAGCGCAGAGAGATTTGGTTAAGGCCAACAAAGAAAGTTTTAAAGCGACCTTAAGTGAAGACCAATTGGCTATTTTAGAAAATGAAAGTTTATCAAGAAGAGAAAGACGTCAAGCTTTAAGTGAAACTTTTACAGAAGCTCAGAAAGAGTTGTTAAGTGCTAATAAGGCATCTGTAAAAGAAGCAAAAGAAGCATTTAGAGCAACTGTAAGTGATGAGCAAAAAGAATTGTTACAAGCGATGAGAGCCAATAGAAAAGAAGGAAGAGCAGCAAAAGGAGAGGCAAAGAATAACGCCCGTAGAAAAGCAAGGAGAGATTCAAGAAGACCTCAAGCAGAAACAGTTGAGAATTAAAAAGAGATATTAAAATCGAACATAAAAAAGCTGCATTTTGCAGCTTTTTTTGTGTTTAAATGTCTCGAATTGTTAATTTAAATTTTATCTTTAAATCACAATTTAGTTTTGAATGAAGAATTTTTTTATTGGGTTGTTGGTTTTTTTGAGTTCTATGTTTACATATGCTCAAACAAATGAAAGCGATTCAGAGAGTGATGTAGATACAATCATAGATGCTTTGTTCGGTGATGAGGAGGAAAAGGAAATTGAGGATTTGTTACAAGCGCTATTTAAGGAACAAAAAGAATTAGAAGATCTAATGACTTCTTTTTCAGATTTTAAATTTCTCTATATTTCATCTAATTATACCAGTGACACCTATTTTGCTGGAAGAGATATTGGATGGAGTGGCTATAATATAAGACCTCAGATTACTTTTATCAGTGGGAAAGGGTTTTTCGGTGGAATTTCAGGAGCATATTATGATGGTGGTTATTTTGATCCCAAATGGAATTTTACTTCATTGAATGTTGGTTATGGAAAAAGTTTTGGTTCCAAAAAAACATTCAGGTTGAGTGGTAATTATTCACATTTTTTATATTCAAAATCGGGTTCAAATCCTCTGACCAATACGATCTCTCTTGGAGCATCACTAACCAATAAAAGAAGGACGCTCGGCACAAGATTTTCAATCAACGAATCGTTTGGAACCAACGAAAGTTTATTTCAAATTTCATGGTCCACTTATTTTGCGCTAAATATCTTGAATGAAAAAAAATATCGTCTTCAGTTAAGGCCTAGGCTTGTGATTTCTTGGGCAGAACAAACAGCCTACTTTGATAGTGGTGAGTTTGAGTATATACAGGAAGAAGGTTTATGGTACGAGTTGACTATTTTTGAAGAATCAGAAGTGTTTGATTTGATGAATGTTCAACTTAATATACCGTTGTTATTTAGCACTGAACGATGGGATGTGGAAGTAGGGTTCAACTCTAATTTTCCTTATGAAATTGGGGATGAAAACCAACAAAAGACCAATAATTTCTTTAATCTTTCTATTGGTTATTTGTTAGAGTTATAAGTTGTGAATTTTTTTGTACGTCAACCAATCAAGATATAAATTTTCTGTTTTTGTTCTTGCCCAGGGCATTGTCCTCAAGAACTTTAGGCTACTTTTATAAGTGGGGTTGTTTCCAAAACATTTGATTCCTGTTTCTTTTTCCATCTCTTCCCAACCCAAATTTTCAATGAGTTCTGTAAGAATATCGGCAAGTTTTATACCGTGTAAAGGGTTATTTGGCTGTGATTTTTCTGACATGTAAAAGACTAATTAAACGATTAGAGTTGCAAAATTAATCAATTCCTTATCAAGAAGCGTAAAATTATTGGGTTTAGGATCAAAAGTGTAAAACTAAACTTGAGATACATGACAATAAAATAGACCTGTTTTTGTATTTTTGCATCAAATTAAAAAAAACAATTATGTTAACAGTTTCAAACTTATCCGTGCAATTTGGAAAGAGAGTATTGTTTGATGAAGTGAATACAAAATTTACACAAGGAAATTGCTATGGAATTATTGGAGCCAATGGTGCTGGGAAATCCACTTTTTTAAAGATTATATCAGGTACTCTTGAGGCAACTTCTGGCCACGTAAGTCTAGATCCTGGTAAACGTATGTCTGTGTTGACACAAGATCATTACGCTTTTGATGAGCATACGGTGCTAGAAGCAGTTTTGATGGGTAACAAAGAACTGTATAAGATAAAAACTGAGATAGATGCCTTGTATGCCGATTATACTGATGAAAATGCAGAAAAAATAGGAGAATTACAAGTAAAGTTTGAAGAGATGGATGGATGGAATGCAGATGCTGCTGCAGCTACCATGTTGTCTAATTTAGGAATCAAAGAGGATTTGCATTATACTCTTTTAGCCGATTTAGATGGTAAAACAAAAGTTCGTGTGTTGTTGGCTCAAGCTTTGTTTGGAAATCCGGATGTGTTGATTATGGATGAACCTACCAACGATTTAGATTTTGAAACGATAGCTTGGTTAGAAAACTTTTTGGCTAATTATGAAAATACTGTTATTGTTGTTTCTCACGACCGTCACTTCTTAGATGCTGTGTGTACTCATATTTCTGATATTGATTTTGGAAAAATTAATCATTTCTCTGGAAACTATACTTTTTGGTATGAATCCTCCCAATTGGCAGCTAAACAACGCCAACAAGCCAATAAAAAGGCTGAAGATAAAAAGAAAGAATTAGAAGAGTTTATCCGTCGTTTTTCTGCTAACATGGCAAAGTCCAAGCAAGCAACTTCTCGTAAAAAAATGATTGAAAAATTAAACGTTGATGAAATTCAGCCTTCTAGTAGAAGATATCCCGCTATTATTTTTGAAAGAGAGAGAGAAGCAGGAGATCAAATTTTACAAACCGATAACTTATCAAAAACCATTGATGGTGAAATTTTGTTTAAGGATATAGAAATCAATTTAGCAAAAGGAGATAAAGTATTAGTGGTATCCAAAAATTCTAAAGCTGTTAGTTCTTTTTATCAAATTATCATGGGGAATGAAGCTTCGGATACAGGAGAATACAAGTGGGGAATAACGACAAATCAATCCTACTTGCCTTCTGATAATTCTGAGTTTTTTGTTGATGAAAAATTAGATTTGGTTGACTGGTTACGCCAGTATGCAAAAACAGAAGAAGAAAGAGAGGAAGTTCATTTAAGAGGCTTTTTAGGGAAAATGATTTTTAGTGGAGAAGAAGCGCTAAAAAAATGTAATGTGCTCTCTGGAGGAGAGAAAGTACGATGTATGTTGTCCAGAATGATGATGACAAGAGCAAACGTTTTGGTGTTAGATGAACCTACAAATCATTTAGATTTAGAATCTATTCAAGCCTTAAACAATTCTTTGAAAAATTTTAAAGGAACGGTCTTGTTCTCCACACACGATCACGAATTTGCACAAACGGTAGCTAATAGAATCATAGAGATAACCCCTAAAGGAGTTATTGATAAATATGCCACTTTTGATGAATATTTAGAGGATTCAAAAATCAAAGAATTGAGGACAAAAATGTATCAATAGGATATAGAATAAGTTTTTAAAAAGGCGAATTATTACAAATGATTCGCCTTTTTAATTCCTTTATATTTTATGTTAAATACTTTTTATCAACGTAAAAAGTACCAAAAGGAATTATCGAGCAAACCAATATAATTCCAAAAGCGCTGAGGTTCCAATTTTGTTTTTCTTTCAATAAGAAAGCCATGAGAATATAGGTAACAAACAACAATCCATGTGGCATTCCTAATAGTCTAACCACAATGTCATTTCCTGTAAAATGTTTTAAAGGAGAACCAATACCCAGTAACAGCAGGTATGAAATTCCTTCTAATAGCGCAATAGTTTTAAAGTTTTTTAAGGTGATCATATGGTTTTAATTAGGGTTATATTCTTTTGCCAGTTAAAGTATCTGTGTTTAAGAATTCCTTGATTTTTTTATTTCTATATTTTCGCTTTTGAAGTTGGAAGGCATTAAGCTTATGTTTCTTTTTTTAGCACTTTTTAGTAAAAAAGGGATGATTATAGACGCTCCTGGTAGAAGGATGAAGGGAATACCGATTCCCGCAATCTTAAGCAAATCATAGACGTACCGTTTTAAAAACTTTTCATCTTCTTTACTGATCTTTCCTTTGTGGAATACATATTGTTGGATGATTAGTGTTGTGGTTTTTGTATCTTTTGCTTCACTTTTCAATCCCTTAAAAAATGTATCTAATGCGAAGGTAATCTTAGCGCTATTGATGTCTACAAATTCTCTAAAAATATTTTTGGACCTCTTCTTTTTTTTAGTATTCATATGAATATAAGACTGTTGTGATAAAAAACAGCCATGATAAAAGTAAGCATAATCCACCTAATGGTGTTATTGGACCCAATAATTTTATCGGTTTTTTTTGATTTTTTAACATACAAATCCCATAAATACTTCCTGAAAAAAGGAGGGTACCTATAATAGAGAAGACAACCGATAGTTTTGCTGTGGTTGAATCCATTGGTAAGATTTGGCCAAGTAGGACAAGATACAACGCATGGTACATCTGGTATTTCACTCCAATTTCAAAACTATCTATAAGATCTTTAGGCCATCTTTTTTTTAAGAGATGGTTAGCAAATGCTCCAAGCACAACTGCAATAAAACCAAAGGCTCCTCCGAATATGAATGCGAATTCTTGCATTAATTCTCCAAAGGTTGAGATTTCTCTTCGTTGCTCAATTCCTCCTCTAAAGCTCTATCCTCTATTGGCTCATTATCTGATAAAACCTCTTCTGTGTAGGTTTGAGGAGTCGTCATTTGTGTGGTTTCTTCTTCCTCTTCAAAAAACGGGAAAATATCAATAATTGGGGATTCAGTTATACTTGGAATAGAATAGTCAGACACAGTATCTGTAAATTGTTCTGAGAGGTACTCGTATGCATCCTTTACATCGTTTGCTTGTACCAATACATATGTGTTTGTTCTTCTTTCTAATCCTTTTTCTTCATCCAAAGTAACTAGAGAAACCTTACATTTAAACCATCTGTCTCCATTATCATTAGGGAATAATTCAGAATAATTGGCTACTTTTATATTGGTTATTTTGAATCCTTCAGACAAGTACTTACCCATTTCCTCTGTTGCACGAGCCTCTGCTTCTGTAAAAGTTAATGCATCAAATAAATAGGGTTGATTGAAAGTTTTAATTCTTTCGTTGTCATCTATTTTGCTGTATTTTACTTTTACTTCGTACCACATAATAATATTTTTTTTTGAGTCACAAATGTAAAAACAAATTTCATTGTTGGTGATACAAATTCAAATAATTTATAATTTGCTTTTCAGTGTTTTGATTTCATCCCTGAATTTCGCTGCAACAATAAAATCTAGAGTTTTAGCCGCTTTTTCCATTGCGCGTTGTTTTTCTCTTATGCGTTCTTCTATCGCTGTCTTGGATAAATAATCAACATCATCTTCTGCAGCTAAATTCTGCTGAATTTCTTCATAATTTGTCCCTTGATGGTCTGTTAAATTATTCCCTAAATCTTTTTTGATTTGAGTAGGTGTAATCCCGTTTGCTTCATTGTATGCGATTTGCTTTTCACGCCTCCTAGCTGTTTCGTCTATGGTTAGTTGCATGCTTTTGGTAATTTTGTCTCCATACATGATTGCCTTTCCATTTACATTTCTTGCGGCTCTACCTACAGTTTGGGTAATTGATCTGTGTGATCGTAGAAAGCCCTCTTTGTCGGCATCTATAATTGCTACCAGTGAAACTTCTGGCAAGTCTAATCCTTCACGAAGTAAGTTTACCCCAATTAAAACATCAAACAAACCTTTACGTAAATCCTGCATGATTTCTACACGCTCTAAAGTATCAACATCAGAATGAATGTAACGGCAACGAATCTGTATTCTTGTTAAGTATTTTGATAATTCTTCTGCCATGCGCTTGGTCAAAGTGGTTACCAAAACACGTTCATCCAGCTCAATACGTTTTTGAATTTCTTCGATCAAATCATCAATTTGGTTTTTACTAGGACGTACTTCTATAATAGGGTCTAATAATCCTGTAGGTCTTATCACTTGCTCTACGACAACACCATCAGATTTTTCTAGTTCATAATCAGCAGGGGTTGCAGTTACATAGATGACCTGGTTTTGAATGGCTTCAAATTCTTCAAATTTCAACGGGCGATTATCCATAGCTGCAGGTAGTCTAAATCCAAATTCAACTAAATTTTCTTTTCTTGAACGATCCCCACCATACATGGCGTGTGTTTGTGGAATGGTTACATGACTCTCATCAATGACCATTAAAAAGTCTTCTGGAAAATAATCTAATAAGCAATATGGTCTTTCCCCAGGTTTTCTCCCATCAAGATATCTAGAATAATTTTCAATTCCACTACAGTATCCCAATTCACGAATCATTTCCAAATCAAATTCAGTACGTTCTTTCAGTCTTTTGGCCTCCAGAGGTTTTCCAATTTCATTAAAGTATTCATATTGTTTCATCAAATCATCTTGTATTTGATGGATGGCGCCTTGCAGGGTTTCTGGTGAGGTTACAAATAGATTGGCAGGATATATGTCTAATGTTTCAAAACGTTCAATTACTTGTTTGTTTTCTAGGTCATAAGCTTCTATATCTTCAATCTCATCTCCAAAAAAATGTACTCGATAAGCGTATTCACCATAAGAAGGGAAAATGGTTACCGTATCGCCTTTTACTTTAAAGTTTCCACTTTTCATCTCCTCTTCAGTACGGGCGTATAAACTTTGCACCAGTTGATGTAGAAATTTAGTTCTACTTATATTTTGATCTTTATGGATGGTGACAACATTACTTTTAAATTCAACAGGGTTACCCATACCATACAAACATGAAACAGAAGCAACCACCAAAACATCTTGTCGTCCACAAAGTAGGGAGGAGGAAGTACTCAAACGTAAGCGTTCAATCTCTTCATTGATAGATAAATCTTTTTCTATATATACCCCTGTTGATGGAATAAATGCTTCAGGTTGATAATAATCGTAATAAGAAACAAAATACTCGACAGCATTATTGGGAAAAAAATTCTTAAACTCTGAATATAATTGTGCTGCTAGTGTTTTGTTGTGGGCCAGGACCAAAGTTGGTTTTTTAACCTCTTGAATTACATTTGCCACAGTAAAAGTTTTACCAGAACCGGTAACTCCCAACAGAGTTTGATATTGATCTCCATTGTGCACACCTGTAACCAATTCTTTAATGGCATTTGGTTGGTCTCCGGTGGGTTTGTATTTTGAAACAACTTTAAAATCCATATTGCAAAGTTAGACATTGATTTGATTAGTACGATGTTTCTAAACAATAAAAAAGAGCAATACTTTGAAAAAACACATAATAAAAAGATACTTTTTTTGATTTCCTTTTAAGCATCACAATACTCGATTAAAAATAGGAATAGGTTACCTTTGTGATAAATTCCAAGATCATGAAATCCTCTACTCGAAAGACTGTGCAAGAAAAAAAAAGTAAAATGACTATGGCAGCAGCCTTTAAGACTATTATTTGGCCAAGAAGAAAATTGGTCTTAATAGGATTAATTTTAATTGTTTTAAGCCGTTTGGCCAGTTTGGTTTTACCTTGGAAAACCAAAGTGTTGCTTGACGAAGTGATACCGAACAAAGACTTTAATGAATTGTATCATTTGTTAGGTTTGGTCGCTGGAGCCATTTTGGTACAATCTGTAACCTCTTTTTTATTGACTAAAATTTTAAGTGTTCAAGCACAGTATTTGATTTCAGAATTGAGAGCAAAAGTACAGAAGAAAGTATTGTCTTTGCCAATTGCTTTTTTTGATAATACCAAATCAGGTGCTTTGGTTTCTAGAATTATGAGTGACGTTGAAGGAGTTCGTAATTTAATTGGTACGGGCTTGGTACAGTTGATTGGAGGGACGATAACAGCGATTATTTCATTATTCCTATTGCTAAATATCAGTTGGTCGATGACGCTTTTTGTACTGATACCAGTCGGTGTTTTTGGTTTCATAGCGCTAAAAGCCTTTGCCTACATTAGACCCATTTTTAAACAACGACGAAAAATAAGTGCTGAAGTTAATGGCCGTTTGACCGAAACATTGGCTGGTGTTCGTGTGATCAAAGCGTTCAATGCGGAAGATCAAGAAAATAGAGTGTTTGAAAAAGGAGTAGATTTGTTGTTTCAAAATGTTAAAAAGAGTTTGACTGCTACAGCATTGATGACCAGTTCTTCAACTTTTTTGCTGGGGATTGCTTCTACCGGAATCATGGGAATTGGAGGGTATAAAATTATTGAGGGCACATTGACCATTGGAGATTTTATTTCATTTACTTTATTGTTAGGTTTTATGATTGCTCCCATTGTGCAGATGAGTAATATAGGAAGTCAGTTGACCGAGGCACTTGCTGGCTTAGACAGGACAGAAGAGTTGATGAACCAACAGGCTGAGGATGAAGATGAGCAAAGAAACATTACCTTGAAAACGTTTAGAGGAGATTTAGAGTTTGATCAAGTTTCTTTTGCTTATGAGGAAAACAAAGACGTGTTGACCAATATAAATTTCAAAGCCCCTTCGGGTTCAGTTATTGCTTTGGTGGGGAGTTCGGGTTCAGGTAAATCAACCATTGCAGGATTGTCTGCTACTTTCTTAAATCCTAAATCTGGAGTGATTACTGTTGATGGTCAAGATATTACTAAAGTTAAACTCAATAGTTTTAGAAAACATTTGGGAGTGGTGTTGCAAGACGAATTTTTGTTTGAAGGAACAATTAAAGAAAACATTTTATTTCCAAGACCTAATGCCACTGAAACTCAACTACAATATGCTGTAGAGGCAGCATATGTCAATGAATTTACCGATAGGTTTGAAGATGGATTGAATACGTTGATAGGGGAGCGTGGTGTAAAATTATCAGGGGGTCAAAGACAACGTATTGCTATTGCCAGAGCTATTTTGGCAGATCCTAAGATTATTATTTTAGACGAAGCCACTTCTAATTTAGATACGGAAAGCGAAGTTTTGATTCAAAAAAGCTTGGCTCAATTGACGAAAAACAGAACTACGATTGTGATTGCTCATCGACTGAGTACCATTCGCAAAGCAGATCAAATCTTAGTTGTAGAACAGGGTCAGATTGTTGAACGAGGAACTCATGATGAATTGATAAAGATTCAAGGTCGTTATCTTGATTTGTATACCTATCAAGGTAAAATTTAATAAATAAATTTTAGGATCGTTTGTGTTTTCTAGATAGAAAGCAGCCTTCCAATTCTTTAATGATGATTTATCAAGAACTGTGTTTAAAGGCAAACACTTTGTTATCTTTGCCAAAAATTATTTCTTTATGTCAAAACTGTTTTCAGATTTAGGAGTTTCCTCTACGATGATCAATACCTTAGCTGGAATTGGAATGGTAACCCCCACAGAGATTCAAATTCAAAGTATCCCCGTCATTCTTAATCAACAGGATGATTTTGTTGGATTGGCCCATACCGGTACAGGAAAAACAGCTGCTTTTGGTTTGCCGTTGTTACAACAGGTTGAGGTTGAAAGCGAGTATATTCAGTTAGTAGTTTTGGCACCTACAAGAGAATTAGGAAAACAGATATACACCAATTTGGTTTCATTTGGTTCAGATATTACATCTTTATCGATCGCTGAAATATGTGGGGGAACTGCGGTCAAACCTCAAATTGAGCGTTTGGAACAAAATACACATGTAGTCGTTGCAACACCAGGTCGTTTGATAGACTTGATTCAAAGAGGCAAAATAAACCTAAAGGGAGTACGTAATTTTGTCTTGGATGAAGCTGATGAAATGGTTTTGTCATTAAAAGAAGGTTTAGACAAAATTGTGGAGGTCATGCCAAAACAAAAACGAACCTTATTATTTTCTGCAACTTTACCTGGCTCAGTTAAGCAGTTGGTGCAAAACTATTTGTCAAAACATGTAACCCAAGTTGGTACTGAATTACATTATACGGTTCATCAAGGAGTAGCACATCATTATGTTGTCGTTTCCCCTATTGAGAAATTCAACGTGCTCCTTCATTTTTTATCTGGGCAAGAGGGAAAGCAAGGAATTATTTTTTGTAAAACAAAAGCGGCAGTCAATAAGTTAGCAAAGAATTTAGCCATCAACAAAATATCCTCAGGAGCAATTCATGGAAGTTTGACACAAGGAATTCGAGATCGAATTATGGAACAATTCAGAGAAGGATACATCAATACTTTAGTTGCTACTGATGTTGCTGCTAGGGGAATTGATGTTAAAAACACATCCTATGTAGTACACTATCACCTGCCCGATGCGATGGAGACTTATATCCACCGAAGTGGTAGAACTGCAAGAGCAGGTGCTAAGGGAATGTCCCTAGCCATATTGCAAGAGGATGAAATAGAAAAAATGAAATTTTTAGGGCAAGAATATGAAATTGATTTGCATGAATACGCAAAACCTTCAACTCAACATATAGAGGAAAACAACACTGTTGTGTGGGCAAATAAAATCTTTAAAACCAAACCCAATAAGAATATATCTGAAGCGGTGAGAGCGAGTGTTAAAGACATCTTTCATCATTTGACCAAAGAAGAATTGGTTGATAAAATTTTGGCCAATTATGTGTTAGAACATAAGACATCAGATGTGTTGGTCAAAGATAATCCTATTCAAAGTAAAAAAAAGAAAAATAAAAGGCAACGATAGAGAATTAGTTTTGAAGACGATTATTCTTTCTCAACTTGAGCTGATTTTAATTTTTCATGATATGCATCAATCCTTGCATAAGCAGTACCATCAATCAACAATATAACGATTAGCATTGCAATTGTAGTTATGCTGATCGCACGCCAAGTAGCTCCATTTAGAAACACGACAGACAAAGCGGCTGCAATAATGAGTATTGGTATCGTTTTGAAAACAATTGTGCTATATTCTTTTAGCGTTGCCTCCACACGAGTAACTTCAGAGGCAATGAATTCAGAAGCATCTTTTTGATATGCCATTTCAAACTGAGTAATCCTGGATTTGTTGGTAAAAAACAATCCAACTCCTATGGTTAAGAGCAGAGCACCAGCCACCAACATAGGGATTATATAAGCTTTTGCGATATCGGATTTTCCTAGTTGCCAAAAGCCAATGCTTCCTGCCATGAAAATGATTCCGAATAGAATGAAGAATGGAGTAGAAAATAGTTCAGCTTTTGCCCAATCTGTTGCTGTTTTTAAGATGTCCATTTATTATTGAGTTGTATCACAAGTGAATTGCTTGTGGTTGTTGATTTTATCCAGCAATCAAAATTAGGAAAAAGATAGGAACGAAGATTAATTTTCATTTGAATATTTATCTATAATGTTTTACTCATGAATACGGTCTTGGCTATGAGTAGTTGAGTTGCGTGTGTTAGTCCTTAACTTTTCAAGTACACACAAAACTAAAAATCGGTGAGGATTTTCAGAAGTATGAGAAAACAAGCAATTACTTATAGCTATTGTTAGGCACTGGCTACTTTCTTCCTTTAATTCTTTTCCGCCAAAATTTCCATATGGCTTCCCTAAATTTATTATAAGTTGGACATTTACAAACCATAGGAATGTTTGTCAGTCGGGTATTCACATATTTCTTTTATAGGTATTTCGTAAATTCTTAACTCGTGATAGTCATTTTTATATAAGAAACTATGTAGTTTTCACTCATTTTAAGAATTACATCCAACAAAAATTACTTAAGCATTAAATTCTTGATTTTCTTGTAATCTACTTTTTCTTATTTGGTTGTATCCAAATTCCTATTTCAGATATTACATCGAAATTGTAGCCAAAAATAAATTATGAAAACAATATTTTACATATTCTTTAATTCGGCTACTAAATCAGTTAAAACTTTTTTAGCATCACCAAATAACATAGAAGTTTTAGAATTATAAAATAGTTCATTTTCAATACCTGCATAACCAGCTTTCATACTTCTTTTATTTACGATTACATGTTTTGCATTTTCTACATCAAGTATTGGCATTCCATAAATAGGACTTGATGGGTCATTATGAGCTGCAGGGTTTACAACATCATTTGCACCAACAACTAATACAACATCCGTATTGTTAAATTGAGGATTTATATCTTCCATTTCAACCAACCTGCTATATTCTACATTAGATTCTGCTAACAATACATTCATATGTCCTGGCATTCGTCCTGCTACTGGATGGATAGCGTATTTTACAATTACGCCTTTATTTGTTAATAATTCTTCTAATTCATGAATTACATGTTGTGCTTGAGCTACTGCTAATCCATAACCAGGAACTATTACTACATTTGTAGCATAATTCATCATAATTGCAGAATCACTCGCAGTTGTACTTTTTATAGATCCTAAAGCTTTATTTGTACCCGCAGGTCCAACATTTGCGGTAAATGAACCAAAAATTACAGAAAACAATGTTCTATTCATTGCTTTACACATGGCTACAGTTAAAATAATTCCTGCAGATCCAACTAAAATACCACCAACAAGCATCACCATATTATCATACAAAACTCCTGTGATTGCTGCTGCGATACCTGTTAAAGAATTCAATAAAGATATAACTACAGGCATATCTGCACCACCAATAGGCAATACAAATAAAATACCATAAACTAACCCTCCAGCTAATAGTGCATATAATAAAATAGGGGTATCAACATTGCCAACTACTACATATGTTGCTAACGTAATAATACCAATAATTACTAAATTATTTACAATGTTGTATTGTGGAATCTTTATAACACTCTTAACAGAACCGTTTAATTTTCCCCAAGCAATTAAACTTCCAGAAAAAGTAATGGCTCCAATTACAATTGCTGATAAAATTGTAGCAATAATAGTGGTACTAGTTGTTTTTATATCAGAATTCCCAAATTCAACAATTCCAATTAAAGCAGCACTTGCTCCACCAAATCCATTAAATAATGATACCAATTCTGGCATCTTTGTCATTTCAACTTTTATGGCTATTAACCAACCCATAATCGATCCTAATAAAATTGCAATTCCTATTAGTACATAAATTATAGTTGGTACTTGTAAATCGTGAATAAAAATAGTTCCAAGAATTGCTGCAATCATACCTCCAGCCGCAATTAAATTTCCAGATTTCGCAGTATCTGGATGACCTAACTTTTTTAAACCAACAATAAATGTTACTGTGGCTATAAGATAAATAATACTTAATATAACACTCATTATTTCTTCTTTTTAAACATTTCTAACATTCTGTTGGTAACCGCAAAACCACCAACAACATTTAATATTCCTAATACTACAGCAGTAAAACCAAGCCCTAATGCTAAATAATCTTTAGGGTCTGAATGTAGCATTACTAAAATTGCACCAACAATTACTACACCACTTAAAGCATTTGCTCCAGACATTAAAGGTGTATGTAATACAGCAGGAATACTTTTTATTACCTCAACTCCAACAACGATTGCTAAAATTATAATGTATGTAATTTGCAAATTGTTATTTATAAATTCTATTAGTTCTTTCATGTGTCTTTATTGTTTTTATTTTTGACGTTGGATTCCATTTTGAATTATGAGGGTTTCATTTGTTATTTCTTCCTCTAAATCCCATTTGAAATTTAAATCTTCAGTAAGATGAATTATAAAGTTATACATATTTTTAGCATATAACTCACTTGCATTTGTAGCTACACTTAATAGAGAAACAGAAGTTCCTACTACTTTTACTCCATTTACAATTACAGTTTCATCCAATTTACTAAATTCGCAATTACCTCCTTGATCTGCAGCTATATCAATAATTACAGCTCCATTTTTCATTTGCTTTACTTGCTCTTCTGTAATTAATGTAGGCGCTTTTCTTCCAGGTATATTGGCTGTAGTAATGACTAAATCTGCTTGAAATAATGATGTATTTACAGCTTCTTTTTGCCTTCTCACATAGTCTTCAGAAGCTTCTTTTGCATAACCTCCTTCAGATTCTTCCTTGTTATTTTCTACCGAAATAAATTTGGCTCCTAAAGATTCTGCTTGTTCCTTTGTTTCTGATCTAATATCTGTAGCTTCAACAACAGCTCCCAATCGTTTAGCCGTTGCAATTGCTTGTAAACCAGCAACACCAACACCATAAATTAAAACTTTTGAAGGTGTAATGGTTCCCGCAGCAGTCATCATTAAAGGAAATATTTTGGTCATTTTATGTGCTCCTAAAATAACGGCTTTGTAACCAGCTAAATTATTTTGAGAACTTAATACATCCATATCTTGAGCTCTAGAAATTCTAGGCATTGCATCCATAGAAAAAGCTGTTGCACCTTTTTCTGAAATTGCTTTCATTAATTCTGGATTAGATTTATGAAACATTTGACTCATTAAAATATGATGTTTCTGAATCAATTTTAAGTCTTCATTATCGAAAGGGTTTATTTTTATAAGGAGCTGGGCATCAAATACTTTTTTTCTAGAAGTTATTGTTGCTCCAACTGCTTCATAATCTGAATCTTTATACAATGAATTAGATCCAGCACCATTTTCTACTAAAATCTCAAACCCTTTATCAAGCAATTTCTTAGCTATAAAAGGAGATAGTGAGACTCGATTCTCTCCTTTTTGTAATTCTTTTACTATTCCTACTTTCATTTTATTAAGTTAGTTTAAGTTTTAATTTGGTTAAATAATTTACCCCCAATTTAATAATTATTTATCAATCCGTTGTGGATTTTAAGTAATGTTAATTTTTAGCTTTCAAAAAGTTGCTTAAATCTATCGATAATTTACTTATTTTTTTATGATTTTTTACATAGAGACAGTATTCGTATAATTAAATATTTCAGATTTTAATTTCATTGGCACTGAGGACCTCAGTACTTGGCACATTAGTTTCCTAGGTGTCTAGTCTTTAAATATGACTAAAGGTAATTGTCATAAACATTACCATACTAAAGGGTGACTACATTTTTAGTAGCTTTTAAATTATAAAAAAGTGTCATTCATAATATTACCCCGTGAAGTTTAATTAGATGATCAAATGCCTTTATCAATCTTAGCTCTAAATCTTTGGGAAAGTCATTATTGGACTTGTCTAATGGAATTATACTTTTTGTAAAAGTCTTAATCGTTATTTAATCAGTGGTTGGGATAAGGAATGTTACCTACTTCAATGTATTTATTTATTAAAAATTTTGTTTTTTTAATAAATACTGGTTCAGTCAATTGTTTTTAGATTGAGTCATTAACGTTATCTTTGTATTACATAAAACGCGATGTCAGTAAACTCACTTTTAATCACACCACCTTTTACTCAATTCAACACAGCGTATCCAGCTACGGCATACATCAAAGGGTTTTTAGATAGTAAAGGAGTAAACACACATCAGATGGATTTGAGTATTGAGTTGTTCACAGCCGTTTTTACTCGTGATTTTATTGATGCGATTTTCAAACAGGCA
>Ga0209555_10000676_pt1 | contig 28283 bp, 34 predicted proteins | sample SaaInl85LU_5_DNA_FD_184643 | JGI IMG/M metagenome (GOLD analysis project Ga0209555, IMG submission 184643) | Marine microbial communities from expanding oxygen minimum zones in the Saanich Inlet - ESP_85LU_5_DNA (SPAdes) (version 2) | ecosystem: Environmental > Aquatic > Marine > Intertidal... | reverse complement strand
TTACTGATCATGTGACAACCACACGCGAGTTAACTACAGGATATGCGCGTCTAGAGCATCTCGCAGATACCGGTGAGATACACCCCGGAATGACGGCAGAAGACACTAAGAAAATGTTGCCTGAGATGCTGGGGGAGATGAAATATAACTTCCTAGTTAACCCTGACCCAATGGCGGGGCAGATGGCTGGTAAAGTTATCAATGCCGCTTACGCGAGGTTTGGGGATGATGCTATCAGTGATGATGTAAAGCAAATGATCATCGCTGGACTACAGTCACCTGAGTCAGCCAAGCAAGCTAACGCCCTTAACGTACTGCGTAATATTGGTGGTGGTGACTACCAGATTGTCAACCAGATGATGGGAGATGAATTCGGCAAGTTAGGTCTAATTACAGCTAGTCGTGATGGCACTATCGACTTCGAAATGGTTCAAGCAAACAGTCCAGAGATGGTGGAGTCTCGTAAAGTTGTTCGTGAGAATGGCATCGAGTCATACATCGTTGAGGACTATGCGGATCTAGAGAAGAAGGAAAGACAGCCAGCGGTAAACGAATTCTTCAACAGTGTGTCTGAGCAAATTGAAGAGAATATGAACTTAGACGATGGTTGGTTCTTATTCGGAAATAACTCAACACCTAACATCAGTGACGCTGGTAACAGGATGTTGCGTCAGATTACTGAAGATGAAATCGTTAAGATGCGTAACAGCGGTGATGGCTCTGTTGACCCTGATGAACTAAAGAAACGTGTAGCAGCTCTAGCTACTTCACGAATGGTTATCAATGGTGGACAGCTTATGCCGATGCGTGAAGTTCCTAATAACGTCATACCAATTGGTAATCACGTCAGAAATCCATCCGGTATCTTTGAGGACACAGTAGCTAACATGAATAACGCTGTGGATGCTATTCCTGATGGTTTACGGAACTTAGTGATACCTGGCACCGGTACTGACATAATCGGAGACGGTGATGACATCGATGTGTCATACAACACTATGTACGCCTTAGAGGGTGCAAACTTGTATGCTGTTACGTCCAATGGTGTCAGCGTTAACTTACAGATCGGTAAGGAGTTCAAAGGCAACTTGCAGTATCGTGAAGATGGGCAAGTATACTCATGGTATCAGTTAGAAGATAATAATGAGCGTAGGTTTACACTTACAGGAAATATTGTGTCTGACGAAATGATACTCAAGCGGTATCTGCACCCTGCTATCCGACTGATCCCCAATAGTAAAACAAACCCTAGCTTCTATCGCCTTGCTGTAGAGCCACACTTCAACAAAGTGGATGGTGACACAATGATGGAGACAGAGTTACAGGCTCTTGCTGAGTCATCAAATTGGACACCAGAGAACAGAAGCACTGATCAAAACCTAGATGATATGGTTTACCCATAAGGAGAAAACAATGGCGGGAATGTCCGACTATTTTGAAAATAAAGGTGCGAGTACCGTCACTCCTCATAACGGGATTACGAGTGAGTCTGAATGGACTCATCAGTACTACAGTGACCTATCTCGTAACCTTCGGGCGGGTGGCTATATGTCGCCCACCGATGGCTCTGTGAAGCAACACTATTATGGTAACAACATCGAGTCTGCTAATCAGAACATCCATAACATGGTCTTAAATCATAAAGGCCCTAAAGCCTTTGATACTGAAGATCAAAACTACATGAACTCACGTTTCGAGTTTATCGCTGCGGAAGAGCAATATCGTAACAGTGTATATATGCTACATGGCGTTCCACACATTGGGTACGGTCTGAACCTCAACGCAAATGCAGACATCGCTAAAGAAGTACTGAAGCTAGATGATAAAGGCTTCAGCAAACTGATGTCGGGGGAAACCACAATAACAGAGCGTCAAGGACGTTTGCTATTCGAAGCGGCTGTCAAGGACGCAGAACGAGTAGTATCAACAAAGTTAGAAGGAGTTCCCCTCAATGCTACCCAACGGATTGCTCTGGTCAGTATGGCCTACAACGCGCCCGCCCTTATCGGCCCTAATCTTACGAAGCATCTCAAGGCTGGTTCGGCGGCGGATGTCAGCTATGAAATCCTCAACTTGTCCAACGGAAACAAACTCAAAGGACTCGACAACAGGCGTAAGCGAGAACACGATATGTTCTTCGGATACGATCAAAATTGGACGAAGGTCGCTAAAGGTGATGATCTAAGGTCTAATGGATTTCAACTTGCTAATCTGTTTGGTATTAGTACAGCAAATGCAGATGAACTAAACCCAATGGGTCAACGTAATCTGTTTGATGCACCTATTAGTAACAGACCAAACAAGTTGTTAACGATGCTGGCAGTACAGGGGCATGACGCTGAGATTACTGCAACAGAGTTACCACCGCTTGACCCGAACAATACTTCGGACTCACCTACGCGGACTAACGTACCAGTGGATCGTATCGTTCCCGGCACTGACCAGACATTGGATCAGATACTAGACGATGATGCACCAAAGTATGACCGAAGCACATCAACTGATGTACCAATTCCTACACCGAAGCCACGTCCTGATGACCTTAACGTGCGGGTGTCTACTAGAGGTGAAGAGCCAGTTAATAAAGACCCTATACGCTGGGGCGACATCAACGATGTGTCTCGCGTGGTCTATCCAACGCTATTCCAGAAGCTGACAAGACCTCAGATATCTACCCCAGCGCGGGCGTATGGTTTCTACAAGTTACAGAAGTCTACCTTCAACTATGAGACAGAAACATACGGCAATGATTTCTTTAACGAGAATGAGATAGATACCCTGAAGAACTTTGTCATGTGGCTAGAGTCGCAAGGTAAAACCTCTGCACAGTATGAAGACTACGATACGTTCTTTGGCATCCGTGAAGTCAACGGTATGTATCTGTCTGAGATTGTGGGGGCAGCGTCCGGTCTAAAGCGTATTCAGGATGAGTACGAAAAGCGTGGCATCTATCGTCCTAACGATCAGGAACTACACGAAGCCGCGTATGGTACAGACAGCTTGCTTGGGGAAACGGCTGATAAATACATCAGCATGGCTAAGATTGCCCAAGACAGCTTTGACCCCGCTATGGCTCTGGGGCTGACCATTGGTCGGTTCACATGGTCACGCGATGAAAGCGGTCGGATTATCATTGAAGACACTTACGATTTCACCGGCATGAAGAAACGTGAATCAGCTTATAGCCAAGTGCGTGGTGGTGAGGATGATAGAGGCGATAAGCCAGCATTCAAATTCAAATTGGTATTATAAGGAGAACTAAATGGCTGATCCAGTTTTTGCGGACAGCGGTCATTTCACTCAGCAAGATATGCCTGAGTCTATGTATGATCGACAACAGATCATTGCCAATAGACAAGCCGTTTCTGGGAGTGACTACATTGCACAACAGTCCGCCGGTTCACTAGGTTTCGTTGGCACTGCGTATGAAATGTATATGCAAGAAACACTGGTCGGCGATATGCTTCGTTACGGTATCGTACCGGCAGACAAGCGTTACTTCAACTTCGAGTACAAACCTGGCGGCTTCAATCCTTATAGATACTTTGTGGATAATCGTGACAGCTTACAGGACATGGAAGATCATATTAAGTCTTACCTGTTCGATGATGTGTACGATGAGAAGCAATTCAATCTTCGTGTAGAACGTCTACGGGAAGCCCAGATGTACCGCGACCAGTTACAGAACGGCAACTTCGCCGGTATGCTGGTTGGTGGTCTGGCGGGCTTTGCTGACATCACCACACTTGTGCCGGGCTTGGGTCTAGCTAAGAAAGCTAACACATTCCGGCGCATTGGTAGCTGGGCGTTAGCTGGTGGTTACTACTCAGCCGTACAGGAAGCCGCACTACACACACGTCAGGAACTACGGACACTCGATGAGTCTATCTACAACACCATCGGTGGCACAGTAATCGGCGGGGGCTTCGGTGTCTTCGGTCGTGCGCTCGATCCACAGTCACCGTTGTACTACAAAGGTGCGGCTAATCCGTTACACCCAAATAACCCTGTAAGTCTGGGTATCGGTCGTATCGGTACAGGCATGAAAGAGAATGCTGTTCTAAAGCCTATCTTCAAGAACGGTGAGACTACTTGGAAAGTTGTCGCAGAGTCTGACGTTGGTCAGTCTGTGGGCGCAGCGGCGCGTAAAACAACTCAACTTGCTAAGTCTGGCGGTGTGATGGCACAAGGTGCGGCGAGAGTTCCTATCAAAGCTATCGGTAAAGCTGGTGAGTACGCCACGCTAAAACTTGGAGCAAAGGTGTCGCCGGTAGTCCGTGGACTAACATCCGCATCAAAGACCATGCGTGACTACACTGACTCTATGTTCAACATCGGTGGCATCATGACTGAGGGTATCAAGAATGGTATCGCTAAGTTCAGCGTGGAAGACCGTAAGCTGGTGCATATGCAACGCTTCGAGAACGAAGTACTGGCACAGGCACATAGTGAATACACTCAGCTTCGTGTTGATCTAGCCGGTGGTAAGAAGTTTAGTGAAACTGCCGCGACCGCAGCGGACGCAGGGCAACGTGCTAAACAGCTAGGTAAAGATGTACTAGCAGGGCGTGATGCTAAACCAAGACAACGCGCACTAACATCTGACAGGGTGTTGAATGAATGGGAGTTTCATGACCTAACATTCAAGCAGCTTTTTGACGACATTACGCTAGAAGAAATGGACAACCTAATCTCTCGCTTTGGTGAAGATGGGGCTGACATGATTGTGAATGCCGCGAAGCGTCAGGCTGAACGTATCCACACGCTGAATGAGATCAACGCTCAAGTGATGCGTGAGAAGGGATACGACTTCGAAGACTTAGGTCGTGAATATGGTGTTGCCCAGATGTGGGATGCGCGTGGTATTCGTAACGACCCTGACGGTGCATTCAACTTCTTTATGCAAATCTTCGGTACACGTCCTACTGATGAATTCATCGGTGAGTACGGACTGACGGCAGAACAGTTTGCCAAGCTAGGTAACGAAGATGTCAGCGTAACAGTGAACGGTAAGACCACAAAGTTCACACCAGAAGAAGGTCAGATCCAAAAGCGTGAGATGCTTGAAGAGTGGATGGCGGGTGAGAAGACATTAGAAGAAGCCCAGCTAGAAGCTAAGATTGCAGAAGCGGAAGATGCTGTAGTTAGGACACGCCGTGAGGCTGTACTGGCAGGGCGTTCCCAGCGCACTAACTGGACTGACATTAAGAATGCGTCACTTGATGAACTCAAGAAGCTACTAGACAAGAAGTATTCGTTGCGTAAGCGGCGTAAGACGGCTGTTGATAAGCTGGTCGCTGAACGTAAGAAAGCCAAGGAAGAACTGAAAGCGGCTGAAGAGGAAGTCAAGATCCGTGCCAATCAGTTTCATGATGTCACTAAAGCCACCGCCAAGAACAAATCTAAGCGTGGTGCAGAAGTGAAAGAAGCTGAAGCATTGCTGAAGATGGTTGAGGACGAAGGTGGTCAGGCATCAAAAGCTGACAATGCCTTTGCCCGTGAACAAGTTATCAAAGCTGACAACGAACTACGGCTGTCTGGTGATGATGCTCTTGACGCGGCTGTCAAAGAGGCGGCTAAGAAACCTGTAAGCAGTCGGCGTTTAGCGACACTACAGGAGCGTATTCGTAACCTGAACGCTCAGATCAAGAAGAAACAAAGCGAGTTAGAGGCTTTCGACCTACAACTTGAGGCATTCAATAAGTCACTCAGCGAGGCTACCGCCCGAAAGAAACAACTTATCGACCTCAAGAAGTTCAAGACAAAGATGGCTAAAGACACGCAGAAGACTGCGCGTAAGGCTAAACGTGATCTGAAGAAGCTGAAGCGTGACGCTAAGAAAGCTGAGACTAAAGCCCCTCTTCATCTGTATGTCGAGGATCTAGTACAAAAGCTAGGCAACCGGAAGAAAGACCCATTCGGTGGGTTTGACTCTGAACTTATCATTACGGAGTCCGGTCGTACCAAGCGTAGACACATCCGTATGACTAACGAGGAACGCCGCGTAGCTATCGAGAAAGGATATCTACAGGCTGATTTGTATAGCGTTCTGATGCGGTCAGTCGATGATCTGTCTACACGCTTTGCACTGCATGATGTGTTTGGCAATAAAGGCATCGATGCGATGATCAAGGATATACAGGCAGACATTCGGGAAGACTTTAGACAACTTAAAGCCAAGGCACAGAATAAGCCTAGACGCTTGCGTCAGCTAGAGAAGCAAGAGAAGACTGCGTTGAAAGACGTAGAGAACGGCTTCGCTAGGACACTTGGGGTTCTGGGTGTGCCAGATTCGGCTGAGTCTATGATGGCCTGGGCTTCACAATTAGCGCGTCAGATTAACTATGTGCGCTATGGCTCTGGCTTCTTGATCCCGTCTACGGCTGATTTGGCTAACGTCACGTTTACAAGCGGCTTCGGTACGTTCACTGCTAAGAACTTTAAGGCATGGAACAGAACGATGGCTGGCATGAGCAATCGTGAGATCCGTCTGTTGGCTATTGGGTCTGAACGTATCTTACACAACAGTACTGTGATGAAGATGAACCAAGCGGAAGCTGCGCGGGAAATGACCGGCGTTGGTGACTACGGAACTTGGACTCACTACACCACAAGTACGGCTGACCGTGTTATCGGTGGTCTGTCAGAGGCAACTAATATTGGCTCTGGAATGTCGTGGTGGAACACGCGGATGAAAGCCCTAGCGATGGTGCAGATGCAAGACACTTTCGTCAGACATATGCTTCGGTGGGATTCTATTTTATCGGCGGCTTCTGCCAATAACATTCAATCACAAAAGATCATCGCTGAGATGGCTAGTCTGGGTATAGGTGCAGATGAAATACGCGCTGTTCGTAAGATGATGGCTAAACATGAGCCAGAACTTACTGAGGGTGTGTATGAGTTAAACATGGGTCGCTGGCTTGACGAAGGTAAGGAAGGTCAGACAGCCTATGAAGCTGTAAACATCGCACTAAACAATGTAGCTACAAGAGCCATTATGACACCAGGTAAAGGTGATACGCCGTTCCTGATGTCAAATAACTACGCAAAGATGGTGCTACAGTTCCAGACATACGGCTTCGTTAGTCTCAATAAGTATATGCTTCCCGCATTCCAGCGGATGGCAGGGTACGGAGATATGCAAGCATTTATGTCTATGGTACTAGCAGCCGGTCTTGGGTATGGCATTGTGGCGGCAACAGACCTCAAGCGTTCTGGTGAGATCAAGCAGAGATCACTAGGTCAGTGGGGATACGATATTGTGGATCGCGCTGGGTTCTTAATGTTCCTATCGACACCAATATCAGCCGCTTCTCAACAGCTAGGCATGACAGGGGCTTCCCGATACTCGATGGAAAAGAACCGTCTGGCTCTGCTTGCAGGGCCGTCAGGTGGTCTTATCAACGACATCTGGGATTTCACTGATGCCACAATAGCTGGCGATGGTGACCGTATGAGTCAGGTCGGAACTAAGCTGATGCCGTTCAAGCTATACAAGCAGATAGCTGACGTGATTTTAGACAACTAACAACGTGGGGGCGAAATGCCCCCGCATCTTTACAGGAGATACAAATGGCTTTTGCTAGAGATGTATACACGGTTAACGATGCGGCGGGTGAAACCGACTTCAATGTTAACTTTGGATACCTTCAAAAGTCTCACGTTAAAGTATCAGTGAACGGTGTTGCTACAACAGATTTCAACTGGCTTAACGATGGGCAGATACAATTGGTTAACACTGCGCCATTTGGGGCAATCGTTGTACTGACCCGTGAGACATCACCGGCTGCACGGCTGGTTGACTACCAGACAGGTTCTGTTCTGTCTGAAGAAATTCTTGATACTGATAGCTTGCAGGGCTTTTATCTAGCGCAAGAAGCGAATGATGTTAAAGAACTTACCTTGGCGAAGAACGCCTTGGATCAATGGGATGGATCGAGTAGGCGACTTACTGACCTTGCCGCCCCCATTGATAACAATGATGCGGTAACTAAGGGATTTATCTCTACGAACCTACCAGCAATCAACAACGTCAACGCTAACCTAAATGCTATCGTAGACGTGGGAAACAATATCACGGACATCACGGCTGTCTCAGGCACACTACAAGCGATTACAGACATCGCGGCTGGTGGTACTGCTACAGAGATCGCTGGGTTTAACAACTATTATAAGCATGGGGCTACTGCGCCAGCGCAACTTGAAGGTCGTATGTGGTTTGATACACAGACGGATACACTGAAAGTTAGTGATGGGGCTACATTCCAACCATACAACACGTCAGTACAAACTGAGTTTCAAGGACTGTCAGTCAATTCTGATGGTGTTCTACAGTGGACGCATGGCACTGCAAACAACACGTTTGAAACATCCGATTATGCTGATTGGTTCTTCGCGTTGTCCGACATAACAATCTTGATAGATACAGATGGACATCTGAAGGTGAGGTACTAATGTTTGAAGTCGATCTTGGAAAAATTAAGTTCAAGTGGCGTGGGGCGTATGTCAACACGACCGCTTACGAGGTAGACGATGTAGTATCTTACTCTGGATCGTCATTCATCTGTAAAGCAAACACAACCGGTGTTGCTCCGACATCTTCAGCTAACCCATTTTGGGATGTCTTAGCACTAGGGTCTGACCTTGGGTCAGTAGCAACTAACGCTGGTGATATCTTCTATTACAACGGTTCAGCGTTTGTAAACTTAGCGGCTGGTACACAAGGTCAAGTGATGGTTCAAGGTGGTCTTAATACACCACAATGGCAAGCAGTTGATACACTTGCTCCTATCATTCAGACGCGACAGTTCAGTGACTTTATACGGACTCAGGTCAACAATGGTAACTATTACTATTTTGGTATCACTGATAGCCCACGGATTACACCTCGTAAATTTAACTCGTTAGTTCGTGTATCACTTAACTTGTTCTCTGAGCCAGATGGTCACAATTGTTCCTACAGAGTGCAATATTCAACTGACAACTGGACTACAGCTACCAATATGCTGTTGACTAACTTTGGTGAAAACTATCACGGGATGTTTCAAGGGTATGAATACAGTGGTGACTATTCGTCAACACCTTCACACTCTAACTTCCAGTTAACTCAATCGTTCTCAACACTGAATGAGATTAAGTTCCGTCTATATGTAGGGAACGGTAATAACATAATGATGAATTCATCATGGACTAACGGGTATGAATCAGCCCCGTCAACAATCACCCTAGAAGAATTAAATGCTGATTATAATTCTGTCGAATATAATGGAGGCTCATAATGGCTGTAGTTGATCTTGGCAAATTGCGCTTCGATTGGAAAGGTGATTTTGATGTCGCAACTGTCTATGAAGAACGTGACGTAGTACGATATCAAGGCGATATATACTTCTTCACTGCTAACCACCTTGGCCCTTGGAATCCGTCAAACGCGGATGTCATGTTGACAGGGATTGATGTAATCGAAAGTCAGGGCGATTTGATCACCGGCGATGCCAGTGGTAATAACACTCGACTAGCAATCGATTACAACTTTGCTAATGACTCCGGTTCAACCAGAGCCGGTAAGAAGCTGTTAGCAAGTAGCAGTACAGTACCCCTGCCAGCTAGTGTAACTAAGTATCTGACTGTCAATACTGGCGGACTATACTTAGGAGCAGCGGCAGCGACTTCGACAACCTATGTTGTAACGGTTGCTCAAGACGCGGGTACAAATAAATTTCATCTGGATGGTACAGTTGCCCCAGCCCTGACGCTGGTCAGAGGGAACACATACGTCTTTGATATGTCTGATGCTTCTAACGCAGGGCATCCTTTGGTGTTTAAGGAAGACGGTGGGTCAGCTTACACGAATGGTGTGACAACATCAGGTACTTCTGGTACGGCTAACGCTACTGTAACCTTTGTAGTACCACAGTCTGCACCGGATGATCTTCGGTACTACTGTTCAGTACACGGTGACCCTATGGGTAACTCCGCGACAGTCACCGGTGGTACTTCAATACTGACTGAGTATGAACCATTCGAACAGGACACGATTACCTTCAATACTGAAGATACCTCATTGTCCGGTCATAAGGTCAGGTTCAGTGAGATTCCGAATGGTGTACATGGTGGTCAGTCAAATACTCATGTGTCTTATCTAGAAGATGGTGCTGGGAATAAGTACCTATCTGTTACGTCTAACGTAGCTGGTAACACAAATGGTGGTACGGCAGTTACTAAACAACGTGCGATCTACTCGTATGTAAACGATAGTGGCTTCAGCCCTACATTTACTGGCACAACGTACCCTTATGTACTGGTGACAGGAACAGTAACCGCTGACTCTGACATCACTGCAACTATCTCACAGAACACCCTGACCGATGGAACAGAAATTCTATTGATCAATGGTCGTCCAGCGTATCAACATACAGGTGATACTATCGACACGATTGCCGGTATGGGTGGAACTTGGGTTGCATTTGATGAGACAGGTGCAACGACCAGTACAGCGTTTACAACTATCAGCGCATATGGTCACGCATATACCACCGGTCTAACATATACTGGAACAGAAGGAACAACAGGAGCAAATGTATCTTGGGCTGTTCCAGCGGCATCACCTACAGTTTATCTGTATGACGCTGTTGAAACTAACGAGTTCACATCGCTGACGGTTGATCCACAAGCCCACCCACAGACAGCCTCGCTGTCATATGTGACTAATGGTGCGCGGTTGTTGCAACACGTTCACGTTAGACAACGCGATCTTGCCTACACTAATAGTGGTAGCAGACTTACAGCAAACGTCTGGTATGACCTAAATCAATATTATCCAAACGGTGTAGGCCCTTGGACTAATGGTGATCTTTTCAGACCACAACTTACATCACTAGCTGGGGCGGGGGAAGCCAGTGGCTTTATGCACCACATCAATATCCATGTTGGATGGGATTCTGGTTCATATCACCAAGGTGGTCGAGTTGCTCGTAGGTATTCATCAGATGGGGGATCAACTTGGAGTTCATGGGAATCTGCTATTGAAGATCGAAATCCATACACTGGTGGTGGTTCTAGAAAAGATGTGGACTTTGGTGCGTATGTGTACACATCGAATGGTGCAACATACAGCTATCAAGGTGAGCAAGTACAATTCAGCTTCTTGGATAAAGACATCGTTTCAGGGCGGCTGTATGAATACAAACTGCAATTCAAAGGACTAGATGGTTCGCCACTAATCTATTTGAATTGGCATCCACAATACAATGCCCAAGCATACAGTAGAACTGGTAACAGCGAGTGGAATGTTCAGGAGGTGTTACTATGACACAAGTTACAATCGATCTAGGTAAGATCAAATTCAACTGGCGGGGTGCTTATGATCCCGCCGTTACTTACTATAAAGACGATGTGGTGTCTTACGGTGGTTCGTCTCATATCCTAAAGGTTACGAGTTCGACCGCCGTTGCTCCTGTGTATGTCAATGGTGTCCACCCTGCGTGGGATCTCATGGCGCAAGGGGGTGACCCAAGTTCCATCATGACCACACAAGGTGACATTCTTCTGCGTGACAGCAACGGATTGGTCAGATTACCTATTGGTGCAACTGATCAAGTCCTAATGGTTGATAGTGCCGGTACAGGTCTAACGTATGGTAGCGTTACATACCCGGGGCAAGTTATGGAAGTGCTTACAGGGCAGTGTGATGGATCACAAGTGACTGTTCGCTCTGGCACTTACACAATGCCTTTGGTGACTACATATCAAAATTTCTCTAACAGTTACCAAACGATTACAGGTAGTGAATTTGCGTATACACCACCAACAGGTGCAACCCGTGTTAAGTATGATTTTGAATGGCTAATGGAAGATGAAGCGTATGGTGGCATTTCGCACCATAAGTTCTTCATCGACAATGTTGAGGTTACACAAGCACGACAGAATGTAAACGCCCAGTACTCAACATCTAGCCATGGGCAACATATTCGTAATTTCACTTGGGTGGTGGATTGCAACGCTAGTGCAGATGATACATCCAAAGGTGCGTTCACAAGTTGGACATCCCCTAAAACAATGAAATGGATGTCGCGTGACTACAGTACCAGTTACCAGATCAGGGCGCACATGAACACTTGGTGGGATGGTACTAGCGCAACCGGAAGTGACCAATTCCGTGTGCCTAAATTAACAATCACAGCAATCGCGTAAAGGAGACTGTCATGAGTACAGTAAGATACGACTTAGCCATGCACAGTCTTTGTACTGGAAAGCTGTATGCTTGTGCCGACACAACATACGAAGGCATAACATGGCATCAAGAAGAGGGGGCGATCCCTACAAGAGAAGAACTAGAAGCAGAGTGGGCAACTATGGAAGCCGCTCATGTTGCGGCAGAGCGTGACATGAATCGGAGGATGGCTTACCCGTCTATAGATGAACTCATAGTTGCTCTATGGGAAAAACTGGTGGAGACAGACGGTCTAACGTCTGACGACATCGCGGCAATCCAAACACGCCGACAGGCGGTTAAAGATGAGATTGTCTAATGGCTATGGATACCCAAGCTGAACTAGAGAAGCATGAAGCTGAGTGCGCCGTCAGATATGAGATGATGACTGAGAAACTTGGATCTCTAGATAAACGTATGTGGCGATTAGAGGCTATGATCATGGGGTCTACCCTAGTGGTTGTGTCTCTAGCCGCTGTAATCTTCTCTAAAATGTAAGGGGGCAATATGCTGGCGGAACTCGCAGCCGCCAACGCCGCCTATAAAATTATCCGTACCGCTATATCCAATGGATCTGATCTCATGAAAGTGGGGTCATCCATTGGTGCGTGGGTCAATGCCAAGGAAGACCTGACGAAAAAAGCTACAGTAGAGAAGACATCAATCTGGCACAGAGGCAAAGACCCAGAGATGCTGGAAAGTTTTATGGCGTTGGAACAGGTCAAACAACAACAAAAAGAAATTGAACAAGCCATGATCTACTACGGCAGACCAGGGTTATACGGGGATTGGGTGAAGTACCAAGCTGAAGCCCGTAAGCAACGTGTAGCTGACGCGGCGTTACGCGCTAAGAAGCGTCAGGAACTAATAGAAATTATAGGATACACACTCGCGTTTATCGTACTAGGCGTAGGACTGACCGCGCTGATTTGGTTCGCAGTGTACCTAAAGAACAACGGAGTCTGACATGATCACCGCTTTAATCCCTCAGTTACTGCCGCTTGTCGGTCAGGTGCTGGACAGAACGATACCAGATAAGGACGCGAAAGCTAAAGCCTTACAGGATATCGAGAAGAACTTGGTAGATAATGCAACAAATATTTCTCTCGAAACAATTAAGACAAATCAAGTTGAAGCGTCACACAGAAGCGTCTGGGTGGCGGGTTGGCGACCGGCGATTGGCTGGGCGTGTGCCTTGGGGATCGGCTGGTTATTTATCGGTCACCCGATTGCTACATGGCTGGTTATGCTCTCTGGGAACGACAGCATGGTTATGCCTACCATACCTACTGATATTCTTCTCGAATTAACTTTCGCGATGCTAGGGATGGCCGGACTTAGAACTTTCGAAAAGATCAAGGGGATAACCAAATGAGTAACGGGCCAGCCAAAGGTAAGGCTAAATTAAAGATAACGGCAGATGGTCGAAGGGTTTCCTACGGACAGGCGGGCAAGGCTAAAGATGGCTCTGCCCGTGTTCAGCCCGGAACATCTAAAGGTGATGCTTACTGTGCGCGTTCTAATGCACAGATGAAGAAGCACAAGAAAGCCGCATCAGATCCAAACAGTCCATTACGTCTCAGCCGAAAACGCTGGGGCTGTAGTGGTAATTCATCGACAGCATAAGGAGTCATTATGCCAAACGTAAAAGGTAAAGCCTATCCATACACCGCTAAAGGTAAAGCCGCTGCTAAGAAAGCAGCCATGAAGAAACCAGCAAAGAAGAAGAAGTAATGGCAAAAAAACCTGGGCTATATGCCAACATCGCCGCCAAACGTAAGCGTATCGCTGCGGGGTCGGGTGAAAAAATGAGGAAGCCGGGCGCAAAGGGCGCACCGACTAAAGCCAACTTTACGCGGAGTGCGAAGACAGCGAAGAAGAAATGACACCAGATATCATCCTACACTTAATAACGATGGTGGCTGTAGTTCTAAACACTTCGATCAACGTAATTCTATATCGAGACAGGAAGAAAAAATATGAGCGACACTAGGAGTTCTTTCTGGGGGTATGTGATGAATAACAAAGGGTACAAAAGTGGACGATTTGCCCGACATCACAACAACATATACACCCGCAATTCCATACGTCCGACTAATGATGGATCAGAAATCTTGAAAGCTGCACAAGACGGCTGGAACTATATGTCTAACTACATCAAGACAGGAAAAGGTAATGACTGATTCAAAATTACTGCGTGACAAGTTGTTAAACCGGCTTGTCGATATTGTTGATGACGAAGAGTTGTCACCCTCGATGGTGTCAGCTTGCGTCAACTTTCTGAAAACATTCCCACCTCATGAAGAGATGGAAGACTTACCGACAGCAAAGAAGATCGCAGAGTCACTGAAGAAGTATCAGAACGTGATGCCATTCGATGGTGGAGCGCACTGATGGCACGTTCAGGTCTGGGCGATGGTACTGCCGGTAAAAGTACCACACCGGTCATGGTGCAAGACCCTATGGCTATTAAGTCACCGGCGGCACAAGCCGCACAGAAGGTGACCAGTAATATGCAACAGCAAGCGCAAGGTTCATCCAGCGCAAAGACTATGACAACAGCTAAAGGCGGCGGCGGCACAGTAAATGAAGCTAAGTCCGCTATGTTGCCACGCCAAGAAAAAGACGCGATGGCTGGTACTGTCAATGGTGTCAGCGCGAACATCGATGGATACAGGCGAATTAACAAGCGGCGGTACACGGCCAGAGGGGCTAAACCGTCACTACTGACAGGAAGATAGTATGCTAAACCCACTACTGATTGACGGAAAACCACACTGGAAGAGTACGTTTCCACAAGAAGTGTGGGGAGCATATGGTGACTTCCGGAACTTTTTGTTTCTCGTATGGCAACACTTAGGGCTGCCAGAGCCTACACGCGCTCAGTACGAGATAGCACACAGACTTCAGCATGGCGTAGATACGGCGGAAATAGCCAACGGGCTTACTATAGAAGGGCCGCGAGAGGACATCATTCGTTGCTTTCGTTCCCTTGGAAAATCGTACATCACGTCCGCTTACGCCATCTGGAGACTCATGAGAAACCCTAGAGACGAGAAAATTCTCGTTGTGTCTGCGACCGGCTCTAAAGCTAAAGAGTTCGTGGCGCAGACCAAGGGTATCCTTGAGTCTATGGAACTCGTTCAGTGGCTACTAGAAGGCCCACGCGAGTCCGGCGCAAACAGACGCGACATGGCTGACCAGTTCGATGTAGCTGGCGGTTCTCTGTCGCAATCGTACAGTGTTGCCGCCAGAGGCATCACCGGTCAGATAACAGGTAGTCGTGCAACGCTGTTGGTTGCCGATGACATCGAAGTGGAGCGTAACAGTCTAACTGAAGAGGCGAGGCAACGGATCGTCAGGGTTATTCAGTCAGACTTCGTTCCGATTACAAAGACAGAGCATGGTAAGGGTGACATCATCCTACTAGGCACACCGCAGACTGAGGAGTCTGTGTACAACAAGCTGGTCACAGAGATGGGCTTCAACTGCTTTACGATCCCTGTACGCTATCCGACCGCTGATAAGCTGAAGAACTATCTGATGACCGACAACCACACCGGTCAAGAGAAAGACATCCTCGCCCCCTATCTGCAACAGATGTTTGTCGATGAGGAACTAGCGCATGGTGAGACTACTGACCAGCGGTTTGGCAACGAAGAACTCATGAAGATTGAGGCTAAAGGTAAAGCATCATTCGCATTGCAGTATATGCTAGACACCAGCTTGTCAGATGCGGAGAGATACCCGCTGCGCCAGCATGATCTTATTGTCATGTCGTGTAACTTCCAGAAAGCACCGCTGACAGTACAGTGGGGCAGACATAACGATAAGCATAACTACGTTAAGGACATACCGAACTTAGGGTTCTCAGGTGACCACTTCCTACGTCCGCTGTTCGTGGACAGTAGCTGGGAAGACTATGAGTCTAAGGTACTGTTCGTTGACCCGTCAGGACGTGGTGCAGACGAGACTGCATGGGCTATCGTAGGGGTACTGAACGGTATGCTGTATGTACTGCATATAGGTGGCTACGCGGCTGACCCCGCTGATGCTATGCTGAAGATCGCTATGGATGCCAAGAAGTATGACGTACAGACCGTAGAGGTCGAGCCGAACTTCGGGCAAGGTATGTGGGTAACAGCATTCAATCCTATCCTGAGTAACGTATGGCCTGGGGGTTGTACGGTAGTGGAATCTGAGTGGGCTAAAGGACAGAAGGAACAACGTATCATCGATACGCTAGAGCCTGTCATAAGCGCACACAGACTAATCATTGATGAAGACCTAGCGAGGACGGAAGCCCGCGCCGATGACCATAGGTACTCATTTCTATATCAACTAACACATATAACAAGAGACAGAGGCGCGTTGAAACACGATGACCGCCTTGATGCACTAGCCGGTGCTGTCGCTCACTACATGAGATCGATGGCACAAGACGTAGATCAGGCAGCCCAGGGTGTCAGAGATCAACGGATGCAAGAAGAGATCGATGACTTTATCGATTGGCATCAGGGTGGCGGACGTATGTTCCGTGGAGTCAAGCGTGGGGGTGAACGCACCGAAGTCTGGATGAGTGACAGGAAAGTACATGAGCCAGTATAAGTTAAGCGAGAGATCACTGAGCCGACTAGAAGGGGTACACCCTGACCTAGTGGACGTTGTCAAACGCGCAATAGAGATCACAGAGATAGACTTTGGTGTCTCTGAGGGCTTGAGAGACATCAAGACACAAGAAGAGTACGTCCGTACCGGAGCATCAACAACTATGAAGTCACGTCATTTGACAGGACACGCAGTTGATGTCTTTGCGTATGTGGACGGTAAGGCACAATGGGCTATGCCGCTGTACGAAAAGATCGCTAGTGCGTTCAAACAGGCAGCGTATGAATGCAAAACGCCTATCGAATGGGGCGGCGATTGGACTAGCTTCAAGGACGGGCCACACTTCCAGTTGTCTTGGGGGCATTATCCCGTGGAAATCGAGGGTCATCCGGTTTAGCCGTGTGAGGCTCGTACAGTGTCCTTAGTACTACTGTAGTGGGTATGTACCACTTGCGGTGTACTAAGGCACTCACGGGGCTTCTATGGGCTACTATGGGGATGATTAGGGTTAGACACACAGTAAAGCCGTGAGGAATCTGTGTGGACTCCGGTTCGACTCCGGACATCTCCACCATTTTCAAAAATTGACATCAATTCGTATGGGGTGTTTTTTGCCAAACCGAATTGAGTTCCCCCCGTGACCCCCCTCGACCAGGCTGGCCAGATGCCGGCAGATTTTTTCTGCTGTCAAATCCGGCGCGCTTGGCACATTGCTGGCACATTAGCGACCGGCGACCGGCAATCGCTAGGCATAGCGGGCAGTTAGTCGGTCGGGCTTTCATGTTATGGCAATGCGCGTCCGGCAATCGCTGGCGATTAGATAAAAGCTGCCTAGCGCATAACGCGCAAAAACGGCGGATTTCTGCCAGATATCGCTTGGATGCGATACACTGTTTTTTTATTTGTACAGTAAAGCAAAGTTTTTATTTGACTGTATCGCCGGAATATGTCTTACAATGGGGCAAGGCAACGACCGATAAAAAATAGGTCAATATTGCTGACATAACGTAAGACAAAATGAAAGGCTAAAACCATGAACGCAATATCTAACGATTTCATCAAATCATTCGAAGCACTAGCGCGCTTAAAGCGCATCATTGACGTTTATCCGTCATTCGTAAACTTGCCGGATGACGTAAAAAACCAAATAGTCGCCAGCGATAAATGGTCGGCGGATTTCACCAAATTACCGGAACGCCTGTTAAATTTTGCCAATGCGAAAACCATTAAAGGCGAGAAAAAAGAAATCCGGACGGGCGTTTTATATCTCGCGCCAGCCAGCCTATCCGGTCGCAATGTCTGCCCTATGGCAAAACTAGCATCATGCATCGATGGATGCCTAAACACTGCCGGACGCGGGCAGATGCAATCAGTCCAGATTTACCGTATTCGCAAAACGCTATTTTGGTTTGACCATCCGGACGCGTTCAAAGCCCTATTGGCAAAAGAGGCGGACAAGCTGATTGCCTATTGTGCCAAGCGCGATTTAACGCCCGCAATTCGCCCTAACGGAACAAGCGATATTCGTTGGGAAAATCATATCTGGTCGTTGATGGTCGCGACTAGCAAGCGCGGGGTGAAGTGGTACGATTACACAAAAATCGCAAATCGCATTATTCCAGATACTAGCGTTTATGATTTAACTTTCAGCTATTCCGGCGCAAATCCCCGCTATCTAAAACAAGTAGAAACCGCCATCCAGCTAGGCTATCGCATTGCTGTAGTTTTCCGGACGCGTGAAAGCATACCGGCGGAATTTTTGGGGATGCCTTGCATTGATGGCGATGATACCGATTTGCGGTTTCTTGAACCGTCCGGCGTTATCGTTGCGCTATATGCCAAGGGCGGCGCAAAGACTGACCGTTCCGGCTTTGTGGTCGATGTACAGTAAAGCGCGATATAGTAAAGGCGAAACCGGCGGCAATGGTCGCCGGTCGGCGGATAGTGGTTTATCCGTCCTGACGATGCCAGCCAATGCATCAAACAAAAGGAAAAAACGAAATGAAAGTTTTATCATTATTTGACGGTATGTCTTGCGGTCGCCAAGCATTAGAACGGGCGGGCGTACCTATCACAAAATATTTTGCCAGCGAATTAGACAAATTTGCAATTCAGGTAACGCAAGCGAATTATCCGGATACCGTCCAGCTTGGCGATGTTCGGTCGGTCTATTCAGAAGAGGGCTATTTGCTAACCCATGACGGGGCGCATGAAATCGATTTGCTGATAGGCGGGTCGCCTTGTCAGGATTTCAGTTTTGCCGGTAAACAGGCGGGCTTTAACGGCGATAGAGGCGCATTATTCTTTGAATATGTCCGGCTGTTAAAATCACTAAAGCCCCGCTATTTCTTGCTGGAAAATGTCCGCATGAAAAAAGACAACGAACAGGCTATCACCGACTATCTGGCAGAGGCTGGCTATAGCGTCCAGCCGGTGCATATAAACAGCAATCGGTTTACCGCTCAGAACCGCCACCGCGTCTATTGGACAAACATTCCGCTAAACGAATTGCCAGCCGATGCCGGTGTAAAGCTGGGCGATATTCTGGAAAGTGGTTTCACCGACCGCGACAAGGCGCATTGCATCGATGCGAATTATTTCAAAGGCGGCAATCTGCGGTCATATTTCATGAAAAACAGGCGGCAGTTAGTCGCTGAGATTGACAGCGGGCTAATACTAGCCGGACACGCCGACCTAAAGGGGCATGACTATAATCGGCGGGTGTATCACCCAGACGGCAAAGCCCCGTCATTGTGTGCCAATTCTGGGGGCAATCTAGAGCCGAAAGTTTTGTGCGGTGCATTTCGCGGACGGTACGACCCAGACGGCGGCACAAGCCAGCGTTTAGAACTACAGCTAGACGGGCGCACAAACAGCCTGACCACCGTCCAAAAAGATAATGTCGCGGTGTCCATCGATGACGTGAAGTGGCGAAAATTAACGCCCCGTGAATGTGAGGCTTTACAGGGCGTTAGGACAGATTACACCGCGCACGTCTCAAACACCCAGCGTTACCGGATGCTAGGCAATGGCTGGACTGTGCCGGTCATTGCGTACCTATTCGAAAACCTAGCTACAGCAAAACGCGCTGTCGCATAGCTGATACAGAAAGGAATAAAATTATGCTATCACTCAACGAAATTTCCGTAATCATTGCGGCATCACGCGACCGCGTACAGGACGAGATACCCGCGCCAGTCTATATCAGCCAGCGGTCAGATATCCGGTGCGCTGACGAAGCCCAAGATCACATCGACTGTTTCTATCTGGGTGCAGACGATCAGGTATGCGGTGATCCAATACCGCTCGATTTCAACTAGGCGAAACTGCCCGCTCCGGCGGGCGGTCGTGCATGGGTTGTTCCATGTGCCTGACGATGCCAGCTATTGTATCGAAGAGGAAACAAACAGAATGACAAAATGTATTTTGACAGGGAAAACTTATCCCGACCACAAGCCGCAACAGCACCGCTCTGTAAATGCCGCCCGTAAGAATATGGAATACGGGCTGATGAGATTGGAATGGCTGAACGCCGAACAGATGGACTTAGCGCATAGACTGTATCAAGCCATCCAGCATCTGCATCAGAACAGGGCGGATGAATTCAAACAAAAACTGCATGAGATAAACACCCTGACATTCAAGGGAATGCAGGACAAGTATGCCACTGAGTCAGAGCGCATCGAGAATGCCTCAGAACGCGCTGACCTGTTCATGCAGGGCATCTTCTATGCAGAAGTTATGCAAGACGGTGAGCCTGTCTATGTGCATGAAGAGAACGGCGACATTCGCTATTCAGATTGGGCGCAAGACATCTTCAATGACCAGTACGACTATCACATGGGCGAAAGTTACTTCGAGCCTGACGATGTGTGCCGCAATGGTAAGCCAATCGCTGACTGTGAGTGCTGTTAGCACCGCGCAGCCGAACTGAAAAATGCTGCAAATAGGGGATGCTTATGCCCATATATCGACCACCATAAATCAGGAGTAATACCATGACCATATCTTTAATGGTTCGCTTTGCGCGACCGGCTGACATATCACCGGATGCGCTGGGTGAATGTGACAAGTGCGACCGCGTTGTCGGTATCGACTATGCGCTGGACATCGACCTATCCGAACAGCAATTGTGCATCGGTGACGAAATTCCAGCGGGCGTATGTCCGCACTGTGAAGGCGGACTAATATATGCCTATGAAGCAGACGAACAGGAGTAAGAATGCTTAATCCGCAGAAGATTTTTGCAATAACAGAACACCGATTGCCGCCAGCGACTGCAAGCAGCCGTGGCTGGGGCAGAACAGACCGCGAGTTATTTGCTTGGTGCAGATACTTTGCTGATGAATATGATTGGATTGGATGGGAAGCTAGGGCCAGGTTCTGGCGGAACAAACAGACCCAATACCAGGCTACATATGAACGAATGGAAGCACTTGGTATCCGTGGTCACACCTCAGATCCGATGGTCGAGAACGAATTGGATGACCGCGGCCTTGAAGAACAGGTACAGCAATGCTATATGTACCAGTACAAGCAGAACGTAAGACAGGAGAATGCATGAAGAAATTATATGACCAACGCTGCCCACGCGACTGGCCTGTGGATAATCTGACAGGCTACTTCGTGGCACTCCAAGCCATTCTATTCTTAGTCATTGGGTTGCTCTAGCAATTAGAGCATCCTTATGCCTAAAGCCTACCCTAAGTTCCTAAAGACTAACTTAAAGTACCTTTAGTTCCTTAGAGTATCATCATATAGAATAACATATAGAAACTTTAAGACTAACGTATGACAACAGAAAGTAACACTATGACATATAACGCATATGATGCGTCTTCCAGAGAGGCGCGATTACTTCGAGCCGATGCTGGCGATTACATCAAGCGTCTTAGGATTGGAGCTGAACTAACACAAAGAAAACTATCAGACATCCTTGGACTTGAGTACTACACTTTTGTCTCGCAGCTTGAGTGTGGTCAAGGAAGACTACCACCAAAACTCTGGGTGGCTACCGCCAAAGCCCTTGGACAAGACCCAAAGGAATTCAGCCTAAAGATGCTGAGTTTCTATGACCCATACGCACATAAAGCAATAACAAATGGAGACTAATGTATGAGCCGAAGTGTATTAGATAATTATGTAGACAACGTAGTTGATCTGGATGAATGGCGAACACGTTTCAGAAACTTCACTAAAGAAGAGATGAAAGTTATAACTGATGTGTGTAAATCATTCGGTAATCTTTATCGCCCTTGCTGGTATGTCTTTGGTACTACCGAATATGGTGATGGCTGGTGTGTCATTTATGACAACCATGACTACGCTGGTGACCCAGTGGCACAGATATTTATCGATGAAGGACTTATCCATCACACTGGAAAGTTTGGTACTGCTAAACCACACCTGAGAATACAAAACGTATTACTTCAGACACTACCTGAAACAGTTGTCGAAGAGTATCACAAGGTGGCATCCAATGGATAACATCTACAGTAGACCTAACAGTCCGTACTGGTGGTACAAAGTGCCAGTACTGGATGATGATGGACACGTCATTCGCTATGAGCGTGGCTCAACGAAACGTAAAGACAAGCGTGAGGCACGTCTGGTTGCTCAAGCGATATCCAAGAAGATTACTGACCGTGATCAACTTGGTGTTCGCGAGAGTGGCTCGATTGCTGAAGCTGGTCAGATGTACACTGATGAACTCATTGCAACAGGTAAGCCATCAGCCAAGGACGCTCGTACTTTTATGTCCAAGCTGTACAGTAAACCTGACAGCAGCGAACCCATCAGTCGGCTGAATAAACACTGGCTATCCAAGCTGAAGAACCAGCGGGTACGCGAGGGTCTATCACCGCGATACATCAACAACGAACTGACGTTCTGGGTGTCTGTCTTTATGAAAGCCCGTGATGAATACAACATGGCGGTCGATCTGTCGGCAAACTTTAAGAACATCAAGATGTCTACTCAGGATAAGACAAGGTATCTCATGACCGGTGAAGAGGAACGGCTGTTAGCCGAACTGCATCCGGAACGTGACATCAAGGGTCAGCCAGGATTTGGCAACCGGCATCCTGAGACACAACAGAAACTACAGGATCAGTACGACCTAGCTATCGTGCTAATCGATACCGGTGTCCGCTACTCCGAAGCCGCTGGCATCCAGTGGTCAAGCGTAGACACCACCGGCTGGACGACAATCAATGTTTACCGCTCGAAGGTAGGCAATGAGGGTCAGCTAGTCATGACGGATCGTTTGAAAGACATAATGCAACGCCGTTTTAGAGTTAGCGGCAACAGTCACTATGTCTTTTACTCCCCAAGCGATCCGTCAAAACCACGCGGGTACTCAACGAAGGGTATCCGCAAAGCAATCGACCGTGCCGGTCTGAATTCTGAGGTTCTTATCAGTCGGCACGGTCGGTTCACCGTACACTGCTTTCGCCATACTTTCGCCTCGCGTCTGGTGCAAGCAGGGATGTCACTCTACGCAGTCAGCCGGCTGCTTGGACACAGTGATACCCAAATGACACAACGCTATGCACACCTGTCGCCTAGCCAAGTGGCAAACGAGGCGGCAACCATACTTAACAATCTAAGGAACTAACTGTATGACATACGATCAATTCATGAATAAAATTTTTTGGATGTGCGTTGATGCACTTAACGAATGGGCTAGTCTAATGGGCTGGACATACGAAGAGTTGAACATCTGGATCTTCATTGTGGCGCATCCGCTACTCACACTATTCCTATTCTTCATGGTGTGGTGGCAGAAGTCGGCACACTACCGGCACATCCAGCAAATGCATAACAAGTATTTACTGTACACCGGTGCATATTTATCTAGGAAAGATAAGTAGTTAAGTTGGTTGCGGGGGTTGGATTTGAACCAACGACCTTCAGGTTATGAGTCTGTCAATCCCCGACTAACCTATTGAACCCATTAGTTTTTTCACTGCTATATCAATGAACTACAGTGAACCTAAGTTAATAATACAGCAAACACAAAGGGTTAACATGAGTAAACAATTCGGCACATTACTAGCACACACGCTCGATCCGGCGGCAGAAGAAGAACAGCGCAGGGTTGAACTAGCTGGCGTTGAAGAGGGCGTTCAGAAATTCCGTAAGCTACTTGCGGAAGGACGTATCTCAGACGCTGGGGCTGGGCGTAAGATATTCACGGAAACAATGCAGATGATTATCCCTGCTATCCGTGATGCACAAGAACAAGCTATCGAAGGGATTGCCAACAGCGGGCCAGGGGTACGCCCCGTTTGGTGGTGGTACATCAGCTTCGTGTCACCAGAGAAGATCGCATACATCGCACTGCGCTCAGTGTTGGCTATCCGTCTAGCGAAAGCCAGCCTTGGTCGCCCAGCGCGTAACGTCTGTCTCGATATTGGTCTGGCTATGAAACAACAGGTCGAGTTCGAGACGTGGTTAAGGAATTCTAAAGATGAAGCACAACAGTCGGGCGGCATTGATGTCGCGGCTCGTCTCGTCAGGACGGCGAAGAACTTCAACCAGCGTCAGTGGGGCAACTGGTCACGGCGCATCAAGTCAATCGAAACTCTCGATTGGCGAAGAGATGTCCGGATGCACATCGGTGCAAAGATCCTCGACCTCGTCATCGAGAACGGTGGGGGCTTCTTCGAACTCCGGTACGTCCAAGTCAGAAACAAAACAGAACGACAAGTATTCCTGAGTGATGCCTGTCGTGCCATGATGGAAGACATCAACAGCCGCTTGGAGTTAGCCGCTCCTGTTCTAAAGCCAATGATCATTGAGCCACGCCCGTGGTCATGGGATGAAGAGAACCAGCGGTACGATGGTGGCTACATGATGGTCGATATTGAATTCATTCGCGGCGGATTGCACAAGCACACGTCTGTCCTGAATGACCCGCTGTCTCGTACTACTACACGGGCAGCCAACTATCTGGGCTGGTGTCCATTCCGGATTGATGAAGATGCATTACAGATGGCGCGTGATTGTTTCATAAACGACACGCAAGCTATCTCATGCATCCCATCGCCAGACCCACAACCACTACCAGCGCGTAAGAGCGAGATCGAATGGGATGCCATGTCGAAGGTCGAGCGGGCTGAATGGAAGTACGAACTTACGAATATTCACGATAAGAATTCACGCGAGATTTCTAAACGTGAAGCTACCATTCGTAAGATAACTCTGGGTGAACAGATCAAAGGTCGTGACTTATACAATGTCATCAAGTGTGACAGTCGCGGACGTATGTACTATGTGACCCCAGACCTCAACCCTCAAGGTGATAGCCTAGCCAGAGGCGTGATGCGATTTGCTGACGGTGAACCGTTAGGAGAACGTGGTCTATTCTGGTTGGCAGTCCGTCTGTGTAATACATACGGTGAAGACAAGATCACTTTCGAAGAGATGCAGACGTGGGCGACAGACAACCATGACCTGATCGTTCAGTCCGCTACAGATCCATTCGGATCGGGTGACCGTCTATGGACACACGCTGAGTCAGAACTAGAATTCTGGCAGACGTGTGTGGATTGGACACAAGCTACTGGTATGGACAACCCAGCTAAGTTTGTTTGCACCCTGCCTGTTCATCAGGATGGATCGAACAACGGACTACAACTGCTATCTCTTATCGGTCGCGATGCTGTAGGTGCAAAGCTGACAAACTGTTCTGCTGATCCAGAGCGGTTTGATATCTACAGTGCAACGGCTGATGTGGTAATGCGTCTTGTCGCTGATGATATTCAGAACGGCGTGAACCTTGAGCAAGCACACAAGTGGATTGGTCACATCAACAGGTCTGTATGTAAGCGGGCTTGTATGACGACCAGCTACGGTGTGACACCTCGCGGCATCCAAGACCAGCTTATCAAGGATGGCTTCTGTGATGTACTCGATGGAAATAAACTAGAGAACGCGGCGTATATGCGAGACAAACTATTGATTGCTCTCGACCAGACTATTGTCGCCAGCCGCCCGATCATGGATTACTTCCAGAAGTGTGCAACAGCATTAGCTGAATTCGATAAGCCATTGCGCTGGGTAACGCCGGTTGGTTCTACCATCCAGCAATCCTATTGGAATGTCGCAAAGTCTGACGTGAAGACTGTCATGGGTTCTTACTTTATGTGGGATGAAAACCCTGACGGCGGACTGAATGTCAGAAAACAGATGCTGTCTTCCTCACCGAATATCATTCACTCACTCGATGCCGCATTGATGCAGAAGGTGGTGGTGGAATTACGAGAGGAACATCATATCCATAGCATCGCTGCGATTCATGACAGCTTCGCGGTGTTGCCTAACAATGTGGATGTGATGCGTGATGTCATTCGCGATACAGCGTATAGTATGTTCAAAGGTAATTGGATAGCTGATAGTTTCGCACCGTATATACAAGAGTATGCACCAGACGTAGACCTACCGGACATACCAGAGCAAGGATCATTCGATGTATCTGAAGTACTTAAAGCTAAATACTTCTTTGCTTGATCTTTGTACAGTAAACCTAGCACTAGCAAATAGAGCATCCTTATGCCAACTACATATCCACCGCGTACTCAAGAAGCAGAAGAGTTGGTTACGCGCATGGCATTTATCTTCTGGCAGTTGGGCTATCTGCCTGACGACTACAAACAGAAACTTCAGGACATCGGCGTGGACGTTGATTGGTTCATGTCACAAGCCCTGATGTTTCACCCCGACTTAACTGAAACAAAACACTGAGGTAATCAAAACTATGGCAAGCAATAAAGCAAGCATCCAAGTTTCTCCAAATGTAGTAGCCGCCTATGCATGGTTGGCAAAGCCTGACGAGGGTCAAGAGTTCTCTGACGGTAAATACAAAGTGACTATGGTCATGGAGAAAGGCGACCCAGAGATCGAGAAGTTCATCGAGACACTGACTGAAGTGTCCAATGATCTCGCGACCGCTGAGTTCAAGAAGCTACCTTCCAATCTTCGGATGCCATTCAAGGATGGCGATGACACAGAGAAGGAAGACTTCCAAGGCAAGTGGCTCATCACTGCGAAGACAAAGTTCCAGCCAGGATTTGTCGATGTAGACAAGAAGCAACTGGCAGTCGATGACTGTCCTTCTTCCGGTGACCTAATCAAAGCATCGTTCCAACTGAAAGCATACAACACCGGTGGGAACAAAGGTGTCACCAGCCAGCTACGCAACGTAATGCTGATCGAGAAACGTAATCTTGGTCAGGGCGCAGCCGGAGACTTTGGTGAACACCAAGCGGTACAGAACGACTCATCTGACGATGACGACTTCGACATCGCAATCTAGCTTTGCGGAACAGGTACGGAATTATCTGATGGAGCGCGGGGCAACGGTCATCTTCCTAGAAGTAGAACCAGTTCCCGCATCCAGACCTCGTGTGTCGAGGTGGGGTACTTACTACGGCAAAACGTATGACAACTTCAGGGTAAAATGTAGAGAAGCACTGCGTCAATTTCAGGACACGGTGAAGCACATGGAACAACCCATCGAGTGTCTTATAGAAGTCGTGGCTAAACGCCCGAAGACATCAAAGAGAGATTACCCGCGTGGAGACGTGGATAATTTCGCCAAAGGCCCTCTCGATTCCATGACCAGCAATGGTTTCTTTTGGAACGATGACGACCAGATCATCGCACTAGCGGTGACGAAACGATACGCCGAACCGGATGAGCCGGTTGGCATTAACATAACTTATGTGGAGTCAGTATGACACAGATCGAATTACTAAAAAGACACTTCAGTATGCGTTCATCAATCACGAACATCGAAGCACAAAACCTATATCGCATTCGTGCATTGCCCCGCCGCATCAGCGACATGGAAGCAACTGGTAAATTCAAGTTCAACCGTATTCGCAAAACAGATGTGACAGGACAACGATATGTACGATACGCAATCGTCCGTGATTAAGACGCACAACCCGTGTGAAGACTGTGGGTCGAGTGACGCACTCACAGTCTACGAAGATCATACCTATTGCTTCTCTTGTCAGGAGCATAGGTGGACAGGTGAACAACAGACCGTAAGGAAAACTATGGACTCTGATTTAATAAGTGGTGGTGTGTTCCGCGCATTGCAGAACAGGCGTATCACAGAAGACACTTGTAAGAAATTTGGCTACCGACTTGCGAAGGTCGGTGGCAAGGTCTGCCACGTTGCACCGTACCGAAACAAACAAGGTGACGTGTGTGGACAGAAGCTACGGTTCGAGGGCAAACAGTTCCAGACCCGTGGTGACATGACTGATGTACAACTATTCGGACAGCATCTCTGGAAAGCTGGTAAGCGGTTGGTAATTGTCGAGGGAGAAATTGATGCCCTGTCATACCAACAGTGTACCAAAACCTGGCCAGTGGTGAGCATACCGAATGGCGCACAGTCAGCATCGAAAGCTATTAGTCGTAACATCGATTGGGTCGAACAGTTCGAAGA
>Ga0209555_10000670_pt1 | contig 28428 bp, 31 predicted proteins | sample SaaInl85LU_5_DNA_FD_184643 | JGI IMG/M metagenome (GOLD analysis project Ga0209555, IMG submission 184643) | Marine microbial communities from expanding oxygen minimum zones in the Saanich Inlet - ESP_85LU_5_DNA (SPAdes) (version 2) | ecosystem: Environmental > Aquatic > Marine > Intertidal... | reverse complement strand
GCGTGTTAACCATTCATCACTGTTTACTCCAACAACTAAATGATCTCCAAGTTCTCGTGCTGCTTTAAAATATGCTATGTGCCCTGAGTGTAAGGGATCAAATCCGCCTGTAACTAATACTGTTTTCATACTGATATTTATATGCGTAGTTTTTCTATAAATACTTTTATGATTATTTCGCACAAGTACAAATTTATATTTGTTAAAACAAGAAAAACAGCAGGTTCTAGCGTAGAAAAAGTATTATCACAATATTTAGGACCAAACGATATTAGAACAAGTATGCCTATAGAAAATATATCTGCATTAAATATTTCAGAAAATGCGGAGCAACATATTGGAAGAAAAGAAATTAGTAATATGTTTCCTGAAGAATGGAAAAATTATTATAAGTTTACTATAGAACGCAATCCTTGGGATAAAACTGTTAGTGCTTTTTATTTTTACAAAGATTTTAAACCTCGTAAAACAAAAGATGGTTTTGATTCTTTTGTAACAAATCCCAAGTCTACTGTTGTTAATGATTGGCAAAAATATACAAAGAATGATAAAATTTGTGTTGATAAAATTATTGAGTATAATAATTTGCACAACGAATTTGCAGAAGTATGTAGTATTTTAGGAATACCTTATAATAACGAATTAAAACGTACTTATTTAAAAGGACAGCATAGAAAAGATAAAAATTATAGATCTATGTACAACAAAGAAATTAGAGATGTAGTTTCTAGACAATATGAAAAACCTATAAATTATTTTAATTACAAGTTTTAAAGTAAATCTGGATTACCGGTAAGACTAGCTGTTTTAATATTATCCCCTTGTGAATAAAACGGATGCAATCTTGCCACTGTACATTCAGATGTTTGTAATCTAAAAATACCGCTTCCTATTTGTTGGTCAGCAGGCCTATGGCCTTTCTGAAACTTATCTATTTTAATCCAGTGTATTAATTTTTTAGCAGCATGTGGTTTAATAATATAACTGTATGCACCTTTAAAATACTGATCACCAGTACCAATTTTTTTAGTATTTTTAGGAGCAGGGTTTTTATAATCTATTATCCTAAATTCTTTTTCTAGAGATTTATCAACAGTTTGATTATAAAATTTACTATACGGATCGTATCTATCTAATTTTAAAATATCGTCAAACTGGTCAAGTACATTATCCGGCAACGGTCTAATAAAAAACCCGTCATGTTCGAGTATTATTATTGGTTGATTTAATTTAGCGCACTTATCCCATAAGTAGTAATGACTAAAAAAACACCCTAATACGCCGGCACGACCTTTTTTTAGTGCTTTTGGTGGCTTAGGAACACCAGAACGCAAATATTCTTGTTCAGCGTTGTTTCCATTAATAGCTTTAAAATAATGTGGATCAACACCGTGCTTTTGCGCAGCAACCTTGCATTCGTATGCCATGTTACGTGAATGTTCGTTGTTTTCAAGTCTAATAATAAATGTTTTAAGTTTAGTTTGCTTTTTCATTACAGGGTTGCATCTTCCATTCCTGCAACACGCAACTTAACAATATTAGTAATTTGCCACTGTTTTTGATCAAGTGCTTTAAGCACACCTAACCACTTGTTGCGCATTAGTGCAAATTCGTTAATAATCTTTTCATAGTCAACGACATCTGCCTCACCGTCTACGTATTTTTCTACGTCACGGCTTGACAGAGCTCGTTGATAGTTTTCGAGATATTTCTTAAACATTGCGCTACGCAACCTACGTAGCTCAATATTTAAGTACTCAAGGATCGCTTCAATCTCTTGTAGTTGATTAAAGCGATGTTCAACAATGCCTGGCATAGCAGCAGCAGCACGTTCAATATTTCCATGCAACTTTGCATCTTGTTTTGCTTGTTGCAGTTCTGTTTCAAAATACTGTATTGCTGTTGGTATCTGATTTATATCACGTGACACCTTGCTATACCAAGCCATTGTTTAATCCCACTCGTCGTTGTAGTTGTCTTCGTCTGCGTCATCGTCTAGATAATATTGTATTGCACTATCTAAATGTGTATCGCTTCCTAAACATTCTTTAAATCCGATATCGTCTATTCCATAATCAGCAAGTAGATCAACAAACTTTTCAGCTGTTATTTCTATTTGCTTTTTGTCTAAATTTGGTTTAAATAAATTCCAAATATCTACAATTTGTTCGTCATTCATTTTTAGCAGTTTCCTCGACTAAGTTATTATCGGTATTTACCAAAGCGGCGTCCTGGGCAGCCAATTCTGCCTCTTCTGCTGCTCTAGCTTTATCTGCTGCTAGTTGTGCAACTTGCGCTTCCTTAGCTGGCAAATCTGCCATAACTTTGTCGAGTAGATCTCCTGTCCAACGCTTGCGGAATTCGATCATTACTTCACCATCACTAGTAATGTATTCATAACGATTGCCTTTCTTTTCCAGCAATCCTTTTGCATCCATCAAGTCAAACATACCTGAATATGGATCCATGCCTGTTTCATATGGAATCTCAACTTGCACACTTTCGAACGGTTTGTTGTAGCGTGTTTTCATTACCTTACACGCTGCTCTAATACCATGTACTTGAGATGTTTTGTTGCCGTCTGCGTCTACTTTTAGTTTAAGTTTCTTCATAGCAACAACCATTGAACTTGCATACACAAAGCCTGAACCGCCTGAGATCTTATCATCTGGATCAAACATATCTTGAGATGCATAAGTGTGATTAGTAACACACATACCTACATTGTAGCTACCAAACATGTTAACGCAGTTTGTTACAAGTGCTTTAAGTGCCTTTGCCTTACGACCAAAGTCACCCTTCATATCACCTTTTTGGAACTGGTCCATTTCAGTAGGTGACATAAGCATGCCCAAACTGTCAACTACAAACAACACCTTAGGACGTTCTTCTTCGGCCATTGCTTTGTAGTCTTCCATAAACGTGCTAACAGTCTTAGCAACGTCATCAATCATTGCCATGTTAAGTTTAAGAAGCTTGTCTTCTGCTGTGTCTACTTGTAGTGCGTTTAGCCATGTTTCGTCAAGTGCGTTCTCTGAGTCAATTAGTACTACAAAGATACCTTGCTCTTGTGCATAACGTACAATATTACCTGATACAATGTAGGATTTACCTGCACCCGATTCCCCTGCAAATACTGACACCTTACCTAGTGGAATGCCTTTTTGAAAGTCACCACTTAGTAGATAGTTGAGTGCATAGTTGCCTGTGCTAATCCAGTCAGTTGGATCGTTAAAGCCTGCGCTCATACCCGTAATAGATTTTGTCAACGAATTACGGAACTTCGTTGGATCGAATGTTTTACTAGCCATTAAATTCTCCTAAAAAGCCAAATACAATATGGGTTGCATCTACAAAATGCAACCCATTTTAGTTGCGTTATTAACCTTGACGTGCGCGGATCATTGCAAGAATGTCTTGGGCACCGCCGCCATCTGTTGATGGAGCAGGTTCAGGAGTTGCTGCTGGAGCAGGATCTTGCCAACCTGTATCAGTTGTTGCTTCTGCTACTGGTGCTGCTGCTTGCGGAGCAGGTGCTGGCGCTGCTGCTGGTGCAGGTGCACGATTTTGCGGATCACCTGTACGTGCTGCCATACCTGCTGGACGGAAGTAATTGCTCCAACGATCTGGATCATATGCTTCGCCGTCTACACTTGCTTCAAACATTTCTGTAAGAACCTTAAGTGAAGTTTCGTCTGGCTTTTTAGGCAAAAAGTCATTAAGATTAAACAATCCGTGATTGTTCACTGCTGCCATCTCTGCATCATCTAGCGGACGCTCTCTACGTGCCCAATTACTTGCACCGTAATCTGCGTATCCGCCTTTGCTGCCTTTTGAAAGACGGAAGTCTACACCAGCAGTATAATCTGTTGGCAGTTCTTCCATATCCGGATCCATAAGTGCTGCTTTAATAAGTTGGAAGATTTGTGGTCCAATAATAAATCGACGAATTGGATTTTCTGGTTGTGAATCTTCTTTAAGTGGATCATCTACAACAAACCCTTGGAAGATATAACTACGTTTCTTCCAGTATTTACGACCCATATCTTCTAGACTTGGATCTTTAAACCAGCCACGTACTTCTTGTAAGATTGGACAAGATTCGCCATACATTTCCATGCACGGAACTTGTACCTGTACTGGACGTGAATCAGTTTCGCCTTTAACTCCTGCAAACGGAAGTTTAATAACCAAACGCTCCTTCCAAAAGAAAGTGTTTGAGTCATCTCCATCAGGAAGGAATCGTAATGTTGCTTGATCGCCTTCTTTCATATTCCAAAATGGGTAAATGCTGTTATCACCGCCGCCTGTGTTATTGTTACCACCCTGGCGTGATTCTTGTTCTTTGAGCTTTGCTCGGATTTCTGCTAATGATGCCATAATAATGCCTCCTATGTTTTGCCTTATAGCCTTTGTGCCTTAACTGTGTAGCACTCTTATATACTACACTGTTCTATTTATCTTGTCAACATTTTTTTTAATCATTTCTCAAAAACTTACGATGCATTAGATTTTGATTGTTTAAAAAATGTCCAACGAGCTGACTGTACATAATTTTATGATTTTTTAAACTTAAATGATTAGGACAATCAAAAAACTTTTCAGGATCATTATTAATATTAATCATTGGATTGTTAATAAGATGAAATTTTTCATCATTTATGCTTGTTGCTAGAGTATCGTCTGTATACTGAAAACAATTAAACACAAGAATTTTTTTAAAAAACTTACTATACATTTTTAATATAGATATATACTTTTCTGTTTCGTATACTGGCATAATATCAATATACTTAAAGTAATTCATAATAAATTTATTTTTATCTTTATAATATTCTTTCCAATCAAGTTCTATTTTGGTTGGGTTGTCTAATAATACTTTTGGATAAGTCTGATGAAAAGGTGTTTGATAAAAATTAAAATTTATTCGTGCTGGGTCACTTACAAAAAATATTACATTAATATCCGAACAGTATTCTAATTCTCTATCTTTTGCATTATTTAAAAAATATTCTATTTGTGTTTGTGGACCCGATCCAGCTATTGCAAAATTTTCAACATCAAATATCCTAGTAATTTCTTGTGGCCATGTCCACATATTTTTCCATTTAGAGATTGATTTAACATTTTCTCCATAACTATCGCCAAGTATCCAAAGTAAAGGTTTACTCATCTATATTACCCTTAAAGTTTTTTACATTTATCGTGTAATTCTTTTTCATCCATAAATATATTTCATCTTGCATAATTAAATGATTTTTTTTATGTAAGTGCATGTTTTTTTGATTATCTGATATCTTTTCGTTACTACTAATATCGTTTAATAATTTAGGTACTATATTAAATTCTCTAGTATTATATTTTTTTAAATAATCAGGAACATTATTAAATATAGGCCAAAATAATGTTTTATTAAAAAACTTACTAAAAGCATATATGTTATTAATAACATTTGTTATATTGTAATTTTCAGACATTCCTGTATATCGGTCATAGTTTTTTAACCATTCTTTATATGATCTATATTTTAAAATTTTTTCAGCAGCTTCTTTGGTATTAGCTTTATGATTAAATAAAATAGGTGCATAAAGGTACTGGTCTGACGGTTCCATAAAATTCCACCAGTGTCTATTAATGTCAGACATAAAAAATATCATATTGCTTTGTTTAAGTTTTGAAGGATCGGTATTTTCAATAGTATTGATTAAACAATTAAGTTGGTATTGCGGACCTGAGCCCTTTATAGAAAAATTATGTACTTCAAAATATTTTTCTAATTCAGTAATCCAAAAATATGGTTTTACTACACCAAACTTGTGATTAGGATCAGAGAAGCTATCACCGTATACATACATAGTGTTCATACACTATTTAAGATAATAATTAGTTAGCCGATTATAAACCGGCTAACGATGATATTCTATCTAGTTCTGGATTTTCTTCAAGTTCTGGTTCTGCCTCTCTGTAGCCCATAACTTCTGCGACCTTTGCGTCGATGCGTTCTATAAACTTTCCTGCGGGCCTTACATACTGTTCTCCGTATTCTTTTTCTACCATAGTAAGTACGGCTGTTGGGCCTTTTGGAAACTGGCCGGTTTCTTTATCAAAATAACTTAGTATAAATTCGCCTAATGGTGTTTTTTGATCTTTTTCTAGTGTAATCTCGTCACCGTCTGGACCGTCAACTTTGTCGCCTTTTTTCTTGCCATTCATCTTAGCCTGACGTACTGCTTTAGCGTATGCATTGCCTTCGTCTGTTTCTTCGTCTTCATTTATTTGAGATGCAAACTGTCCTAACAATTTATTAAATGCATATTCAATGCTATCTGATAAACCTCTGTTTTCAGGATGAGAAGGCTGATCTCTATGACCTGCACGTGGATTAAAATCAAATCCTGGATCTTCTATGTCCGATGGTCTTGCTTGCGGACGAGGACTTGATTTTGGAGCGCCTGATATATAACTAGCTGGTATTATTACTTCTTTTTCACCTTCTAATGATGCATCGTCGAGTCCATTAACTTCTATCATATCCCCTATAAAGTCTTGCATTTTTGCTGTAGGCACATTAAACCGTTTGCCTAACATAATAAGATCATTTTCACCAGGTAATACTTTTACACGCATATCTTCAGCTTCGTTGATAATATCTTCAAATGTTAACTCGTCTGCTTTTGTACTTTCGCCTACTAGTTTGTAAATATACGGAAATACGTCTTTTAATTCTTCGTTGAATTGTTTTACTGTAAGTTGATCTATCCAATTTTCGGCTACTTCCGACGGTACTTCAACAGACTCTTCTGCTACAAAGTTTTCAAATGCTTCTTTGTAATAATTAGACTTTTGTAGATTTTGTATTGTTTTCTTTACAGATGTAATACGTTCGTTTATTGTAGTCATGTGTTCAGCTAAACTTTCAGCCATTACACTGCTACGTCCCATGTAAGTTTTAAACTTGCGGAGATTTGAAAGTTCTTCACTTAATCCTGTAATGTGTTTGCCAAAATCATCAAACGGATGACCGCCTTCGCTAACGTGTACTGCCATTGCTCTTGCACCGCTGAGGTGTTTAAACGGATATTTAAACTTTTCGCCCTGATTGTTTTCGATGTAAATAGCCCCTATTTTTTTAGTTCTATTTTCACCCTCTCCTAAACTACCAGCATGTTTGATAGCTAACTTTGCATTACCTATCTTTTGAAAACTGGTTTTGTGTGTTCCGTACATTTTTGATTCGGCCATTGTTTTTTCTCCGCTACGATTTTTGGCTAAAGTTTTATAATCTCTTCTTTGTAAACTAGACTTGTTAATATCTCTAACTTCAAAATTTAATAGACGTTTTTTTGCAAAAGATCTTAATTCTTTTAAAAAACTAAACCATGCATCTTTTTGAAAGTTTTGCGATCCTTCGCCAAAATTGTTGCTAAACATCACAACCACACCTTCAGTTTCGTCGAGACTAACACTCACATTACCGATTTGGCTAGTGTCTTCGCTATACACAAAATCAAAATATCTTGCGGTTTTTGGATCGTTTACTACTTCAGCAGTTTCATCGCCAATAGTAACATTACTAAAGCGACTGCGTATTTGATTAAAAAGTTCTTCTGCTATTTTATCTAGATTTTTCATTATAAAGTATTTATCAATAATTGCTACTAACGAAGATTGGCATGGGCATTTCGTAGTCATCGTTGTGATCAATTTGACTAAATGTATTATACACCGTTGGATCCCAGTCTTTCATTACACTCATCATTCTTAATGTTAGTAAGATTGCACTTATTAAATCATCTGTTTTTCCAGGCTTGGCCTGAAAACTACTTCCAGAAGCAATAAAGTTTTTTAGTTCAGTTAGTAAAGGTTTACTACGAACAATAAATTTATCGTTTTCTATCATTGTTTTTAATCTTGCACATGCAGTTGTTTTACTACTGTGAGTAGTGTTAAACCCTTTTCTAAATTTACGCACATGCCCTTTGCGTATTGGTTCGCTAATAAACAATCCTGGAAAATTTTCTTCTCCAAAATCATTAATTACTATTAGTGCTGCTTCACCAATTCCGTTGTTTTCTACACTCCAATATATATTACTATCACTTTTAGTTTGACTAGCAATGTACGTGCATATATCTTTTAGAACTCGAACTTGTCCGGGTATTGCTGTTAAATTATGCTGCCATTCTCCTACTTGTTCGTAAGTAGGTAGTTCAATTACTTGTATTGCTGCAAAATCACCGCCTGTTCCCATACTAGGATCTAGCCCAATTACATAACTTTTATTTGCATCTAATTTCTTGTACCAACGCACCTGTCCCATATTAATGATAGGATCTCCTGCGGTCATTGCTGCTAGTTTTAAACTATTAATCAATGTTTCATCAAAGATTAAAAATTCACACCCGTATTCTCTGCGAAACTTTTCTTCGCCAATGCGTCCAATTTCTTCTGCTTTCCATTCTTCGTTTCTATCAGGATGCTCGTCCCAATGTGCTCTGTATGCATGAAACCCATTTACACCTACATCACTTTCGTTTCCGTATTCGTCAAACTTGTCTTCTGCTTGTTTCCAAATGGTTGCAAAGGTATCTTCATCCGAGTTAGGTGTACTGGTAATAATAGCTCTACCACCAGTTGCTAGTGTAGGAGATATTGAAGTCCAAAACTCTTCAGCAATGTTAGGTTGCACAAATGCAAACTCGTCACAGTATAGTAGCGAGATTGAAAGACCGCGTCCAGTAGTGCCCGTTGTTGTTTGGCTAATAATACGTGAACCATTCTCAAACTCAATACTACCTTTATTGTAACTTGTAACACCTGCTCTAATATGATCAGGACAAAGTTCATATACGTAACGTATACGTTGCATAATTTCTTGAGCACCTGTATATTTGTGTGCTGCAATAAGAATAGTTTGATCTGCAATAAACATAGCGTACCATGCTAGATAGATACTAGCACATGTAGTTTTGCCTGTTTGTCTAGGCATCATGTTGATATTAAAGCGATAACTATGATAGCTATGCATTAGTCTTAACTGATACTCATAAGGATCAAACAATAGTTTGCCTTTTACAGGGTGTTGTATGTGTGCAAAGTGTTTTGCAAAATGTAAATATCCTTCATCAGGATCCATGCATTTTAAAAGATCTTGTATTTGATCTTCAGTGTATGTTTCCTGCTGATTTGCTTTTTTAGTTAATACACCATCTAATGATTTTGACATATAATTACTTATCTTTCTATTTGCGTAAAGGATTAATTTTTTCTAAAATCTTTTATACTCCATGCTTTAACCATTTCCTGTATTGTTTTTTTAATTCCCAATAATTGGTAACATATTGTTTCTTGTTGTACGGACTGCGATGATTAGTAATATTATATTTACTATACACAGGTTCGAATTTATTATAACTAAATTGTTTTTTTAGATATTCGTTGCTTATATCTTCTTGATATATTTTGTGTACACCGTACCACAAATGCGTACTTGCAACTATATGATCAGCATTAATTTTGCTCCTACGTCCTATATGTTTTTCTTGAACGTCAGCAAAATTAATTGTAACAGATGTTGGATATTGTTCGTACTTTGACCAGTTTTTAGTTTTTTCTGCAATAATCCAACTTAGTATTCCGTCAAATTTATTACGCCGGTCACTTAATACTAACACCCAATCATTTGGACGTAAAGGCACAAAGTCGTAATGGTCGTGTAATACAACAGGAGTTTTGTTAACTATATTATGTTGGTGTAAATTTTTATAAAAGTCATTATCGTGTGTACTAAGATATATGCATCCTTGATTTTTTGCAAGCCATTGTGCTATATATATACTTCCTGTGCGTCCGGGTGATTTTACAATATAATTTTTCATACATAGTAATTAGTCAAAAAAATAGCGCCTTAAGGCGCTATTGAGCTGTACAAAACAATCTTATTTTTTCTTTTTAGCAAGTGCATCTGATAATTTAGCACGTAGATTATTTTCTAACGCCATTGGATTATCTCCACCAGCAACTTTTGGATATGATTTTTTAGCTTTATTTAAATCATTTGTAGGCGGAGTTGCTTCAAAATCTTTAATATCTTCGTCTGGCGAATTATCCCAGTCTTCGTCTGCCATCATTGCAATACTACGTGCAAGATCGCCATTGCGATTTCCGCACCCATGTTCACTATGTACTTCTCCGCAAGCCGAACAAGGTTTTGAACCTTGGCTAATATCGCCAGCGTCTACTGCCTTAGCACCGTCGGCGCCGGCAAGTTGCATCATACGTATTAACGATTCTGCATCTCCTGAAATTGTAATTTCTTCGTTCATTTTATTTCCTGTATTTTCTTTACTTGCGTATTGGTACGGACGTTGACCTAATCCACCGTCATCAACTGGATTACCTGGTGTTTCTCCTGCACTTGCAGCTCTTCTTTGCATTGCTGCCATTGTGTTAGGACCTACAATACCATCTTGTCTTAGTCCCATAGACCTTTGAAATTCTTTTACTGCTGCTGTAGTCTTAGGACCAAACATACCATCTTGTTCATTAGATGGCATTCCTAATGCTGCTTGCATCGCACTAACACGAGGACCTCTAGTAATACGTTCTCTATTGTCTAAAATATATCCATTACCGTTACCTGCGGCTGCTTGTGGATTTGGTTGTCCAGTTTGTGTTACAGCGGTAGCAGCGCCTGGTGCTTGTTGTTCTGCTGCTGCGGCTGCTGCTCTAGCTGCTTGTGCTGCCTGGTTTCTGTCGTAACCTGCTTTTGCAAATATACCAAACAAAAATGCTAGTAATGGTGCAACCTCATTAAGTTGTTCTTTTTCTTGTAAGATCTCTTGTTCTGTTAACATATTAACCTCCTACTACCGCTTTGGTATTCTGTGAATCGCCAATATCTTTACTTTCACCAGTTGGTGTATCGGCAGTTGGATCTGTATCACGTTCTTTACGTGCTGTTTCTAATTCTTTTAACAAGTTCATAACACGATTACCAGCAACATCGTCTTGTGCGCTTTCGCCGCCCATATCTTCTTGTGTAAGTTTTGCTACATATTCCCCATCGTCCTTTTCTTCTTGATAAAGCTCTTGAGGTTCGTTAGGATTACGTACAATAATTTTTCCTTCTTCAATATTACAGCTTTGCTGTAAATATTGTTCTAAGATTTGAACTGTTGTAGGATACTGTAGTTCAATTTCGTAATATGTCACATCAACGTTTTCTAACTGTGGAAAATCTAATGGACGTTTTTGTATTGGAGTTTTTTTACCAGGTGTCATACTTGTTACACCGTATTTTTCTAACATTGTTTCTAGTCTATTTTCAAACCCTTCAGGAAGTTCTCCTGCAACACCCACTTTAAATGGATAGGTTTTTTTAGATTCAGTTAAGTATTCTGCAAAACTTTTCATTGTTGTATCCTAAATTATATATTGTATTTATCATCAAAAAGTATATTTAAAAGTTTCAAGTTCTTCGGCATAGTGTTTTTTTACTTTAGAAATTAAACTACTTGTATAAACGTCTATATAACTTTTATGCAGAGTGTTATTTAAAAACGGCAAAGAACTTTTACATCCGGTTAACCATTGTATGTATCGAAAGTTACTTGACAACTTTTCAAACTTGAGTATATAATCGCAATCACAGCTATATTTCAGTTGTGTAAAATAATGACCGTTATCTATTTGTTTATCGTACCAATACTCAAATCCATGTTGGTATATATTAGTTTTGTTTTTTAAATTTTCCCAGTCATCTTTATATTCCAATGATTGTAGTTTAAAATAATGTCTATCTTTTTGAAAGTTGTAATGACTTAGCAATCTGTCAAATGTATTTCTTACTACGCAAAATTTCCAGCCAAAGTTTTTATATCCTTGATTAGATGCTTCTTGAAGCGTGATATGCCAGTTGTCAACACTAGTATGGTTTTTAAAATTATTTATAATCCAAGATCTTACGCTAGTACCAGCTGTTTTTCTAATATGTACAAATGTAAACTTATTTTCAACTATTACCATCTGTGTCAAGGCCTTTGAGTTTTTGTAGTAAACTGTTTCGATCAGTAACTACATAACCATCTCCGTTAACAATATCACCATTAGTATTAGATCCGTCCTGATCCATCTTTTGTTTTTTAAGTTGTAGCTCAACCATTTTAAGTTTTTTATCTAGTTTAGCAACTTTAGCATCTAGGTTAGTTTTTAGCATTGTACCTGCTACTTCAAAAACTCTACCACTATAACGACTTTCAACGTTCATTCCCAAGTCCATCAAATCGTCGTATGCTGCCATTGCTTTATCTGCAACTTCGTTTAACTCTTTGTCGGCTAATTCGCCTAATCCTTTGACTGCCGGCAATGCACTAGTAATCTTATCAAACTCTTCTATATCTCTAAATGTACTTTCCTGTTCAACTATTGCTTCTTCTTTTTTAGTTTCTGCAATAAGGTCTTTATTATCTGGCAAGTTTAACATGTCTTCTAATTTTTTAGTCATAGTTATATTCCATTATATGCTAGTATTATTTATCTACGTTTGCCTTGGTGGAAAATATCGCCTTCGTTAATTATTCTAAAATTAATACCTTTTTGTTTGCACCATGCTCTAGCCGCTGCCCATTTAGCTTGGTTAACTGCAAAATGTAATTGATTAGTTCTGCTGCGGCCTGCTTTTTCTAATGTTGTTTGGTTAGCAGGCTTAACTTCGATTAACTCTACATTTTCTTTACCGTTTTTATCTACATACACAATAAAAAAATCAGGAACATATATAGTAAACTTTCCACTTAGTGGATTTCTGTAAGGTATTCGAATTGCTTCACTTGCCCATTTACTAACATTATTGTTGGTATCACAAAAACGCATAAACATAAATTCCCAACTACTTCTATATGTAGGATTGCGTCCTCCTACATATTTGTCAGGGTTTTTGAGGCTGTACTTTCCTTGAGCAAATCTTGGCATTTAATATACCACATTTCTAGCTTCTATAGTTGTATTACTCTTAATAGCTTTTATACCTAGTAGACTAACTGCACTACGATTGGTGTTTAGAATTTTTGCAACAATACCGGACAACTGTATTTTATCAAAAACTTTTAATGTGTCTAAAACTTTAAAAATATCAACATTGTCTTTAATCGATTGTTCTAGCAATATAGCACTGATACTTAGTGCAGCTTGTTCGTCAAAATCTCTTTCTTTAAAAAATCCAACTGTAGCATCTACTTTATTAGCACTTACTTCAATTTTCTTTTCAAAGTACGTGTCAAAAAAAGTCTGTACTTTGTCTTTTGAATTTATATTTTCTATACTACTCATGCTTGATCTAACGCCTTTTGATAATATTCTTCTTTTCCAATTGGACTTAAACTATTCCAAATATCTTTCATATCCTGTATATTTCCTGAATTAGTTGTTCCTGTGTCTAATCTAAATACTTGAAATCCAACTGCGTCTAATAATCCTTGATTGTTTTGTAAAGCATCGATTCTTTCTTTTCTCGAAGCAGGTGATCCTTGTAAATTAACTGACGACTGTGTTGTGTTAGTTAGCTGTCCTGTATTGTTAGAGTTAGGAAATACAGCGTTAATTGCACCGTAAATTAATTGATCTAAAATTCCAGCTTGTATTCCTTGTCCTTCTGCACTATTAATTATGTCCGGTATGTTGTCAATGTCTAACGTTTTGGCAATTTCAATTGTATTTTTAATATTTGCAATTGTACCTAAATCAAATCTTCCGTTTTCTAAATCTCTAAAGATACTAGTAAATCCGTCAACTAATCCGCCGCGCCCAAATATATTAGATACGCCGCCGCCTTCGATTGACAACGGACTTGGTGTAACATCATAATGAGAAGGATTAGCAAACCCGGCAGGAGAATCATTGCCAGTTATTCCTCTACCGTAAGTAACAGATTCATATGCAACTCGCATAGTATTTGTCATAAAATCACTTGTGCTTTGTTCAACTCTATCATGAGAAAATGATTCAATTAAAGGATTTATTAAAGTAACACTCGTATATACATTATTAACATTTGTGCTGTGTAACTGATGGATAGTAATACTATTAAAAAACGGAACTTGATTACTACGTCTTCTGTCAAGTCCGTGGTTAAAAGTATTTGAAAATTCTCCTTTATAATGATTTACAGGAGAATTATTATATGGTAATGGCACAGATGTATCTGGTTGTCCAAAGCTAGTTGTCTGTGCATAATTAGGGTCTTGATAATACCATCTAAAGTAGCTTTCCCATAATAATGTAGTTAACCCTGCATTGTCATCGTGAAAAACAAATTCAACAGGATCGTAATTTACCTTAGTTTGTACAACTTTTTTTCTATTATACATATTTAATGTACTTGTATCAAATGTATAACTAGGCATACTAGCAGATTCAACAAGTAAATTAAATTCATTTTTTTGTAACTGATCGTATACACCTAATTCTAGCAATGCTGTTCTGTTAACATCAAATACTACATGATAGAGGAATTTAACTTTAGGTGTTAGCCGTAAATTGTTTCTTATATACAAAGCACTTGCGTGTGCAAAATCGCCAAGATTACCTTTAGGATTTCCTAAAGAATTGCTAAAGTTATCAAAATAATTTTTTATAAAACTGGACATACTATATTTATCTCACAAAAAAAAGGAGCACCGTGCTCCTTCTTCTTGTTGACAATCTCTTATCTTTTTTAGCTACCGCCACCTGTTGTAAGTGTACTTGTATTACGTGGAACTGGAGCTCCTACGCCTGTACCATTCGGTGCTTGGATAGCATTATCGTATTGTATTGTTAACGCTACTTGTACAGCATCGTTATTTGCATAGTTTAGAGATCCATAATCAACGTTTGTTAAGAAACATCCGTATAGTTCCCATGTTTCTAATACGTTTGGTGTGTTCACTCCATTGCCGCCATCTAAGATTTCAATACGCTGAGTAAATTTATAGTCAATTCCTGAAGCAGCACTTGACTGTTCAAAGAAATCAAATTGTTTCTGTAATTGCTCACCAACTAATTTTTGTACGTTACCGTTTACATCATCTCTAAGTGTAACCGAAACAGTATCCCATGTGTGTTTACCTGCAAGATATACACGTGAATTATATACATCAAGCGTCATAGGATCAAAACTTAGTGTAGGGCGAGACGCTTCTACAACTTGTTTTGTAAGTTCTTGTGTTTCAGCACTTACACCAAAGTTTTCTAGTGTAATTCTAAAACGATATTGTAATTTTGGCATTAGCAAACCTTGGCTATTTGCGCTGTTATCGTTTGCCAACGGTACCGAAATTTTTGTTAGTGTTGAGATTGCCATCTATTGTTTCTCCTTAATACACAAGTATTTATCTAATTAGGGCCAAGTTTCCTTGACCCCAATTATTTTATAGACCTGCGATCTCTCCTGTGTTTTTAATACGCAACGGAATGTAAATAAATTCAATTGCTTTTACAGGTTCGATAGCTATATCTACATATAGCTCGTTTCTGTCAATTCTTGCCGGTGTATTATTAGTTTCGTCACATACAACTAGGAAGTCATATAGTGCTCTTAGTCCTACTAGCTCAACCATTAAGCTCTCTACTTGCTGTTTGATTTCGTCGCGTGTGATTTTATCATTTGGTTCAAATAGATATGGTTTTGCAAGTTGATTTAACTGACTACGTAAGTATACAACTAGTCTTGCAACATTAACTCTATCCAATGCACTTGCGTTTCTTGCACGAGTTTTCTGTCCAAATACAACTAGTCCTGCGCCATTTAAGAACGTAATTGGGTTAACATTGTTTCTGTACAATGTATCACGTTGTCCTTCGTTTAGTGCAATACTTACAAATTCGTCTTCGTTGTTAATATAACCTACACTTGAAGCATTTGTAACTCCGCCGCGTCTTGTACCTGCTGGCGCAAACCACGGATAAGCAACTTGGTCATTTAGTGCAAAAGTACGTAGTACCATATGCGATGCCGGAACAACAACATTATTACCTACATTATCACTTGTAAATCCTGCTGGATAATAAACACCTAAGTATTCGTCTCGACTTACTAATCCGTCTGCGTTATCTTCAACTGCTAGTTCAACGTTGGTTGCCCAATTTTCTAAACTAGTTGCATCTGGAGTAAGTCTCATTGGACTATCGCCTACAACAAAAGCAGTTAAACCTCTATCAAAGTTTAAGCTAATCATTTCGCCAATTAGTTCTGGATAACTTGGTGATGCAATTAAGTTAAATGTTCTTGATTCGTCGTCTCTAATGTCTTGATTACTATTAATCATTGATTGTAATGCTTGTACAACAACTTTACGCTGTGCTTTACGTCCAAATGTACCCGAACCATCTGCTTGGTTAGCTGATTCAGTTACCCAACGGTGTGGGTAGTATGCGTCCATTGCTTCGTCGCCGTTACGCTCGTTATCAGCATTTACATCAATATAATTACGCTCAAAACGTCTTACATTAAATCCGCTTCTACGTAAGTTCCATAACAGCATACCTTTTGGATATAGTGCAGGATCTGGAGCATCCGGATCTAAATAGTTACTTGTTCTTAGATCTACAATATCGCCAGCTTCGCCACTGTTTGCTCCACTTGTATTATAACGTGCATCTGCAAATAGGATACCATTTTCTGTAGTTTGATCTGTACTATCAATTAATACCCATTTTGCTAGTGTAGCATTATAAATGTATATTTGTGGATAATTTTCTAAGTCTGCTGTACTAACCCAAATGTCGCCAGTTACTAAATTGCCACTATCTGAACGATCGCCGTTGCCTGGCTCAGATGCACTAACAATCGGCCCTTCTGGATCTGGTGATTGAGCACTATCAACATTATAATATGGGCTTGACGAGTGATTAATACCAACCCAGTTTGAGCCGTTGTGTACTAGTACATCAACTTCGTCAATTGTGCTACTATACCATAATGCGCCGTCAGCTGCTAATGCGGTTGGTGCATCTTCACTTGCAGTATAAACTAAAGGAGACCAAAGACTAATTAATAGCTTCTCTGGGTCGCTATCTGTTTCGCCCGGCTGCCAATAAAGATTTTGTGTACCAGTTTTTGCAGTTGCATTATAAGGAGTAAATCCAGCAAATGTAAATGCGTTATCTGTATCAGTTAATCTAATTTCTCCGCCTACTGTATGCGAAATAGTAATTCTATTTTGAGAATCAACACTTGCAACAACGTTAGTAAATCCAGCTGCGTTAATTGCTGCTGCCATTTCTTGTGCGTCCGATGCTTGGCCTGCTGCTGTAAAACTTATTGTTTTTGCTGTGTCTAGTGCTTCTTGAGATTTTAAACTTTCTTGTAGTGTTATATTGTAAGAACCACCTGCAAACGTTGATGCAGTAATTTTATTACTAGTAATTGTAGTTGCGCCGCCTGCACGTTTTACAAAGACTTTAAAGTTAGCATTGTCGTTTACATTTTCGATTGCGTTTGACTGAATAAACACTGTACCAACTGGAATATTTACTCCGCCGCCTGATCTATCAAGTGCGTAAATTGCGCTGTGATTAGAATTATAAATTGGAGATACTGCTCTGTTCCAAATTTCAGTTTCGCCATTAAACTGTTTTACTCTCCAGTCAGCACCAAGGTTTGGTGTTGTTGTTTTAATCCAAACACTTCCACTTGGACGAGTATCGTCGTCGTTTTCTTTAAAAAGAGGAACATCAGTGTGCTTACTGATTTGTGCTTTTGGAGCAAGATAAAATCCTTCTTCAATACCAGCTGCTGAAAGAGGAGTTCCTGCGCCGTCAACTAATTGGATTGTATCACTTGTGCTACGATCATTTAATAATACAAGTTTGTTGTTTCTTGCTTCTGCTGTCACACCACCAATAGCTGCATTATTAATATCATTTACTAGACTTGTTAATGTGTTTCCTGTAAGAGTAATTTGTACTGATTCGGCACTGCTGTCACTAGCATTGATTACGAAAGTATCACCAATGTTTCCAATTGTAGAACTGATTGCATTTGTACCTTCAACTGTTGGAATACTTGAACTCCAGTCTGGAGAGCCAACTAAAACCCAATTGTCGTTAACATTTTTATAATAGTATTTTACTACATTAGTTACTGCGACTATTGCATAATCGCCTTTTTGTCCAACCCAGCTACCAGGAGCGTTAGTTGCATCACCGCCAATTAAGTCAGTAGCATTTGTAATTACTCGTGGAGTCTTTGCGATAAATGTTTGACCGGTTTCGGTTGTAGCAGCCGATCCGTCCCATTCAAAAATGCCCCATTCTGTTGTTTGTGTATCTAGCCACCATGTACCATCTTCTGGGTTTGCAGTTGTTGGTGTTGAGCTTGCATTTAAACTATTTAAGTCAATGTCTGCTCTTACTACATATGATCTATTGCTTACGCCTAGATAACTATATGCAGCTTGTAATCCGTATTCGTTTTGTTCACCGCCTTGTACAACATTATTATTTACGTCAGTAATAAATGTCGGATCTCCAAATGTTTCAACTAGATCTCTCTGCGATGTCATCAGGTAAACTTTACCTGCGTTTTCTTTTAATGTACCAGGTGCTATACCTGTGCCGCCGCCGTTTAGTTTGTTTTCGGCTGTTGCTACAAAAATAATAGGTGTTGTACCAGGTTCAGCCGGAGTATAAAAACTCTCGTCTATTACGCTAACCTGAACACCAGGTGATGTTAGTGCCATTGCTTTGTCTCCTCATGGGTAATACTTTCTACTATTATTTAGCTGATCAGAGGAGAAATTGGTGGTTTTGGACTATTATCTACGCATTTAACTTAGAACTATATAATTGATCAATATTAAATTCTAATTCTTCTAATGTTCCATTGTTATCAATTGTAAAATCGGCCATCCATTGTTCAAGACTCATACTGTCTTTTGACTCAGGAGGAAGGTGCATACTACGGTCTACCCAAATAACATAATCAAACACGCCAGTATTTTGCATAGCAAAAAATTCACGCTTGTTACGAAGCCCACAATAAATATCGTAGGCTGCAAACATTTCCCTTCCTAAAGTCGCTGCATCAGGAATATTATAATTGCAGATAGCATCATACCATTCTGCTCTGTGATTATGCCTGTCAGCGTAGCACTGTTCTTCATTATCGTATCCATATTTGTCCTTTAACTGCTCGTAGATAAACAACTTGGAGCAAAACTTTGAACTGCTCTCAAAACTATATTCATACTTATCACGTAATATTTCGCACACAGTATCTTTACCATGTCGGCCGTGGCCAATAACCAATAACTTTTTCTTCATATTATTATATTATAATAGGATCAGGCATTTGTCAACCTATAATAAAACTATAGCCTGTGCCACCAGCCATTGCTGTTGCTAGTTCGTTATCTAGTTTTTCCATTTCCTGTTGAGCTTCAGATTTCAGTGTGTCACCGTTAAGTGTAGTGCCGCCTCCAGGGCCTGCAATAGTACTAAACTTACTACGAGCTTCCCCTAGCATATATTTACAACTTGCAAGTGTATAATCTTTTACCCATTGATTTGCTTTATAATCTTTTAACAATTCAAAGTCGGGACGATAATTGTAACACCATAATAGTACTTCTTCATCTGTTCTTGGTCGTTGTAGTATAGTTAATTTTTTTGTACTAGTATTCCATGTAAATTCAATAAACGATCCAAACATTCTACCTACTAATTCTTGTTGTTGTGCAAACATATCATATGTAGCAAGACCGCCTATACCACTGCCTGCTAACAAGTATGTGTTTGTATATGCTAGGTTAAATGGTTCAAACAAACTACCGCCGTCAGCACTTCCACCTAATCTACTACCAACACTTCGTCTATAAATTTTACGCACTTCAATAATTTCTTGAGGCAATGTATATTCATTTTTATCTTGTTCAAATGCAATAGTAATGTAACTTTCTTCAACACTGTTTTCAGTTCTTTGACGATATCTGTTTAAAGATTTACTTAATGCAGTTTTATAATGTATAGGATCTAATTCAACATCGATCATGCCTCCGCCTAAAAAGGTTTCAACATAATCATAAATTTCTTGGTATGCAGTAGTATTGCTCATAGTTTGTCTCCATAAGTATTTATGCTAAATATACGTATGCCAAAGCTAAGTTTATATAGACCACACAAATCAAAAGATTATACATTTCTAGATAATACTATCTATGAAATGTTTACAGTTGGCGGGACGGATTTTGTAATACACAAATACATCGGGCCTAAAAATCCTGATGATGCTGATTCTACCGCAGATCAACCACAATATGATTCTGTTAAAGAAACAAATATACAAGATTTATTGTTTCTTGAAAACAGAGATAGAAAATATGACAAAGACGTTTATGTGCTTAGAGGACATTACAACGTTCAAGACAACGATTTTGATTTAAGTCAATTTGGTCTTTTTCTTAGCAACGACACATTGTTTCTTACCGTTCATATAAACAGTAGTGTTAAAACAATAGGCAGAAAACTTATGCCCGGAGATGTAATTGAATTGCCTCATATGATTGACGAATATGCAGCAAATGATTTAGAAATTGCACTTAAAAGATTTTATGTAATTGAGGATATTACAAGAGCCAGCGAAGGCTTTAGTCAAACGTGGTACCCACATCTTTACAGATTAAAAGTAAAACAAATTTATGACGGTCAGGAATACAAAGATATTTTAGATTTGCCTGCTGCTGAAAATTCTGACAAAACTCTTAGAGATATTATGTCTACATTTGAAAAAGAAATGCAAATTAATAATGCAGTAATAGCACAAGCAAACAACGATGTAAAATATGCAGGATATTCAACTCAACAGTTCTATACAGTTCAAGTTAATGATGATGCAAGTGTTAGTTTGGTAAGTGTAGACATAGACGATATAGATGCATCAAGTGGTATTACTGCTGATATAGTTTTTCAAACGCCGCTTTCAAGTGGATATCTTGGATACTTAGTAGGCGATGGTATTCCTCCTAACGGAGCACCATTTGGTGTAGGTTCAGGATTTCCTCAATTGTCTGAGGAAGGCGATTACTATCTAAGAACTGATTTATTGCCTAATAGATTATTTAGATACAGCGGAAGCGGCTGGATTAAAGTAGAAGATAATGTTAGAGCAGAATTATCAAATACAGATACCAGAAATACACAACTAGGAACGTTTGTTAATAATACAACAGTCAACGAAATAAGCGGTGAAGATGTTGTAGAAAGACAAGCATTAAGTAAAGCTCTCAGAGCAAAGGCAGATAATTGATGCAATATTTTTATGACGGTCAAGTAAGAAGATATGTAACGCAAATTGTTAGAGCATTTAGTAATTTTAGTTACAAAGATGGAGACGGTGATTTACGTCAAGTTCCGGTAGCATATGGAGATTTAACTAGACAAGTTGCTAGTATTATGCGTGACAACAGCGAAAACAAGATTCCTAGTGCGCCGCGTATGGCTGTTTATATTACCGGTTTAGAAATGGATCGTACACGTACAAGCGATAGTAGTTTTGTTAGTAAAGTAAATTTAAGAGAAAAAGAATTTGATAGTGAAACAAATAGTTATCTAGCATCACAAGCCAAAGGATACACTGTTGAACGCTTGCATCCTAATCCGTTTACGTTAAGTGTAAATGTTGATTTATGGAGTACAAGCACAGATCAAAAACTACAAATACTTGAACAAATATTGATGTTGTTTAATCCTAGTTTAGAATTCCAAACTAACGACAATTATGTCGACTGGACTAGTTTAACAACATTGTTTATGGATAGTATGACATTTAGTTCAAGAAGTATTCCTGCTGGAACTGAAAGCGAAATTGATATTTGTACAATGTCATTTACTGCGCCAATTTATATTTCGCCGCCTGCAAAGGTCAAGAAAATGGGCATTATTACAAAAATCGTTACAGGTATTATTAATACTGATACAGGTACAATAGAGCTTGACGGCTTTACTCCTAATCCAGATAGTGAAGCAGCATTAACACCAGAAGGATATCTACCAGGGCAATCTACCGGTGAAACAGGGCTAGGTATTCAACTTAATCCACATATTACATCGTATAGACAGTATGGTATTAATATTACTGACTCATTAGCAAAATTAGCTACAAATAAATTATTATTCACGCCAGATGCACACTGGATTGATGTAGTCGAAGCTGAATTGCCGGCGCAGTACGAACCAGGCATTAGTCAAATAGAATTACGCAGAACGTATTTTAGCACTAATGTAAGAGGCACAATCGAAATTGATCCAGATGATTCAACTTCATTGTATATTACATACGACGAAGATACACTGCCTAGTAATACTTTAATAGAAGGACCGGCACGAAATCCTACTCAATACGGAACTGTAGATTATGTGATTAATCCTAGATCATTCAATCCTACAAGTGTAAAAACTTCAGGTGCTAGATTATTGGTACTAGATGCAATTGGTAATGCTGCTGTTAGAAACATTACACCGCAAGGCACTACTAACAGAATTGATACATATGTAGATTATTATATTAACAATATAGAAAAACCAGCCGGAGTCGACAGTGGAATATCGTTTCCTAGTTCTCCAAACAAAAACGATTTATTTTATAAGACTGATGAGGAAAAATTATATTTTTATCAACAATCTTGGTGGTTAGCAGATAAAGTTACAAGTATAGAGGTTACCGTTGACGGAGAAAGTGTTAGTGCATCTTTACAAAATATTGGTAATCAAATATCAATTATACTTGACGAAAATGTAACTCCAGATAATAAAGTACAATATATATTGCATTTTAATGACGATGGTGCAGATGCTTGGAAAAATACAGACGGAACAGATTTCTTTGCTGATGAAAATGATATAGTTGAATGGACAGGATCTAAATGGCAAGTTATATACGATGCTAGTGAATTTATAGATCCGGTATTTGTAACAAATCTCAATACAGGTGTTCAGTATGTGTACAACGATAATATGTGGATTGAGAGCATTGACGGCTATTATCCAAAAGGTACATGGAGTATAATACTTTAAAATAAGTATTTTTATGAATAAAATTATTTGTAGTGGTACATTATTCTATGCTTTAGACACAAAACGTTTTTTACTTTTGTACAGAACTAATAACGGAAACAATAGTAACTGTTGGGGATTAGTTGGTGGAAAGAACGAAGGTTGTGAAACTCCTTGGGAAGGCCTACAAAGAGAAATTGAAGAAGAAATTGGTACAGTTGCTATAAAGAAAACAATACCCTTAGAAAGTTTTGTAAGCAGCGACGAACATTTTAATTTCCACACATATTTGTGTGTAGTAGAAAAAGAGTTTATTCCAACGTTAAACAACGAACATAGTGGTTACTCGTGGTGCAGTTTTAATCAATGGCCAAAGCCTTTGCATACCGGATTAGCAAATACATTACGTAGTAAAACAAACAAAAATAAACTAGAAACTGTTATTCAGGTGTCTCATTTAATTTTATAAACTGGCTTTCTAACCAATCAAAATCATTAATTTTAGCAAGTGCTAACTGATTGTCTTTGTGTTTACTTCCGTATTCACGTCCTGCTATTGCACCTGCAATAGCATATTTTCCAAAGGGCTTGTCTTCGCCACGTGTACACCATGCATCTAATCTAAAATCAGTTTCGTCATCTTTTTGTCGATCGATAATTTTACTACTAAGTTTTACACATTCACGAAATGCACTTTTCCAAGTATTAAATGGATCGGTATTAAACGAAGTTGTATTACTCATACTTTTAATACCTTTAAATTTGTTACTAATACTTGTAGTCATGTCGGGTTTTGTAGCATCCATATTTTTAGTAAGTTTAGTTGGTAACAATTTTACACCGCCATAACCATATACTAGATTATTAATAGGATTAAAACTACGCCATACATGTACCGTGCGTTTTCCGTCTACATCATAATGTGCAATTTGATAATCAAAATTAAAGTCGTCAATTAATTGTGCATCACCGTCAACAACCCAAAACATTTCTGTGTCTACTATTTTTGCTGCCTTAATATGTGCCTGATGAATTCCTTTAACTCCATGCACTCTTTTAGCATTAGGATATTTTTTACATAGTGCTTTGTAATTTTCATCAGCATTTGGTTCGTTATAACTTATAAACACAATGTCATACGGCAAAGGTTTGGTTGCTTGTATATTGTGTTCTTTTTTGTGTGCAAAAAATCTATATTCAAATTCTTTTCTACTGATTGTTACATTTTTACTTATTAATGATATGCCATCGTAGTAGTTGTTGTTCTTAAAAACATGATGTACTCGACGATTGTATTGATCGTGATGACTAATATAAAAGTTAAAATCAAAATCTTTGTTGATGGTTAGATCAGGATATATCATCCAAAACATATCTTCTTCAACTTCGTTACAAGCGTTCATATAATCTTTATAACTGTTTACAATCCATTTTTTAAAACTTTTTGGATAACTCGCTACAATATCTAATTCGTTCTTTGTAACATAAAATCGGTTTTCAATTTCACGTTTGCTTACTTTTTTATCTCTAGGTAGTAATACAATACCGTCTCTGTTGTCGCCGTTAAGAAAAACTTGCACAATGCCTTTGTTTTGATATGTAACATGATAATTAAAATCAAAATTGTCTGCAACTTGAACATCGCTCGGAACAGCCCAAAACATTTCTGTTTGACAATGTTCTATAGCGTTTTCATAATCGTTATAATTATTTACTGTAAATATTTCGTAAGGAACAGGATCGCTTGCTACAATTTTAACTTCTTTTTTGTTTGCATAAAATCTATATTCTAATTCATTTTTTGTAAATTTATATTTTTTTGGAACTAGACAAACACCGTCCATTGTACTACTGTTTCCGTTTCCAAATACATGAATATTGTCTAAACTCCAATAATCGGGCTTGTAATTAAACTTAAACGTATCTCGTAATACAACATTACTAGGAACTGCCCAAAACAAATCTGTAGTAGATTTTTTCTGTGCTTCCAACATATCTTCGTGTGAATTTATATAAAAATAATCAAATTTATCTTTACCTTGGTATATATCATAGATGCTTGCAATATATATACTTTTTTTAGTTTTGTAAGAACCAGGCTTAGTTGGAACAAGTTTTACACGATCATATGATCTAACTTTTTTACTATTTTTGTAAACTTCAGGAAAACAGTGTATAGCTAGTTCGTCATCTTTTTTTGGCCTATAATACCAAGGAAAACTACTTAGAACTTTTATATTAGGATCTACTAACCATACATAATCATGGTGTCCTTGCCATTTAACTATTTCTTCTTCGTTATGTACAACAGGATATTGTTTTAAAATATGATTTTTTAAATAGTCTTGACCGTTGTGTAAGTTTCTGCCATAAAGTTCAAACTTATCTATTACGTTCATTATACATCCTCTAACTTAAATGCTTTTGTTCCAATATGTGCTACTAATTGACTAGTATCGCAATCTATATAAGTTTTATAACCGTGTTCTTTTGCTAATTTACAAAACCAAATATCTTCTCCTGAAAAGTCGTCGAGCTCTTCATTATAAGCATGATTGAACCAAGGCTTTGGCAAGTTTTTGTAAACACTTGTTTTTACTAACATACATCCCATACCTACAGCTAGTACTTCATGTAATCCATTTTTTGCATCTAATCTAGCAGGTGGATTATTAAAGTCTAAAAATGCTACTGTATCGTAAGGTTTGTATCTAGTACTATATGTACATGCTACAATATCTTTGTTGTGTGTCAGCAGTTTTTTTAATATGGTACTCGGTATGTGCATATCACTGTCTAACCAGAGTATGTAGTCTGCATTTTCTTCTAATGCTTCATTAACTAGTTGTGTCCTACTGTTTGCAATTACAGTTCCTAAGACAAAGTGCAAACTGTAATCAATTTTGTGCTTTGTTAGATAGGAAGTGATGTTTGCTAGAGACCGTGCAAATACAGTATGCACTGTGTCTCTAGCAGGAATGCAAAGAGCAACTTTCATTTTACTTAAAGTGTCTGTGGTACAGTTTCTTGTGCGTATTCTTTTTCTGCTTCAACTGTTGCATCATTAATCGAACGTGCAGTTGCAGTACATATTTTTACTGCTTCGTTAAAGTCTTCCAATGGCAATGCACTTGCACCTAACATATGGTCTGGTTGTACTTTACCAATAGTGATTAGATCGGCACCCATTCTACGTCCGTATGCATGAATCCATTGTTGATTGTCTTCAAATTCAAAGCGTGAAATTACTTGTTCTTCGGTTTCACCGTCACAAATTTCTTCAACAATTTTTTCTACTGTTGGGGTTTCTGCCTCTGTCCAAGTTTCGTTGCGCAATGCTAAAACTTTGCGGCTTTTTGTATACTGATCAGCGAGAAAAATATTTTTAATTTCGTAATAACTACGTGTCATAAAGTTGCTCCTATTATGTTGCAGGTGTATAATATCCACCAAAAGATTCACTAAGACTCATTTGTCCTGATGAAATTCCAATAAATGCACCAAGGGTTGCACGTAATAAGATAGGAGTTGTACTACTACCGAAGTAGTTTCTAACCTGACTCATTGTAATTGTGCTTCCTGTTGCTGGTAATGCCATTCGCTCTTCCTAGTGTCTCATTATACTAACATGGTATTTAATATAGGTCAACGATTTTTTATATCAATTACGGTTTGTTGTAAAGATTCTATTTGCTCTTGTTGTTCTTTGATTGCTTCAATCAGTAGTGGAACAAGTTTATCATACTTAACTGTTAGATATTGTGAATCAACTGGAGATGGAACAACTACTTCGGGTAATACTGCTTGGACTTCTTGCGCACTTACTCCTGCTTGTCTGTTAGGATTATCGTATCCTAAACTTCTTGCAACATTGTTTTCTGTGTACAGATATCCGTTTAGTTTTTTAACTTTGTCAAGTGCATCTGGTATTGTGCCTTCGAAATCTTTTAAACGTTCATCTGAATAATAAGCTGTAACTTCGCCTGTGGCTGTAAAGTTACCAGTGACTTGCATTTTAGCAGCACCGTTGTCACTTGTACTACCTACAAGAACGTTACCGCCGAATGGTGCTAATTTTAACAAGCCACTGTCTTCAACTTCAATGTTTGGAACACCCGATATATCATTAACACTGAAGATAGTGCCTGTTAAACCAGGAGTAATACTGAACAGTTGTCCGGCACTGCTTTCCCAACTTAGACTGTTGTCATCTAGTACGTTTTGTGTAATAGGATTGTTATCAAATCCTGTGTACACAATGCTAGGCAGACCTGCTGCGCCTCGTTGTGGTGTAATTGTATATTTTTTTTCACTGTTTGCCATTTGCGTTTCCTAATATCTATGTGTATTTATCTGTTTGTTATTTCTGAACACTATTCAGATTATTCTATTCCAAACCTTCCTCTTAGTGCTATAGTATTTTGCTTTACTTCTCCCAACGACACAGCTCTATTATAAATTATTAGATAATTTAAATTTGCAATATCAGTAGGGTATCCTGGAAATAAATTTATATTACTTGATCCTGTTTGTTTTGGAAAAGAAACTGTACTAGACGCAACTAAATTACCGTTTACAAAAGATTGCGCAGATGAACCGTTTTTTATTACTCCTACTAAAAACCAAGTGTTTAATGGAAAGTCTCCTCCTGAATTTGTAGGTCCAAAATCTGCACCAGTATTACTTGGATTATATCTCCAGTGTAATCTTCTGTTGCTAGGATATCTCCATACACCTGGACTTCTGTCTCCGCTGGATCCAGTGTGTTCAAAAATTTTATTCCAAGATCCAGTCCAAGCTTCAGGATACGTTGCTGTACTGTTAAATCTTACTCGATAAAATATAGAATGAAAGTCTGTGTTTAATATATCTCCGACTGTTGCGGCTGGACAACTCCACGTCGCTCCGGATCTTATTCCATTTGTTGAATCTATAAAACTTGCATTACCAGTAAAATTTCTTCCATTTCCACTTAGATCAAACCACGTATTTCCATTGCCTGGGTAGCTTTTTTGATTTGCTGAATCTAGGGATAACACTACTCCATTATTAACAATTTTTGGTCCATACCCTATTCCCATGTTATTTCTCCATAATCTAAAAACATATTCTCTTACACTCTGATGCACAGTTTGAATTTCTGCATCTAGATTCCAAACCTCGCTTTATCAAGTCTAAATGCATTTTTAATCTGTTCAGCTGTTAATGCTGTTTTGTATATGTTGCATTTAGCAAGTTTTCCGTTGTACTGATAGCTGCCACCGCCGCCGTATCGTCCTATCCAAACTTGATTGTTATTGGTTGGAATAGTTCCGCTAATATTTCTTGTTGCTGTTTCTACACCGTTTATATAAGTTCTTTTTGTTACTCCGTCGTATGTAGCAACTACGTGAAACCAGT